>Ga0066710_100005258_pt1 | contig 11743 bp, 9 predicted proteins | sample GraSoiAngelo_159_FD_79666 | JGI IMG/M metagenome (GOLD analysis project Ga0066710, IMG submission 79666) | Grasslands soil microbial communities from the Angelo Coastal Reserve, California, USA - 14_1009_16_40cm | ecosystem: Environmental > Terrestrial > Soil > Grasslands | place: USA... | reverse complement strand
AGCTCCTGGACCTTGGTGATCTCGCTGAGGGTCGCCTTGTAGGCCCGGTAGCGCTCCACGATGGGAGCCAGCTCCTTGGACTCGCGGGCCAGTCGCTGGTAGGCGGACGGGTCCTGGGTCACGGCCGGGTCCGACATCTGCGCCTGGACCTCGCCGTAGCGCGCTTCCACGTCCTTGAGCTTCTGGAACGTTATGGAGTCCATGTGGAACCTTGGGGGGAGCGCCGCCTCCCCAAAAAAACGTCAGGGGGGTCTGCGACCCCCCGACCCCCCCGCGGCAACGCTACGCCTGGGCGGCCGGTTCCTTCTTCTTCCCGTACTTGCGCGTGTAGCGCTCGACGCGCCCGGCCGAGTCGATGAGCTTCTGCTTCCCGGTGAAGAAGGGGTGGCAGTTCGAGCAGATCTCCAGCCGCAGCTCCTGGCCCTTGGTGGACCGGGTCGTCCAAGTCGCGCCGCAGGCGCAGTGGACGTTGACGACCTTGTACTCGGGATGAATTCCTGGCTTCATGACGCTCCCGGGGCCCGCCTCCGGCGTGGCCCTGAACATTGGATTCTAGCATAGAATGCGATCAACACTATCCGGGTCACTCAACCCCCTCTCGCGTGCGCCTGTCCAACGCTTCGAATCACGCACCTGACATGAGCGCCGCCGCCAGCGTCATCGGCACCGCACCATTCCCGGCCGACATCGGCCCCCGGGTCGCGGTCCATCTCCTCAACCGCATCGGCTTCGGGCCCCGGCCCGGCGACGTCGAGCGCGTCCTGGCCCGCGGGCTCGACCGCTACGTCCAGGAGCAGCTCGACGCGCCCGCTGATCCCGAGCTGGACTCCCGGCTGCGCGGCCTGACCACGCTCGGCTACCCGGTCTCCCAGGTCCTGGCCCTCTACAACGCCGACCAGCGCTCGATCGCAACCATTCTCGACGAGCTGAACACGGCCAAGATCATCCGGGCCGTCCACGGCCAGAACCAGCTCCAGGAGGTCCTGGTCGATTTCTGGTTCAACCACTTCAACGTGTATGTCCAGGACGGCTTCGCCCGCTACAGCACCGCCGCCTACGAGCGCGACGCCATCCGCCCCTACGCTCTCGGCCGCTTCCGGGACCTGCTCGGCGCCACCGCCGGCCATCCGGCGATGCTCTACTTCCTCGACAACTACCTGAGCCGCGCCTCGACGGTCGTGAACGGGCGGATCGTCCAGGGGTTGAACGAGAACTACGGCCGGGAGCTGATGGAGCTGCACACGATCGGGGTCGACGCGGGCTACACGCAGGAGCACGTCTTCGACGCCGCCCGCTGCTTCACCGGCTGGGGCATCGACAACCTGAGCACCAGCGGGCGGTTCGTCTACCGCCCCCAGTTCCACGACCGGGACGCCAAGAGCGTGTTCGGCCTGGGCGTCCCCGCTGGGGGAGGCAAGGACGACGGCGACAAGCTGCTCGACTACCTGGCCGCGCACCCCGGGGCGGCCCACTTCATCTCGAAGAAGCTGGCCGAGCGCTTCGTCTCCGACGACCCTCCCGTGCGCGTCGTGGAGAGCGCGGCGGCGACGTTCCAGGCCACCGGCGGAGACATCCGCGCCGTGGTGCGGACGATCCTCTCCAGCGCGGAATTCTGGGCCGAGGCCTTCGGGAGCGGCAAGCCGAAGACGCCCCTCGAGTTCGTGGCGAGCAGCTTGCGCGCCGTCGACGCGCAGGTGTCGAACGGGCGGGCCGTCGCCGCCTACCTGCAGAACATGGGCATGCCGCTCTACTCCTGCGTGCCGCCTACCGGCTACTCCAACCGGGGAGCGGACTGGCTCAACCCCTCCTCGCACCTCTACCGGATGAACTTCGCCCTCGACCTCGCCGCGGGAGCGATCGCGGGCGTGAGCGCCGACGTGAGGGGAATGGTGAGCCGGATGGGGGGCAACGCCGAGGACGCGCGATCGGTGGCGAGCACGATCTCGGCGCGGATCTTCGGCAACGGTCTCTCGGCCTCCACGCTTGCCGCGGCGTCGCGGGTCGCGCCGGGCGGGCCGGTCAGCGTCGCCGTGCGGGTGACCGGGCTCTGCCTGGCCGGCCCCGAGATGCAGGCGAGGTAGGCGATGGCCTGGGACGTCTCACGCCGGGTCTTCCTGCGTGGGGCCGGACTGGCCGCGGTGGGGGTCGGCTTCCATCCCTCGTCCCTGCTCGTGCGCGCCGCCCAGGCCGCCGAGGCCGGGCGCCGCGTCCTGGTGCAGATCTTCCTCCGCGGGGGTTGCGACGGGTTGAACCTTTGCATTCCGTTCGGGGACGCCGAGTACTACGGCCTGCGCGGGGCGATCGCCCTCGGCCGGGGCGAGGTCGTGGACCTCGACGGCCACTTCGGCCTCCATCCCGCCCTCGCGCCGCTGAAGGTGCTCTACGACGAGGGCCGGCTCGCCCTCCTGCACGCCGTGGGGAGCTACGGCCTCAGCCGCTCGCACTTCGACGCCCAGGACTTCATGGAGTCGGGCACGCCGGGCGACAAGACCACCTCGACCGGCTGGCTGGAGCGGAGCATCTCCAGGGTGCCGGGCAACGCGGTGACCGAGGCGGTGGCGTTCTCCGCCCAGCTCCCGCGCTCGTTCCTGGGCCCGGAGCCGGTCCTGGTGGCGCAAACGCTGTCGAGCTTCGACCTCCGGGCCCGCAACTGGCGGGGGGAGGCGGAGACGCTGCTGCGCGCGATGTACGACGGCCGCCCGGACGTGCTGGGCAAGGTCGGCCAGGAGACCTTCGCGGCCATGGACGTGCTGCTGCGCACGCCGGAGATCATGGCCCCGCCCGCCGCCGGCGCCGTCTACCCGGGCTCGACGGTCGGGAGCTCGCTGAGGCAGGCGGCGCAGATCATCAAGGCCGGCCTGGGCACCCGCGCCATCTTCGTCAACGTGCCCGGCTCGTTCGACACCCACGCCAACCAGCTCCCGGCCAACGCCCTCGAGTTCACGCGGCTGGCCGACGCGCTGGTGGCCTTTGCGCGCGACCTGGGCGGGATGCTGGACGACGTGGCGGTGATGGTCACGACGGAGTTCGGCCGGGCCGCCTTCGTCAACGGCTCGGCGGGCACCGATCACGGCTCCGCCCACTGCATGATCCTCATGGGTGCGGGAGTGCGCGGCGGCCGGGTGTACGGGTCGTGGCCCGGTCTCTCCCGGAGCCAGCTCTACCAGGAGCGGGACCTGGCGGTGACGACCGACTTCCGCGACGCGTTTGCCGAGGTGGCGCGGGCCCAGCTCGGCATCGATTCGTCCTCGCTCTTCCCCGGTTACGCTGCCGGCCCCGGCCCGGGGATCGTCGCGTAGCCGGCGTGGCGCGACTCGCCCGTCCGGCCGCCGCTCTGGCGCTGCTCCTGCCGCTCGCCTCTCCCGCCCCGGCCGCCCTGGCGGCTTCCCCGAGGGCCGACCTGTTCGCCGGCTACTCCTACCGCAAGAGCGGCGACCAGGGACTGAACGGGTGGGACGCCGCGCTCGGCGCGAGCCTCTCGCGATGGATCGGCGCGGAGGCCGACGTGAGCGGGCATTACGGCCGGCAGTCGGGGACCGACCTCAGCCGGCTGTCCTTCATGGCGGGGCCGCGCTTCGTGTATCGGACCGGCGGTCTGGCGGTCTTCGCCCATTACCTCGCGGGCGGGGTGCGCTCGCGAGCGAGCATCGGCGTGCTGGGAGTGGACATCGCGGCGCCGGGCACCGACTTCGGCATGGCCGCGGGCGGGGGAGCGGACGTGCGCGTCTCGGAGCGGTGGGCGCTCCGAGCCCAGGGCGACTACGTGGTCGTCCGCGCGCAGGGCGCCACGGAGAAGGATCCCCGCGTAGCGGTCGGCCTCGTGTTCCGACTCACACGGAATTAGGACTCAGGCACGGGGCTTGCTCTTCGACGCCGGTGCAGAGAGAGGAGCGCCGGAAGTAAAGAGGACGACGCCAGGCCGGCACGACGGGACGGGCGAATGTTCCCTCGCGCAGGCCTCGCGGCTGGCCAACCTCCTCACGCGTGGCTCGATGATCGCTGGCCGGCATCTCACCGGCGCCCTCTCTCCGCCTCTCGACCTTCCGTAATATTCCACCCAACTCGATGCGTGTCTGCGCCGCGACGATCTGGTCTCGGTGACCGGGCGGCTGGCTCGAGCCACCGCCCGACAAGCATTGGCTCACTCGCGACGTACGTGATGTCGTGTCTTGCGATCGTAGACAGTGCCGGCCGCGCCGCCCACGAGGCCGCCGACCAGGGCTCCCTTGCCCCCACCGACCAAGCTGCCCACGAGCGCTCCGCCCGCCGCCGAGCCAGCGATGATGAGCCCGCTCTTCTTCGCCGACCGCGTGTGCCTGACGACGCGATGGCGGCTGGTGGTCGTGGTGGTCGTGCGGTAGACGACCCTCTGGGCGGCAGGCGTGGCGATCGTCGTCGTCTGGGAGGTGGCCACGGCCGGAGTGACGACGGGCTGGCTGGCGCTGTCGTTGAGGGCGTTGACGGGCGCGGCCGTGGTGGGAGCGGGGATCGCCGCCGATGCCTGCGGCTGGGCCTGGGCGTCGGGGGAATGACGGGAGGTCGCGAGCACGATCGCTCCCCCCAGGGCGAGGGCGCCGAGGGCCGCGGCGCCGATCACTGGTCTCATGAAACCCTCCAGTCGGTTAATGAAAGTGGGATATACGATCCCCTTCACTCCGGTGCAAGGGATGTGCCAGTTGGATAGGCAGGCCAGGCGATCGAGAGCAGCACGCCCGCCGGCCGCTCATCTAGCGCGTCCGCCTCGCGTCCGCGGGGCGCGAGCGGCTCCTGCCGCCGGTACACGACGGTGACCGGCGCGCTCTGGGGGCCGCAAACCAGGTCTCTTTCCAGCGGCTCGCCTTCCGCCCCGTAGAGGAGCACGGCCCGGGGCCCCGCGGCCCGAAGCCTCAGCCGTCCGTCCGGGATCTGCACGATGAAGTCGAGCGCGCCGTCGGCCCGGCACTCCAGCGCCACCAGCGTGCCTTGCGCCTCGGCGGTCAGCGCGGCGGCGAAGCCGAGCCGGCCCAGCAGGTGCCCGGCCAGGAAGCGCATGTCGTCGTCACGCGCGGCCGTGCGCGCCCGCGCGAGGACGGCCGCGGCACGTCCGAGGTCGTCGACCCGCGTGTAGAGGCCGGCGAGCGTTATGGCGACGTCGGTGCGCTGCGGCTCGCGCGCGAAAGCCGGCTCGAGCAGCGCGATCCGCCGCCGGGCCGGCTGGGGACGCAGCCGGGCCAGCAGCTCGGCGGCGTCGATGAAGTGGGGAGCCCGGCTCACCGCCTTCTCGAGGGCGGCCACGGCGGCGTCGGTGTCGTCGTCGGACAGCACCTGGCCGCGGCGGGCGGCCTCCTTCACCAGCACGTCCGCGTAGCGATGGAGGGCGAGCGGGCTTTCGGGCTCGCGCTCCAGCTCCGCCTTGAGCTGCGCTCGCGCCTCGTCCCAGCGCGCCTGGCCGAGCGCCACCTGGGCGAGGCCGTCGCGGGCCGGCACGAAGCCGGGGTCCTCCGCGACCGCGCGGGCGAAGTGCCCTCGGGCCTCGCGCGCCCGGTCCTGGTGCACCAGCAGGTCGCCCATCGCGTACTCGACCTCGGCCAGGGCCGGCACGGTGGATGCGGGCGGCTCGGCGCTCGCTTCCTCCGCGAGTCCGGGCGGCCCGAGCGTCGCGACCGGCCGCGCCGGCGCGTCCAGGTAGGCCCGCAGACGGCGAGAGAGCGCGGGCAGCTCCTCGCCGAGGGCGCGGGCGAATGCGGAGGCGGAGTCCTGGCCCTGGGCGACGGAGGACAGGTAGCGCTCGAGCTGCTCCTTCCCGCCCGGACGGCCCAGCACGACGTAATGGGCCAGCAGCCACGACTGGGCGTAGAACAGGTCACAGCGGCCCTCGCGCACGTACAGCTCGGAGCTGTAGTCGGCCCTCAGCACCTGGTCGAGAGGCAAGAGGCCGCGCCGGCGCAGGGCCGCGACGTGGTCCGTGCGGGGCAGGCCAACCAGCGCCGCGGTGCCCTCCGGCCGCCACGCGGCGAACAGCTCGGCCAGCCCTTCCGCCACCCAGGCCGGCTGGGCCGGCAGCGACTCGTTGAGGGCCAGGTGCGCGTACTCGTGGTACAGCGCGTCGTAGCGGTCCGTCCGGGACGCGCCGAGGTCGAAGGCGATGTACCGGCGCGCGGTGCCGCCCTGGAAGAACCCGTCGACCGCGCGAGGCTCGGCCCCGATGCGGGGCACGAAGGACCGGAACGAACCCTCGCTCCGGAAGGCCAGGACCACGACGGGAGCCTCGGCGTCCGAGCCGCGGCGGGGGAGCAAACCCTGCAGGACGCGCCGGAAGCGCGACAGGGCCGTGGCCGCGGCGACGGCGTCGGCGGGGACGCCCTCGCACAGCAGGTCGAAGTGGGGGGTGCGGGCCCGCGACCAGCCTGACGCCGGGCCGCCGCTCGCGGCCGCGAGGGCGGGGATGGCCGCGAGGGCGGAGGCGACGAGACCGGGGAAAGGGAGTCCGCGCACGGCGGGAAGACGACGCAGCCGCCCTAGCCGGCCGAGCTCATCGACTCCAGGAAGTCCCGGTTCGACTTGGTCTTGGCCAGCCGCTCCAGCATCAGCTCCATCGCCTCCACCGGCGAGAGGGGGTTCAGCACCTTGCGGAGGATCCAGATGCGGTTCAGCTCGTCCCTCGGCAGGAGCAGCTCCTCCTTGCGGGTGCCGCTCTTGTTGATGTCGATGGCCGGGAAGATCCGCCGGTCGCTCATCTTGCGATCGAGGACGATCTCGCTGTTGCCGGTGCCCTTGAACTCCTCGAAGATCACGTCGTCCATGCGCGAGCCCGTCTCCACCAGGGCGGTGGCGATGATCGTCAGCGACCCGCCGTCCTCGATGTTGCGGGCGGCGCCGAAGAAGCGCTTCGGCCGCTGCAGCGCGTTCGAGTCCACGCCGCCCGAGAGGACCTTTCCCGACGGGGGGACGATCGCGTTGTAGGCGCGGGCGAGCCGCGTGATCGAGTCGAGCAGGATCACCACGTCCCGCTTGTGCTCGACGAGCCGCTTGGCCTTCTCGATGACCATCTCCGCCACCTGCACGTGGCGGGTGGCGGGCTCGTCGAAGGTCGAGCTGACGACCTCGCCCCGCACCGAGCGCTGCATGTCGGTGACCTCCTCGGGCCGCTCGTCGATGAGGAGCACGATGAGGGCGATCTCGGGATGGTTGGTGGCCACCGAGTTGGCGATGTTCTGGAGGATCATCGTCTTCCCCGTGCGGGGGGCGGCCACGATCAGCGCCCGCTGGCCCTTGCCGAGGGGCGTCATCATGTCCAGGACGCGGGCGGTGAGGTTGTCCTGGGCCGTCTCGAGCCGGATGCGCTCGCTGGGATAGAGGGGAGTCAGGTTGTCGAAGAGGACCTTGTCCTTGGCCATCTCCGGGGGCTCGAAGTTGATGGCCTCGACCTTGATGAGGGCGAAGTAGCGCTCGCCCTCCTTGGGCGGCCGGACCTGCCCGGAGACGGTGTCGCCGGTGCGCAGGTCGAACTTGCGGATCTGCGACGGCGACACGTAGATGTCGTCCGGACCGGGAAGGTAGTTCGACTCCGGCGCGCGCAGGAAGCCGTAGCCGTCGGGCAGGCACTCGAGCACGCCCTCCGCGAAGAGCAGGCCGCTCTTCTCGGTCTGGCTCTGCAGGATCTTGAAGATGAGGTCGTGCTTCTTCATGCCCGCGGCGCCGTCCACCCCCAGCTCGCGGGCCATGGCGTTCAAGGCCTGGATGTTCATCTCCTTCAGCTCGGAGAGGTCCAGGGCCTTGTTCTCCTTCGGGGCGGGGGCCGGGACCATGGCCGGCTCCTGCTGCTCCTGCTGCTCCTGCTGATCGGTCTCGGGCATGGAATGCACTCCCGGCGGAGACGCCGCGGAAACGGGACCGGCTCCGCCGAAAAGAGGGTCCGACGCGGGGGAGCGGCGCTCCCGCCGCAAGGGTCTACGGCGTGGTCGTCTAGTGCGTCATCCCGCCCTGGACGTCGCCCAGGGCCGGCGGCGGCACAGGTGGCTCCGCCACCTCCGCCGGCGGCACGGGCGGCGCCAGGGCGACCTTCAACACCTCGTCCATGTGCTCGACCAGCTCCACCGTCACCGCGTCGAGCACGACCTTGGGGATGTCGGCCAGGTCCTTCTCGTTCTCCCGGGGCAGCACGATGGTGGTGACGCCGATGCGGTGGGCGGCGAGCAGCTTCTCCTTCACGCCCCCGATCGGCAGCACCTTGCCCCGCAGCGTGATCTCGCCGGTCATCGCCACCTCGCGCCGGACCGGGATCTTCGTGAGCGCGGAGACGAGCGCGGTGGCGATCGTGATGCCGGCCGACGGCCCGTCCTTCGGGATGGCCCCCTCGGGCACGTGGATGTGGATGTCGGTCCGCCGGTTGAAGCCGGGGACGATCCCGAGCTGCTCGGCCCGCGAGCGCACGTACGAGAGCGCCGCGTGGGCCGACTCCTGCATCACGTCGCCCAGCTTGCCGGTCAGGCGGAGGGCGCCCTTGCCGGGCATCAGGGTGACCTCGATGGGCAGGATCTCGCCGCCGACCTCCGTCCAGGCCAGGCCGGTGGCCATGCCGATCTCGTTGCGCTCCTCCTGCCGGGAGGCGCGATAGCGCGGCACGCCGAGGTAGGAATCGGTGTTGCCGGCGCTGATCTCGACCTGATAGCCCCGGCCGTCCAGGACCACCTTGCGCGCGACCTTGCGGCAGATGGACGAGATCTCCCGCTCCATGTTCCGCACGCCCGCCTCGCGGGTGTAGCGGCGGATGATCTCCTGCAGCGACTCCTCGGTGAAGGAGATGTTCTCCGCGCGCAGCCCGTGGGACTTGAGCTGTTTCGGGATCAAGTGGCGCTTGGCGATCTCGACCTTCTCCCGCTCGGTGTAGCCGGGCAGGCGCAGCACCTCCATGCGGTCCTGGAGGGGCTGGGGGATCGTGTGGAGCACGTTGGCGGTGGCGATGAAGAAGACCGACGAGAGGTCGAACTCGACGTCCAGGTAGTGGTCGGTGAAGCTGTGGTTCTGCTCGGGGTCCAGGACCTCGAGGAGGGCGGCCGAGGGGTCGCCCCGGAAGTCCATGGACATCTTGTCCACCTCGTCGAGGAGGAACACGGGGTTCCGGGTCCCCGCCTTCTTCATCATCTGGACGATCTGGCCCGGGAAGGCGCCGATGTAGGTGCGGCGGTGGCCGCGGATCTCCGCCTCGTCACGCACCCCGCCCAGCGACATGCGCACGAACTTGCGGTTCGTGCAGCGGGCGATGGACTTGGCGAGCGAGGTCTTGCCCACCCCGGGCGGGCCCACGAAGCAGAGGATCGGTCCCTTCGGCTTGTTCACGAGCTGGCGCACGGCGAGGAACTCGACGATGCGCTCCTTGACCTTCTCCAGCCCGTAGTGGTCCTCGTTGAGGATGGCCTCCGCGGCCAGCAGGTCCTTGCGCTCGCGGGTCCGCTTCGACCACGGCACCGCGATCAGCCAGTCCAGGTAGTTCCGGGACACGGTGGCCTCGGCCGACATCGGCGGCATGGACTCCAGTCGCTTCAGCTCCTGGAGCGCCCGGTCCTCGGCGTCCTTGGGCATCTTGGCCATCTCGATCTTCTTGCGGAGCTCCTCGATCTCGTTCAGGCGGTCGTCCTTCCGCCCCAGCTCCTTCTGGATGGCCTTCATCTTCTCGTTGAGGTAGTACTCCTTCTGGGCCCGCTCCATCTGCTTCTTGACCCGGCCCTGGATGCGCTTGTCCACCTGGAGCTTGTCCACCTCGGCCTCGAGGATGGTCAGGATCCGCTGCAGGCGCTCCTGGGGGGCGAAGATCTCCAGCAGGTTCTGCTTCTCCTCCACCGGGACCACCAGGTGGGAGGAGATGGTGTCGGCCAGCTTGCCCGGGTCCTCCACCCGCACCGCGGCCAGCATGGCGTCGTAGTGGAGGTTGTTCGACAGCTTCACGTACTGCTCGAAGAGCGCGATGACCTTCGACATCACCGCCTCGACGCCGCTGGCCGTCTCCACCTGCTTGGGGATCAGCTTGACCACCACCCGGAAGAAGCCCTGCTCCTCCTTGAACTCCAGGGCCCGGCCGCGGTCCAGACCCTCCACCAGCACCTTCACGTTGCCGTCGGGGAGCTTGAGGCTCTGGACGATGTTGCAGAGGGTGCCGAGGGTGTGGATCTCCTCCGGACCGGGGTTGTCGCGCGTGGCGTCGTGCTGGGCGGAGAGGAAGATGCGCTTGCCCTTCACGAGGGCGTACTCGAGGGCCTTGATGGAGCTGGGGCGCCCGATGACGAACGGGATCATCATGTGCGGGAACACCACCACGTCCCGCAGCGGGACCATCGGCAGGGTCTCAATCACGTCCGTTTTGTCTTTCTCTTTCCCGAACATTCCCCAAGCACACTGAAGCCGTCTTCAAGCCATCACGACCAGGAGCCCTGGAGGGTCCGCCCTAACCGACCTTCTCGATGAGCGTGATCGGCTTCTCGCGGTCGAGCACGACCTCCCGGGTCACCACACACTCCTTCACCTTCTTCATCGAGGGAAGGTTGTACATCAGGTCGAGCATCAGGTCCTCGATGATCATCCGCAGGCCCCGCGCCCCGATCTTCCGGGCGATGGCGAGGTCGGCGATGGCCTCCAGCGAATCGTCCGTGAAGCGGAGCTTGACGTTCTCGTAGTCGAACATCCGCTGGTACTGCCGGATGATGGCGTTCTTGGGCTGGGTCAGGATCTCCACCAGCGCGGGCTTGTCGAGGTCGTGGAGGGTGCCGATGACGGGCAGCCGGCCCACGAACTCGGGGATCAGCCCGTACTTGATGAGGTCGGTCGGCTGGATCTGGCCCAGGGAGGACTGCGCCTTGGAGGTCGGCGCGGCCTTGGCTTCGGTGCGGAAGCCCAGGCTCTTCTTGCCCACCCGGCGCTCGATGATCTTGTCCAGACCCACGAACGCCCCGCCGCAGATGAAGAGGATGTTGGTGGTGTCGATCTGGTAGAACTCCTGGTGGGGGTGCTTGCGGCCGCCCTGCGGGGGCACGTTGGCCACCGTGCCCTCCAGGATCTTCAGGAGCGCCTGCTGGACGCCCTCGCCCGAGACGTCGCGGGTGATCGAGGGGTTCTCGTCCTTGCGCGAGATCTTGTCGATCTCGTCAATATAGATGATGCCCTCCTGGCACTTCTCGATGTCCCCCCCGGCGGCCTGGAGGAGCTTCAGGATGATGTTCTCGACGTCCTCGCCGACGTAGCCGGCCTCGGTGAGGGTGGTGGCGTCCACGATCGTGAACGGGACGGAGAGGAGGCGGGCCAGGGTCTGGGCGAGCAGCGTCTTGCCCGTGCCGGTGGGGCCGATCAGGAGGATGTTGGACTTGGTGAGCTCGACCTCGTTCTTGCCCCGCTGCTTCGAGATCTCGATGCGCTTGTAATGGTTGTAGACCGCCACCGCCAGCTTCTTCTTGGCCGTGTCCTGGCCGATGACGTACTCGTCGAGGAACTTCTTGATCTCGTGGGGGACGGGGAGGGAGGACTTGTAGGTGCGGCCCTCGACCCGGCGGTCATCGGCGATGATGTCGTTGCAGACGTCGACGCACTCGTCGCAGATGAAGACGGTGGGGCCGGCGATGAGCTTCCGGACGTCGTTCTGGTCTTTATTGCAGAACGAGCAGCGGAGAATCTCGCTCTCGCCGTTTTTCTTCATGTGAGCTGGGGGGTGCTAGCGGCGCACCCCCCAGACCCCCCGCTCGCTCCGCGGGAGTGAATCCCGCTCCGCTCGCCGCTT
>Ga0066710_100005256_pt1 | contig 11743 bp, 11 predicted proteins | sample GraSoiAngelo_159_FD_79666 | JGI IMG/M metagenome (GOLD analysis project Ga0066710, IMG submission 79666) | Grasslands soil microbial communities from the Angelo Coastal Reserve, California, USA - 14_1009_16_40cm | ecosystem: Environmental > Terrestrial > Soil > Grasslands | place: USA... | reverse complement strand
TGCCTAGAGTATTATTATCGGTGGCGCGGACAGCCGCGTGAGCGACTTCGTTCGGGGCTACGCGCACGCGTTGACGTTCCGGGACGGGGCGTTCGACGGTTGCCGCGCCGATCGCACGTTCCAACACCTGGTCGATCCCGAACGTGCGTTGGCCGAGCTCGTGCGGGTGACCCGACCGCGGGGACGCGTGGTCGTGGTCGACCCCGACCAGGAGACGATCGTGGTCGACGGCCCCGACCCCGCCGCCACCCTGCGGGTCAAGCAGTTCCGGCGCGACGCCGGGCTGCGCCACGGCGACCTGGCTCACCGCCTGCCTCGCCTGTTCCGCGCCGCGGGCCTCGTCGACGTCGCGATCGAGGGCACCACGCTCGTGCTCACCGATCCCGACGATGCGTTCGGCTTCCCCACGTGGGCCCGCGCCATGCACGATCGGGGCCTGCTCGACGTCCACGACGTGGAGCGCTTCGAGGCCGACGTGCGGGCATCCGCCGTTGCGGGCGACTTCCTCTACGCCGTCACCTTCTTCATCACGAGCGGCCGGACGCCGTAGTCTGCGCGAGACCCGAAGGGGATAGACGATATGGACTTCGAGCTCCCGGGTGACGACGACCCGCGGCGGGCGACCGTGCGGGCGTGGCTGGCCGATCACCCCACGCCGACCGGACGCCAGCTGGCCGACGCGGGCTACGTGGCCCCACACTGGCCCAGGCCGTGGGGGCTCGACGCCGACCCCATCCACCAGCTCATGATCGACGAGGAGCTGCGGCGGGCGGGTGTGCGACGGCCCGTCAACCCCATCGGCATCGGGTGGGCCGGGCCGACGCTCATCCACGCGGGAACCCAGGCGCAGAAGGACCGCTACCTCGGCCCGCTGTTGAGCGGCGAGGACTTCTGGTGCCAGCTGTTCAGCGAGCCCGGCGCCGGCAGCGACCTGGCCAACCTCGGCACCCGCGCCGTGCGCGACGGCGACGTGTACGTCGTGAACGGGCAGAAGATCTGGACGACGTTCGCCCACATCGCCCGCTTCGGCATCCTCATCGCGCGGACCGACGCGGAGGCACCGAAGCATCAGGGCATCTCCTACTTCGTGTGCCCCATGAACCTGCCGGGCATCGAGATCCGGCCCATCGTCGAGATGACCGGCGCCCACCAGTTCAACGAGGTCTTCTTCGACGACGTGCGCATCCCGGCCGAACAGCTGGTGGGTGACGAGAACCGGGGGTGGGCGCTCGCCAAGGTCACCCTCGGCAACGAGCGCGTGTCGCTGTCGGAAGGCGGTGCCCTGTGGGGCCTCGGTCCCGCCGCCGGCGACCTGATCGAGCTGGTGCGCAAGGAGGGCGGTGTCGACGACGCGTCACTCCGGCAGCGGCTGGCCGCGCTCTTCATCGAGTCCGAGATCCTCCGCCTGATCCGACTGCGCACGGTGACCGCGGCGGTGCACGGCCGCCCTCCCGGCCCCGAGGCGTCGATCCGCAAGGCGCTGGCCGACGAGCACGGCCAGACGATCATGCGGTTGGCCAAGGACCTGGCCGGCGCGGCCGGGATGCTGACGACCGCGGGCCCGCTCGGGGTGGAGGACGGCTCGTGGAACTACGGGTTCCTCTTCTCCGCCGCGCTCACGGTCGGCGGAGGGACCTCCGAGGTGCAGCGCAACATCATCGCCGAGCGCGTGCTCGGCCTCCCTCACGACCTCGACGTCGAGACGGGCAAGACGTGGGCGGAGGCGCGACGCATCTGACGCATGCGCCCTCAGGCGTTCTCGTCGCGCTCGACCACCGCGACGGTGGTCGTGCGCACCAAGAAGCCGAAGGGATCCGCCTCCACGCCGGTCACGCGCCCGGAGCCGAGACGTAGGCGCCGTCGCGCTTGAGGAACGCACGATGCCACCGGCCCGGCGTGAGGGCCACCCCGCGTGACTCGTCCTCCAACAGCCATCGGGCGAAGTTGCGGCGGGTCCAATCGTTCAGCCCGGCCACGCGGAGCGCGGCGTCGGCGCCGCGGCGGTGGCGCAGGGCGCGGACGAGCAGCACCGACATGCGGTGGTCGGCGACGAGCGCGTCGCGCGCGGCGCGCTCGTAGCGGCTGCGCGCGCGCTCCGGACGCTCGGGGTCGCTGACGGCGATCGCACGCGCCGCGAGGCGGCCGGTGAGGAGCGCCTGGGCGATGCCTTCGCCCGTCATCGGGTCGCCGGCAGCCGCGGCGTCGCCGACGAACAGGGTGCGTCCGGCGGCGAGCACCGCGTCGTCGATGCCGGCGGGGATGGGCCACGCCTTGTGCGGCCCCTCGGGCCGGGCGGCGTCGCCCAGCACGGCGCGCACCTGTGGGCGGCGCAGCAACTCGGGCCACAACTCGTTCATGTGCCGCGTGGGAACGCCCCGCGCCCGCCGGATACCGAACCCCACGTTGGCGCGGCCGCCGGACACCGGGAACGACCACGCGTACCCGGGCAGCACGTCGGGTTCGAACCACACCCACATCGCGGTGGCGCGGGGCGAGACCCCGGTGAAGTACTGGCGGAAGGCGTGCCACTCACCCAGGTAGCCGGACCGGCTGTGACCGAGGGCCTTGCGCAGCGGCGACCACATGCCGTCCGCGCCGACCGCGAAGCGGGCGGTGACGGTGCCGATGCCGTCGACCTCCAGCTCGACGTGCTCGCCGCGATCGACGGCGGCGGTGAGCGCGTGGCCGTCGTGCACCTTCGCACCCGCGGCGCGTGCGACGTCGACCAGCGCGGCGTCGAGATCGACGCGGGGGGCCACCACCGCGAACTGGCCCCGGCCGCGGGGAAGAGGGAAGCGCACCGTGCGGCCGGACGGCCCCCGCACCATCACGTCGTCGGCGACGTGCCACGTCGGCACCGACGACGGACGCAGGCCGAGCGCCTCGAGGTGGCGCAGGGCGTCGACGGTCAGCCCGTCGCCGCAGCACTTGTCGCGCGGGAACGAGGCGCGGTCGACGACCACCACGTCGCGTCCGGCCCGTGCCAGCTCGATGGCGGCGGCCGCGCCTGATGGGCCTCCACCGACGACGACGACGTCGACGCGCACGGCTCCGGGTCAGGCCACCTTGCGCACTTCGTCGAAGCCCTCACGGAGGCACTCGATGAAGACGTCTCGGTCCGGGATGGCGGCGCTGTCCATGTTCACGCCGATGTGGAGGTCGTCGAGGTAGCTGACGAGCGTGACGTTGGCGGCCGCGCCGGTGAGCGGCCCGAAGGCCACCTGCGACTCGAGGGCGGCGCCCGCGAAGAACACCGGCACGGGGACGCCCGGCACGTTGCTCGTCACGAAGTCGACGCCCTTCAGCATCGACCCGAACAGCTGTGTGACGACCGCAGTGGGCAGGCGGTTGAGGATGCCGGCGATGGCGTCGGTGAACGTGAGCGCGGGTTCGTTGCGCTGGAACGCGACGAGCTCGCGGATGACACGCATGCGCTCGATCGGGTCGCGGATGCCGATGGGGATCAGGAAGCGGGCCGGCACGAACTGGTTGCCGGCCAAGGTCTCGGTGGTCTCGTCGCGGATGCTGATGGGCATCGTCGTCCGCAGCTGCTCGATCGTGTCGCCGTGGTGCTCGTGGTAGAGCCGCATGCCGCCGCACACCGCGGCGAGGAACGCGTCGTTCAGCTTGCCGCCCGCCGCCTTCGCCGCGTTCTTCGTCTCGTCGAGCGGCACGCTGATCGTGTCGAAGCTCACCGAGAGGGAGCGCTCGGTCATCACCGGGCTGTGCGGGGTCGTCGCCGGTGCGAGGATCCGCCCGGCCGACGCAGCGAGCTCGACGATCGAGCGCAGGTTCGCCGCAGGGCGGCGGACGGCACGCGTCGCCGACCCCACGGCCCGTCGGGCGATGCCGAGCTGGCGGCGCCGCTCGTGGCGCAGGGCCTCCAACGTGAGACCCCAGGGCGAGGGGTGCTCGGCCTCGGCCGCAGCGGGCGTGTGGCCCGGGTCGTCCGGCTCGCGCTCGAGGTCGAACAGCACCATCGCCAGCTTGATCGCGCCGACGCCGTCGGTGATCGAGTGGTGGAGCTTCTGGATGACGGCCGCCTTGCCGTCGGCCAGCCCCTCGACCACGGTGAACTCCCAGAGCGGGCGAGCCCGGTCGAAGCTCTGCATCCCGATCGGCTCGGCCAGGTCGAGCAGCGCGCGCCGGTCGCCCGGAGCGGGAGCGCGCACGCGGCGCAGGTGGTAGTCGAGGTCGAAGTTGGGGTCGAAGACCCACCGGGGCGGTGACGCGACGAGCGGTGCGCTCACGACCCGCTGGCGAAGCCGGGGGATGAGACAGGTGCCCCGCTCGACCCGGTCGCGCAGCCGCTCCTGGTCGGGCGGTCGGTCGAACAGCGAGACGGCCGTGATGGTCGAGCGCAGGAGCGGGTCCTTCTCGATGCCCCACATGAGGGCGTCGGAGTCACTCATGCGCCGCTCGAAGCGCATGTCGTCGGACATGGCCCCAACGCTAGTGGGGCGCCGTACCCCGCGACGCCGCGGAAGTCAGCAGTGAGCGCCCTCGCCCGGAACGTAGGTTCCCGAGAACCTGTCGACCGCGGTGTGGCCGTCGGCGATGAAGGTGCGCGTGCGCTGGGTCGTGACGGACGTGCACCCCGCGCCCACCGTCTTCTTGAACTGCGCCGACTGCGTGGCCTCGACCCATTTCGTCGAGTACAGGGTGACGGTGATGTCGGTGCCCGTGTAGCTCGTCCAGATCAGCACGCCGTAGGGGCTGGTGTTCTTGAGCTTGAGGTCGGGGTGCGGGTAGGCGAGCGTGGCCTCGCGCCCGTAGGGATAGCGGGTGATGTAGATCGTGTGGAACTGGTACTCGGGGATCTCGAGCCCGGCGAAGAAGGCGGCGTTGAAGGTGGTGGTGGCGAACTGCGACACACCGCCGCCGACGTCGGAGTCGAACTTGTTGCCCTCGCCGATGATGGGAGCGTCGACGAACCCGCGCGAGACGGAGCGCCGGCCGACGTAGTCGTTGACCGAGAACGTCTCGCCCGGCTCGATCACCGCGCCACGCACGTAGTCGGCCATCTTGTGGATGTTCGCCACGCGGGGCTGGCCCGCGGGGTGATGGGTCGTGAACGTCGCCACCACCTCCTTCACTCCGAGCTGGCTGGCGCGGGCGTCGTCCCGCTTGGGCCCGACGACGGAGAGCGGGAGCGCGAGCGATTGGCCCGGGGGCGGACGGTCGCGCAGCGCCCGGTGGACGAGGGCGACGGCCTCCGGCGCACAGCAGGCCGTGCCCGTCCGGCTCGGAACGATCGCGACGCCGGCCCCCGACACGCGGAACCCGGCGTCCACCGGTGCGTCGCCCGCACCCGAGAGCACCTTGGCGAGATCGTCGCGCACGGCCTGCGGGTCGGTCTGCACCACGAGTCGGTCGAAGGTCGGGACGGCGCGCATCCACGGCCGCATGATCGCGGGCGTGAGTGTGGCCTTGGCCTTGCCCGCGGTCACGCCGAGCGGGCGGCCCGCGAGCGTCTCCGCCTCGGCGGCGACGCGTCGCGCGTCGGCGAGGTCGAAGCGCGGGGGCACCGCACGGCGTCCGGCGGCGACCTCGAGCGGCACTCCACGCGTCGCCGCGTCGGGCATGGCCGACACGAGGGCGGCGCTGTCGACGCCGCGCCCGGCGCGTCCGCGCACGGCCACGATGCGCCCTTCCTTCACTGCGATCGAGGGCTCGACCGGTCGCCGGCGAGGACCCTTGTCGCGATCGAGAGCGACCAGATAGGTCGCGGTGCGGTCGACGCGAACATCGACCGGCACGCGTTGGGGCGAGAAGAAGCTCGTCGCCCAGTGCCAGACGCGGGCGGGGAACGCTCCCGTGCGGCCGGTGTCGAGCGCGTGCTCGACCGTCGCCGGGCGGCGCACCTCGAGGCGGAGCGCGCGGGCGGGCACGGTGAACTGGTTGCCCGGCGTCCGCACCCGCACAGTGGCGTGCTCCTCGCGCGTGGCGACGCGGTCGACCGCGGCGGTCAGCTCGGCCCGGTCGAAGCCACCCACCGCGACACCTGCCACCTTCACGTTGCGCAGTACCCGGCTCGAGTGCAGCTGAAGATCGACGATCCAGGCGATCACGACCGCCAGCGCCAGCAGCGCGATTGCCGACAACCCGCGAACGACCGCGCGCGCCATGAGTGCACCCGGCACACGCCCGGCGGGCGCGTCGGTGGGCAACAGGTCGCTCTGGGAGGGGGCGGGTTCGTCGACCCGGGTGTGACTGGCCACGGACTCTTCCTCTGGGGGCACCGCGCGGACGTCACCAAGGGTTCAGGTGGAGACGACGCTCCGACGGGTGGGGACCTCTACGCTACCGCTCGGGTTGAGCAAAAGCACGATGCTGAGGTGCGGCGGCGCGTTCCACGCCGTCCGACCTGCGTCGGGGCAGCGTCACGCAGGGCAGCACGCCGCCACCGCACCTGGCGCGCGTTAGCGTCGGGTGATGCCCCGCGCTCTCATCACAGGCACCACGGGCCAGGACGGCCGCTACCTCGCGCAGCTGCTCGTGGCCAAGGGCTACGACGTCTTCGGGATGGTCTCCGGGCAGGCGAACCCCAAGATCCAGATGGTGCAGGAAGAGACGCCCGAGCTCGAGTTCATCGAGGGCGACCTGCAAGACCTCTCGTCGCTCATCTCCGTCGTCGAGCTGGTGCAGCCCGACGAGGTCTACAACCTCGGAGCCATCAGCTTCGTTGCGCTCTCCTTCCGCCAGCCGGAGCTCACCGCCGACATCACCGGGCTGGGCGTCCTGCGCATGCTGGAGGCCATCCGCGTCATCGGCGGCGCCCAGGACAACAGCATCCGCTTCTACCAGGCCTCGTCGTCGGAGATGTTCGGGAAGGTGCGGGCGACGCCGCAGACCGAGAAGACGCCGTTCCACCCGCGCTCGCCGTATGGAGTGGCCAAGGTGTTCGGCCACTACACGACGGTCAACTACCGGGAGGCGTACGGCCTCCACGCCTCGTCGGGGATGCTCTTCAACCACGAGAGCCCACGTCGTGGGCTCGAGTTCGTCACCCGCAAGATCACCAATGGCATCGCGCGCATCAAGCTCGGCCTGCAGGACAAGCTCGTGCTCGGCAACCTCGAGGCGTCACGCGACTGGGGCTTCGCGGGCGACTACGTGGAGGCCATGTGGCGCATGCTGCAACAGGACGAGCCCGACGACTACGTGATCGCCACTGGCGAGACCCACACGATCCGCGAGTTCCTCAGCCTTGCGTTCGAGGCCGCCGGCTTCGACGACTGGAAGCCCTACGTCGGGTCCGACCCGCGCTTCGAGCGCCCCGCCGAGGTCGACGTGCTCATCGGTGACGCGACCAAGGCGCGCGAGAGACTGGGTTGGGAGCCCAAGGTGGACTTCCCCGGTTTGGTGCGCATGATGGTCGAGGCAGACATCGTCGCCGAGGAGGCGCGCGACAACCACTGGTGGTCGGTGTCGCGAGCGCGGGCCCGATCTTCGCCGACTACCTCGGCCTGCTGCGGCAGGTCCACGAGCACCTCCGGCCCGGCACCTACGTGGAGGTCGGGGTGCACGAGGGTGCGTCGCTCGCGCTCGCGGCGCCCGGGACGCGCAGCGTCGGCATCGACCCGACGCCCTCGGTGCGTGGCCCGCTCGGACCCGACACGACCGTCTTGCGGCAGACGAGCGACGAAGCCTTCTCCGGAGACGAGGTGTCGCGCCTGCTCGCGGGGCGGCCGATCGAGCTCGCCTTCATCGACGGTCTGCATCTCTTCGAGTGCGCGCTGCGGGACTTCATCGCCGTCGAGCGGCACTGCACGCCGGCGTCCACCATCCTCGTCCACGACTGCTACCCGCGCGACGAGGTGACGTCCGCGCGCGAACGCACGACGGTGTTCTGGAGCGGCGACGTGTGGAAGTTGGTGCTGTGCCTCGGCGAGCTCCGGCCGGAGTTGCAGGTTGCGGTCGCCGACGTCGCGCCGACGGGACTGGCGATCGTTCGCGGCCTCGACCCGACGTCGGAGGTCCTGTCCCGGCACTACGACGATCTGTGCGCCCGCTTCGTCGACCTCGGCTACGACGCGATTGCGGTGGACAAGTCCCGCCGTCTGCGACTCGTGCCGGGCGACTGGCCGACGGTGCGCGCGCTGCTCACGACTGGACAACAGTCGCACGCGGCTGCCGGGTGAGCGCTCTACACTTGCGATGACCCGATCGCCGTGTGTGGCGAGCTGAGTGAGGGAGGGAGGTGTCGTGCAGATGACGTCGAGAGCTCTTGTGACCCAGGCCGCCGAGCGCGTGCTGCGCTCCGTCCGCATCTGCCCGCCTCCCCGGTTGCGCTCCGACCCGTAGTCGGTCCGCGCCCGGAGGCCCCGAACGAGGAGTCTCCTTGTCCCATCAACCAGCACCGCCTCGACAACCAGCACCGCCTCAACAGCCAGCACGGCCTCAACAGCCAGCACCGCCTCAACCGCCGGCAGGACCTCAACCGCCGGCAGCACCTGATGTCCTGACGGCCTACGGCTGGGACGACCGGGTCGCCGCCCGGTTCACCCTGCTCGATGTCCCCGGTCACGTTCCGGGCCGCGTCGCCCGAGTTGACCGCGGCTCGTGCCTGGTCGCGACCGCGGATGGGCCCGTGCGCGCCAGCCCGTACACCCTCGCCTCGCGGCGGGCCGGGCTCGACACGGTTCCCGCCACCGGTGACTGGGTCGCGGTCACGGACGATCCCGACGAGGGCGTGGCCATCGTGGGCGTGGTGCCCCGGTGGTCGGCCATCGCCAGGAAGGACCCCGACGAGCGGGTGACGGTCGAGCAGGTGCTCGCGGCGAACGTCGATGTCTTCGCAGTCGTGTGTGGTCTCGACCGGTCGCTCGTCCAGAACCGCGTCGAGCGCATGCTCTCGGTCGCGTGGGAGAGCGGCGCGCTCCCGGTGGTCGTGCTCACGAAGGCCGATCTGGCCGCGGACCTCGCGGTCGTCGTGCGGGAGGCGCGCGAGGTCGCGGGTGTGGGCGTTTCGGTCCACGTGACGAGCGCGCGGTCTGGTGAAGGGATCGACGAGTTGCGCGCGCTGCTGCTGCCGACGCGCACGCTCGCGGTGATCGGTCCGTCGGGAGCCGGCAAGTCGACGCTCGTCAACGGGATCGTGGGCACCGACGTGCAATCGACCGGACCGGTGCGCGAGGCGGACGGGCGCGGCCGTCACACGACGACGACGCGCGATCTCGTTCGCGTTCCGACGGGCGGGGTGCTGCTCGACACTCCGGGCCTGCGCAGCCTTCCGCTCTGGGACGGCGCTTCGGGTGTCGCGAGCACCTTTGCCGACATCGAAGAGGTGGCTGCGGGCTGCCGCTTCCGCGACTGTCGCCACGAGCACGAGCCCGCCTGCGCGGTGCGCGCGGCGGTGGCGTCGGGTGCGCTCGCGCCTCGTCGCCTGGAGAGCTTCCACAAGCTGCACCGCGAGCTGGCGGCGCTCGAGCTCCGCCAGGACGAGCGCGCCCGCCGGGAGGCGTCGCGCCGCTTCGGTCGGATGACGCGCGACATCGGTAAGCAGAAGCCCGGCCGCGACCGCCGCTGACCCGGACGCGCTACCGCACGATCTCCATCAGCAGGCCGCGTTCATCGCGCTCGCCGCCTCCGAGCCGCTCCTCGTCACCCGTCGTCAACCGGCGCACCGTCCAGAGCACGGCGTGCGCGTCGAGCACGTCGTCGGCTGCAGCACCCGGGAGCGACGCCGGCGCGACGCCTACGAGGGCCGTGCGTGCGGCCCGGCCTGCGGCGGTGCGCTTCGGATGGAGAAGGGGCGTACCTGCGATGGAGGCGAAGCACAGCTCGGGGTGCGCCTCCACGACCCGCGCCTGGCGCGACGGCGAGAGCAGGCCGTCCACCTCGTGGATCTTGGGGAGCAGGTTGAAGACCTGATGGGCGAGGCCCTTCCCGTCGACGGCACGCGAGCGTGCGTTGGCGTCCTCCCAGGTGGCGGAGCCGAGGGCGGCGCGTACCGGCGCCGGAAACACCGAGCTTCGGCGGGGCCCGAGGCGCCGGCGCGCCTCGACGTCGCAGCGCCGAGGCCCGCGCGCCGGCAGCCCGATCGGGATGTCGACCGCGACCGCGACCAGCTCGCCGCGCTCGACGCTCGCGACGAGCTCGCCGAACCAGGACACGACCGACACCGTCGGCGCGCCGCGACCGTCGACCCGGCCGACGGCAGCGACCCAGCCGCGCCGGCAGCCGTCGACGCCGGCGAGGAGACGGGAGTCGGGCACCTGCTCAGTCTGTCGGCCCGCGACCGCGTCGGTAGCGTTGCGGGCCGTGCGAGCCCGAGCCGAGACCGTGCTCGAAGCCGGGCCGGACCGGGTGTTCGCGGTGTTGGCCGACCTGGGCACATGGCCCGCGTGGCTCGACGTCGTGGTGCGTGCCGAGCCCGACGGCGAAGGAGCGTGGCGCGTGCGCCTCGGCCTGTCGTTCGGGCCCGCGTCCGTCGGCTACGACGTGCGAATGGTTCGCGTCCCGGCACCCGTCCCGAACGACCCTGGAGGCCGTGAGCACTGCGATTCGCTGAGGTTCGAGCGCGACGAGAGCGACGGTCGGAAGGACCACTCGATGGTCGTCATCGACGTGCGCCTGGTTGCGACCGGAATGGTGACGAGGGCGACGCTGACGCTCGAGATCGACAAGCGCATCCCGATGCTCGGTCTCCAGCGGCAGCTCGACCGTCGCACCGCGCGTGCGACGCGACAGTTGCAACGGCTGCTCGACGAGCGGTGAAAGTGGCTCAGGCGGCCGAGCCGTACGGGCACCCGGACTGCTCGTAGCAGTCGGCGTGGTAGTGCTCGACGCGGTCCCAGGTGCCGTCGATGTACACGTTGGCGATGACCTGGAACGACTTGACCTTCGCCGCGAACTTCACCGGTGCGCCGCATGTGACGCACACCGCCGCGTTGCCTGCCTCGACGGGGCGGAGGACCGCCCTGCTGGTGAACTGGCTCTTGGTCGCCATCTTCTTCATATCGGCATGACCTGGGCGATTGTGAATGGATCGGGAGCGAAAATCGGCCGCCAGTCTGCGCGATCCCAGGTCACGCGTGGGGGATGCACCCGGGCCGCTGGTTGACACGCACGTCAGGTCATGTGAGATTGCCGGTGCCGGGGTCAGGGGTGCGTCCGCCGTGCACCCCGCCCCGGCACTTTCGTGCCCAGACGGGCCGCCTCGCGCACGAGCGAGCGCACGTCGTCTTCGTCGGCGCCGGCGCTCACCAGCCCTTGGATCAGGGTTTCGACGCGCTCGGCGCGCTCCTCGGTGCGCGCCGCGGTCGGGGCGGTGACCGCGGTGACGACGATGAGGCACGCGACCGCGGCCGCGGTGACGAGCCCGAACGTCAGCGCCACCGCGTTGTTGTCGGCGACCGAGCCGATGATCATCCCCGCGATCCCGCCCACGCACACGACGATGACGGCGCCGCGAACTGCGCCCGGTGTCACGGAAGCATCATCCCGCGCGCCTCCGCTGCGCTCTGCTTCTGAGAGGCACGGTGCTCGCTCACCGCCCGGTTTCCTCGCCCAGCTCGCGGAGGGCGGTCGCCAGCGCGGCCCGCAGGCGGCGGGTCGCGTCGGCTCCGAGATGGGCGACCACGCCCTCGCCCTTCCGATCGCGCTCCTCCACGGTCACGAGGACGCGCAGGTCGCCGCACCCGTCGCAGTCGTCGTTGACCGCCACCACCCAGTTCATCGCGGCCTTGTCCTCGTCGGCCGGGTGGTCGTCGGTCCCCTCGTCGATGAACTTGCGCAC
>Ga0066710_100005255_pt1 | contig 11743 bp, 8 predicted proteins | sample GraSoiAngelo_159_FD_79666 | JGI IMG/M metagenome (GOLD analysis project Ga0066710, IMG submission 79666) | Grasslands soil microbial communities from the Angelo Coastal Reserve, California, USA - 14_1009_16_40cm | ecosystem: Environmental > Terrestrial > Soil > Grasslands | place: USA... | reverse complement strand
CGATCCAAAAATTATTGCGAAGCCTCCGCTGATCCCGAGGCCGGGGTGGTTTTCCGATGAAAACAAATGGAAAACCACCCCGGCTGCGTCAGCTTCGGTGGCTGCGCGAAATTTTCTTGATGATGCAGCCACCCCTCCTTGCGGTCGTGCAAGGAGGGGAATAACGCTTGAATCCAATTTATTCACAGCTCCTATGAGCTCCGACAGTTCAGCAGCCTCAAACGAATAGACCGCCGCTACAGTTCGAACGGACCCACTACCATCGAAGCTGTCCAGCAGGATACGGTCCAATAATTGTGCTATCATCCCAAAGTTTCTGACACAGTCCAAGAAAGTGAAGCAGTTCGAGAGTCGTAGTCGGTGCAAAGAGTGTCGGTCGGTTGGACAACTGTCTGAAGCTCTCGACACTGTTAGCTTTCACTCATCATCCTGCCGGCACAGTCACTTATCACGCGCTTCGCTTTGGCACATGCCATGCCTCTAGCGATTTCGCACAACAGAGTAGGAGAGGCTGCAGGTGGTTGAAGTATCCATTGAACGGAACAGTTCGTTAGCAAGCATTGCTGTTTTCGGGGCGAGCTTGATAACGCTTCTTTGCGCAAGTTTAGTCTATGCTCAGGATCCCGATACCAGGGCCGCTCGACTTGAACAGCAGCGCCAAGCTAAATCCCAACAGCTTCGACCTTACAACCGGAGCGGGCTGGAGTCGATTCTGTTCGAACTGAAGGACCGTCGAGTTCTCGAACGCTATCAAGCCGGTTTCAAGGGCTTTCACCCGATGCTCGGCGGCATGACGACCGGGTCCGGTTTCGCTCTTGGCACTCAATTCCGCAAAACCGACATCGCCGATGGCGTTCTCAACTTTCAGATCGGCGCTCAAGCATCGTTTGCTGGATATCAGAAATACCAGTTGGGCTTGAGTGCGCCCGGCCTGGCCAAAAGCCGTGTCTTCCTCACATTCAACTTCATCCAAGACAACTTTCCCCAGGAAGATTTTTTTGGCATTGGTTCAGATTCTGATGCCGGGAATCGGACGAGTTATCGACTGGAAGAGTCCGACTACTCCGGAAGTATAGGCGTGCACCCCGTCCGCAAGTTGGATCTTGGTGCCCGCGGCGGGATTTTGAACACCAACGTGGGGCATGGCACAGACGTGCGATTTCCCTCGACCGAAGAAGCATTCAATTCCAGAGCAACGCCTGGCCTGGACCAGCAACCCCATTACAAGTACGCAGGCGCATTCGTGAAATATGATCGGCGCGACCAGCCACTGAATCCAAGATCTGGAGGGCTGTATCGGGTTGAAGGCACCTACTACCGGGATCGTAAGTTGGGAGCGTACGGCTTCCGGCGATGGAGCATGGAGATTCAGCAATACTTCCCATTCTTCAATGAACGTCGCGTCATCGCGTTTCGCGGGAAGCTGGACTTGACCAACGCGAACTCGGATCAACAGGTCCCTTTTTTTCTGATGCCGACAGTCGGCGGCTCTGAAGATCTCCGGGGATATCGTGAATTCCGATTCCGCGATAAGAATGCAGTAGTGTTCAACCTTGAATACCGATGGGAAGCGTTTTCCGGCCTCGATCTGGCATTGTTCGGTGACGCGGGAAACGTCTTCCAGGAAGCCGACGAAATCAGACTAAACAAACTGAAGACGTCGTATGGTTTCGGCTTTCGCTTTAACACCGAGCAAAGTGTCTTCTGGAGAATTGATTTCGGCTTCAGTCCGGAAGGCATGCGCCCATTCGTGAAGTTCAATCATGTTTTCTAAACTATCTTGCATCTTAACGATTTTGCTTCTCGCCTGGATTCCGGCATCCGCTCAGAAATTTCTGCCGGACGACCCGATGCTCGTCGACCGCGACAATTTGATCGATGTTGGTCAACCCCGATTGACGAAGCTAAGCGACTACTACGACTTTCTAACGAACACCTTCAGCTCACAAGGCGACCATTCGAGGAAACCGGCAGCAAATGCCAATACATTAGGCGAGGTTCCCGACAGCAGTTGGTTTCAGAACCGTCATGGCCGAGACAGGATGATGACTGAAGAACTGGTTCGAGGTCCTAATACGGCGATCGGCCCGTCCTTGACTGAACCATGGATCGTAACCGCAGGCAAAACAGAGGGAGTCACTCCCGGATTCCGCATTCGCGATTCACGTGGAGATCTCTATGTGATCAAGTTCGATCCGGTCAGCAATCCAGAAATGGCGACAGCCGCGGAAATCATATCCACCAAGTTCTTTTATGCAATCGGCTACAACGTCCCCGAAAACTACCTGGTGTTTTTCCGGCGCGAAGATCTCCGCGTCGATAGGCAAGCTGAAATTAGCGTCGGGCTAGGCGCCACTCGCCGCATGACGGAAACGGATCTGAACCAACTTCTTGCCCGGACTCCCATGACATCGGACAACCGTTACCGAGCCGTCGCAAGCAAGGTTATCGATGGCCGCCTGATTGGGCCCTTCAAATACCACGGCACTCGTTCCGATGACCCTAACGACGTCATCCCGCATGAAGACAGGCGCGAACTACGCGGACTCCGCGTTTTCTCCGCATGGCTGAATCACGACGACTCCCGCGCAGTAAACACACAAGATAGCGTCGTGACAGAAAATGGGCGCAATTTCATCCGCCACTACCTGATCGACTTTGGTTCCACATTGGGAAGCGGAAGTGTCCAGGCGCAAAAGCCAAGAGCAGGTTGGGAGTACCTTTGGGAGCCGTGGCCGGCATTCCGCCGGATCATCACCCTTGGAGTCTGGGATAGTCCGTGGATTTATGTGGACTATCCTGAACTGCCGTCGATCGGCCGCTTTGAGTCCAAGGCTTTTGCGCCACAACATTGGAAACCGGAATACCCCAATTCCGCCTTTGAAAATGCCCTTCCTGATGACGGTTATTGGGCGGCCAAGATCGTCATGGCATTCACTGACGATGATATACGCGCGGTGGTTCGGACGGGCGGCTTGACCGATCCCGAAGCGGAGCAATACCTGATTCAAACGTTGATCGAACGCCGGAACAAAATCGGCCGGTTCTACTTCAATCAGGTCCTCGCAATCGATAGCTTCACAGTGGACGAAAACCTCATGGGTTTCGCTTACATGCCGGCTCCGTACGAGTTCGTTCAGCGACCGGATCAGTACACGTTGTCATGGTTCCGATTCGATAACGTGAAAAACGAAAAGATATTCGTAGGTAACGAGATCGGGGCTGCAGGACCGGCATTTCGATTTCCGCCTGAGTTGCTGAGCGACGGTACTGCGTATTTTGGTGTTGAAATCCGAGATAAACAGAGAGGCGAACATAGGGGCGAGGGCCCGGCGGTTTCCTTGTTTATGCACCGCTTCTCGCGTATCCGCATTGTCGGAATCGAGAGGACCTGGCATGTCCAATGAGATTCGTGTGGCAGTCGAACCCGTACGCGTTCGCCCGGAGAGGAAACTCAGCGACCGGATTCTTTCGGTTTTCGCAGAGGTTCGCAATGGCGAGGGGATTGGCGCACTGCTGCTCGGCGCAAACGTTTTTCTTTTACTGGAGGCTTATTACATTCTGAAGACGGTTCGGGAGGCGCTGATCCTCAGCGAAGGAGGCGCAGAGATGAAGGTATACTCGTCGGCCGCACAAGCAGCCATCCTCCTGCTGGTCATTCCCGCATACGGCCTGCTTGCATCGAGGGTTAATCGCGATCGGCTCATTGCGTCCGTAACGATCTTCTTCGCGTCTCACCTCGCGATTTTCTACCTTCTGGGCCGGGCGGGCTTCCGTGTTGGAGTCCTGTTCTTTCTTTGGGTCGGAATCTTCAATCTCCTGGTGATCGCGCAGTTCTGGGCGTTCGCAAATGATCTCTACAACAAGGATCAGGGAACGCGGCTTTTACCTGTCGTCGGGATTGGTAGTTCGCTGGGAGCGTGGTTAGGATCCGTCCACGCTGGTCAACTGTTTCCGGTGTTCGGAACTTACGGGCTCATGCTGGTTGCTGGTAGTTTGCTGTTGGTCTGTGTCCTGGTCAGTCGCCTGGTGAACCGTTTTCCTGGGTCGTTTTGTAAGTTTGGTCGCGCAGCGGGAGAGAAGCCGCTGGGCCGCGAAGGCGCATTTCGCCTGATCCTAAACAGCCGTTATTTGTTCTGGATCGCGATGCTCATGCTCGTCGTGAACGTTGTCAACACAACCGGCGAATTCATCCTGAGCAAGCTCGTGGTTGAAAACGCCGATCGCCTCATCGCTTCGGGAGCATCCTCGTTAGAACAGAAGGCGGAAATCATCGGTACGTTTTACGGCAGTTTTTTCGGTTGGGTTAACTTGGTTGGCATGTTGCTCCAACTCTTTCTCGTCTCACGAATCTTCAAGCACGTCGGAGTTCGCGGGGCGTTGTTCATTCTGCCGGTGATCGCCTTCGCAAGCTATGGGTTGGTCAGCCTGTTACCGTTGCTGGGTCTCGTCCGAATTGCGAAGGTCATGGAAAACAGCACGGATTATTCGATTCAGAATACGGCTCGCCAAGCGCTGTTCCTGCCCACAAGCCGGGAAGCCAAGTACAAGGCCAAAGCTGCGATCGATTCCTTCTTTTGGCGCGCGGGAGACGTACTCGCCGCGACTCTGGTTTTCATCGGGGTTCAATTCGGATTTGCAGTCCAGCATTACGCTGCAATCAATATGGCTTGCGCTCTGATTTGGATTGCGATCGTGACGATGATCACACGTGAACATAAAAAGCTATCGGCCTCCCAAGCATGATTCGTTGAGGGTGACTTGACGTGAGCATAAGAAGCTGTTGTCCGTTGCCTAAAGAGAGAGCGGAGCTGCCCGGCACTGCTGGCGAACACCGCCCGGCGGCGAGATGGGGAACGCGCACTCGCTTTCCTCAGGACCTGATCGACAAGGCGGTAAATCGTCTCGGGATACTTGGATTGCTGTCCGCGGCCGCATATCCGCTCCTTCATTACGGTATTCGATTCGTCATACCTGACGAGATTCTTCGAGCCACTCCTCTTCCGCCGGCTTACTTTCTGGCGACGTGGGGAGCGATAGGTTCCGGCGTCGCGATTTACGTTCTAACGCGCAGCCGAAAGCTGAAGCCGGACCTCATGCTTGATGTTGGTTTGATATTCGAAGTGGTCGGGGCGTTCTTCATTGGATTGATTGAGGCTTCTCGATTTTCCGTGGATACTCATGTTGACGCCGGCCCGGGCGGCATCGCTCTCTGGATTACGCTCTTCGTTCTGGTGGTCCCAAACACGCTCGGGAAGACAGCTCTCGCAGCTCTCACTTCGGCGTCGATGGGTCCGATCGGGCTCATCGTTGCCGCTTATGCCAACCAACAGCCTCCTCCCGCACCATTTCTGTTCCTGGTCACATCCTTTCCCAACCTTCTGGCCGTGGCCATCGCAATCATTCTTTCGCGCTTTGTTTATAGCCTGGGAACCGATGTTTCGAGGGCGCGTGAAATGGGAAGCTACAAACTGGTCGAGTTGTTGGGGCGCGGCGGTATGGGCGAGGTCTGGCGTGCGGAGCATCGCTTGCTCGCCCGGCCGGCGGCCATTAAGTTAATTCAGCCGGAAGTCCTGGGTTGTAGCGATTCAAAGGAAACAGTAATTGTTAAGCGGCGTTTCGAACGGGAGGCGCAAGCTACGGCCATGCTGTCGTCGCCGCACACCATCGATCTTTACGATTTCGGTTTGACGGAAGACGGCGCTTTCTATTACGTCATGGAATTGCTTCAGGGCGTCGATCTGGAAACTCTCGTTGACAAATATGGTCCCGTGTCCTCCGAACGTGCAGCATACCTCCTCGCCCAAGTGTGCTCATCGCTGGAGGAAGCGCACCAGAGTGGCCTGGTGCACCGGGACATCAAGCCCGCGAACATTTATACCTGCCGATATGGTCTGGATTACGACTTCATTAAAGTCCTCGATTTCGGAATCGTGAAATCCACGGGGGAACTTACGGAGCAGACGAAGCTCACAAACGTGAACGGTGCTACAGGAACCCCTGGATTCATGGCGCCTGAAATCGCACTCGGCAAGGAGGTTGATGCGCGAGCCGATATCTACGCCGTCGGATGTGTAGGTTATTGGCTTCTCACCGGCAAACTTGTCTTTGAAGAAGAGACGTTTATCGCAACAATGCTGGCGCATGCCCAGAAGGCGCCTGTTCCTCCGTCAAGCCGCAGCGAAATCGCGATCCCACCACAACTCGAAAAACTCGTGATGTCGTGCCTGGAAAAAGAACCGCAGCGTAGGCCATCCAGCGCCGGTGAGATCCGTCGAGCAATATCGCAATACGGACTGGGTGATTCATGGAATCCAGAACGGGCTGAGAAATGGTGGAGGCTGCACATGCCTGAAAAAACCATCGCCGGGGCGCAGATAGAGGTCCGAGAACACGGTCTCCAAGCTAATGCGCAGCAGATCTGAAACAGACCACCTCGTTCTTGCCGCAATCGTTTCGGCAGCAGCGATGATCGCATTTCAGGTCGGGGGAAAAGCGACGCGCGATGCCGTGTTTCTCTCCAACTTCCCCGTGACGGCGCTTCCGAGCATGCTGCTGGCATCGGCAGCCGTCTCCATTATTGCGGTGATTGCGGCGTCGCGGTTGATCTCGACGAAGGGTCCGAGCGCGATTATCCCGATCGTATTCGGCGCCAGTTCAATCCTGCTCGTCGCCGAATGGATGCTTTTCACGGTAGCGCCACGCGCGGCCGCGACCGTGCTTTACCTGCACATGGCAGGATTTGGGTCGATTCTGGTGTCGGGATTCTGGTCCATCATCTCGGAACTGTTCGATCCCAGGACTGCGAAAGCTAAAATCGGCCGCATCGCAGCAGGTGGCACACTTGGGGGGCTGATCGGGGGTGTCATCGCCGAACGCACCGGAGCGTTGCTTTCGATCAGTGCCATGCTGCCCGTCCTGGCAGCTCTCCATCTTACATGCGCGATGGTCAATCGCCGCTTGCATACTCCGAAGACCGCCATCCGTGCGCGCCCAACATCACAAAAATCGGATGCGCCACGAAAATCGGGCTTCCACGTTCTCAAGGCCGCGCCCTACCTGAAGCATTTGGCTCTTCTGGTGATGGTCAGTACGGTTGCGGAGACGCTGTTGGATTATGTCCTGAAGGCTCATGCGTTGGGAACGTTCAGCCAGGGCCAGCAGCTTATGCGCTTCTTCGCTCTCTTCTATACAAGCGTCAGTCTCGTCACATTCCTTGTTCAGGCTGGACTCAGCCGATACTCTCTCCAACAGTTCGGCCTCACAGCCACCATGTCAACGATGCCATTCATGGTTGCGGCCGGTGGTCTTGGCTCGTTGATCTGGCCGGGACTCCTCTCTATGGGATTCGTGCGGGGTGCGCAATCGGTCCTAAGAAGCTCCCTTTTTCGGTCGGGGTATGAATTGTTATACACACCGGTTTCCCCTGCCGAGAAGAGAGCCGCCAAAACGATCGTGGACGTTGCATTCGACAAATTGGGGGACGCTCTTGGCGCTGGTGTGATTCGGCTCGTTTTAGCCGTCGGTCTGTCGGCGTTGGTGAATAATCGGTTGCTCACCTTCATTGCCGTGATGCTAGGGGTTCTGTCCCTCGTCCTTACCATGCGCCTGAGCAAGGGGTACGTTGCAACTCTTGAGAAGAGCCTGCTGAATCAGGCTGCCGATTTGGATTTAATCGACATCGAGGAGAGAACCACACGCGCAACGATGCTTCGGACATTAGGGACTGTGGATCTCCGCGCGATCCGCCGTCCTGGTGAGATTTCAGCAGAACCAGCACTCAAACCGGCCGCGCAGGAACCGGAGACGGACGCCTCGCTGAGACGCATTCTCGATCTTAAGTCGGAAAGTGCCACCGTCGTGCGCAATGCGCTCGCAAGTCAAACCTCTCTTGATCCCCTGCTGATCGCGCCCGCTATACGACTACTCGCTCGAGACGATGTCAGCGAGGATGCCGTCAAGTCTCTCCGCAAAACTGTCGCGGCAACAGTAGGCCAACTGACGGACGCGTTGCTCAATGCTGAAGAAGACTTCGCTGTTCGCCGGCGAATTCCACGGGTTTTGGCATATTGTGCTTCGTCAAGGGCTGTCGATGGTCTGATGCGTGGCCTTGCGGATTCCCGCTTTGAGGTCCGGTTTAGCTGCGGACGAGGGCTTTCGAGGATTTGCAGCGCCGATCAGACACTACGTCCGCGGGCCGAGAGCATCTACGCCGCAACCCTTCAAGAGATCGCAACCGCCAAACGCCTTTCTGAAATGCCCCGGGTGCTCGACCAGTACGACGATCACGCCGATTCAACGTCGTCTGACATGTTGTGGAATTCCACGGATATCCGGCTTGAGCACATTTTTAGACTCTTATCGCTGTCTTTGCCACGGGAGCCTCTGCACGTCGCCTTTCAAGCGCTGCACACCAATGACACGTATTTGCGAGGGACTGCGCTTGAATACTTGGAGAGCATTCTCCCGACCGGAATACGTGAAACCCTCTTACAATTTCTAGAAGGTTCTTCCCGCCCGGCCTCGAACGGCCGGCCTGCCGATCACATTGCCGAGGAACTGATGCAATCTCGGCATCAGATCGAACTGAAACTCTCTCTAGCTCGAAGAGCGCCCTCATCATGAAATTTCTTGATTGCTGCCGCAGATACACTGCAAGTTCAGAACTCCTGATGTCGAGGAAGTCGGGATGAGACGAAAGGAGCCGCGGAGCGGCGTCAGAACATAGCCACGGCTGAAGGCCGTGGTTGCCGTTTGGGCAAAACGAAGCCCCGGCAGGGGCGAAAGGCGAGTATCTCGGGCGCATCAGGTCAGGAGAGGAGGAGCGTTTTGCCGAAACCTTTAGGACTATCGAGTAGGCCGCCTGTGTGAGGATCTTCGCATCCCGTTAATACTGCCGGATCAAGCGCTAGGTCTAGTGCCACGGCTCCATAGCGCTCTTGCGGATGAGAGGCGCCGCCTTCGCAGAGGCGATGAACCTCAGGAATGCTCTGGCGACCTCCGGTTGCTTCGACACCGTCAGCACTGCTGCCGCGAATTTCACGGTCTCCTGCAGTCCCTCCGGCAACGGGCCGATGTAGTCGGCGCCCTTGACCGGGATGATGACGTTGATCTGCTGCAGCCCGATTTCGACCTCTCCTTTGGCGACGACCTCGGCCACCGGAATGCCCTCGATGAATTTGGTCTTGGCCTTGAGCTGATCGGCGATGCCGAGTTTCTCCATCACATTCGCTGAGATGATGCCGCTGCCACCACGGGAATAGCCGATCGATTTGGCGTTGAGCATCGCAGCCTTGAAGGCCTCGACGGTGCTGATGTCCGGCCTGCGCGCTCCCGCCTTCACAGCGACGCCCACTCCGGCCTGAGCAAAATTAGTCTTCGTACCGGCGACCATCTTGCCGTCTTTTATAAACGCATCGACCTGCTGAGGTTGCAGCGCGGCGATATCGGCCGCGGCGCCTGAATTGATCATCTGGTTCAAATCGGCGGTCTGCTCGAATCGCACGATGACCTTGTGCCCCGTCATCTGCTCGAACGCGGGGGCAAGATCACGTACCCCTGACACGACTCCCATGCCGGCCAGAACGGTGATTTCGGCGGCCTGAACCGGCCCCTGTGCCAACAGGCTCAGCATCCCCGCCAGGCCCACGACGGCGATTGCCCATGTTTTCATAACATCCTCCTGTTACCGCGAATCCGTTTCGCGTTTCCAAACACGCTACTCCGCACAAATGTAACGCGCTTCGCGGCACCCTCCCGCCGCGGAGCGGCTTAAGAATATAGCCCCGGGCGCAAGCCCGGGATACGCTTGTCGGAAGACGCCGAGCCCCGGAAGGGGCGAAAGACTCTGCGCCGTGTCTTTCGCCCCTACGGGGCTGAGTCCAACACCAACACGAACCCCGAGCTTGCGCCCGGGGCTACGTTCTTAAGCCGCTCCGCGGCAAGTCGACAATCCGGTGAGAAATGCGGTATGTCTGCCGCTGCATGTCGGTCAGCTTTAAATCCTCGACTCGCCAGCAGAAATGGCGGGATGGCGGATCGCGTTATTTTACATCCTGAGCCCCCGGCGTTAGCTCGTACGGAGCTCCAGTACCCGACGAGCCGAGAAACAACTTGCGTCCATCGGCGAAGGTGATATCCCTACCGTTTGCCCTTCTTGACCCGTCCTTGGACTGGTATCCGTCAACAACGATCTTCGTTCCGGGCAGCAGAGAATTCTTGGTAAAGCCGCGCCGAAACAAAACATTCGGGGTACCAGCCTCGAAAGCCCAGTTTTCGACCTTGCCATCAGGTTTTTTCACATCAACGTAGACCCACACGTGGGGATTGGTCCATTGCATCTTCGTGACCGTGCCTTCGAACTTGACGGGTTTCTTGGCGTCGAATTCGGCCGCAAACGCATGGTGTGCCGAGAGCGGCGCCGCTCCGCCAGTCACGAATAAACCGACTAACGCGATCACAACGGCCAGTTTCGTTCGCATCGGATGAACCTCCGATTCTAGAGTTTTACAGTTGTTGAGTTTCACTTTCTATACCATTCAAAAAAGCGGTCGCCTGGTGGAACCTTGCGCGTGATATCGATAATCATCGTCTCGCCTTCCCACCGCTTCACCAGTTGGTTCTTGCGAACATGTCCATACAGGAACTCTTCCGCAAATTCGATGCAAGGGTACTCGATGAGCTGAATATGGGGTTCCAGCCGGCGATAGAGCGGCATCGCGATTCGCCATGGCCGCGTAAAAACTTCCGGATCCTCAATCGTCACCTCGTAGCGAATGGCGTCAGGATTGATGGGCGTGAAGCGCTCCACAAGGTGGAGAGAAGCGCTGTGAAAATTCCCGGCCCTGTCGAACCAGTTTTTGCCGTTGAAGCCCGTCACATCCACGACCAGCGTATCGCCCTCCCAGTGGCCGACCGAATGACCCATGTATGTGTCGTCTGGCGGCCCCTCGACTTTATCCAGATGGATCGTGCGAGCCGCATTCGCAAACGTGAATGCGGTTTGAATTTTGTTCGTGCTCTGGACGATTTGAAATGGATACGGCATGTACATGGCCCGTGGAATGCCCGGCAGATAACACTTCAGCTCCGGATCGCGGTCGATCCAGTTTGCCCGGTTCTCCTTTTTCATCGCGGCCGCTTCTGGTTTGTAAGGAATTTCGCCGTCGTCCTCGACCACACCAAGCGATCCCGGCACACCCGCCGCAGCGCCAAGCGCGAGCACCGGCGCCGCCGGCACGCTGGCGAAATCCAACGCCGGATAAACACCCGGTTGCGTCACCGCTCCCGGGCGTGCTTCGTGAGCCTGCAGGTCCCAGTACGCTTCATTATTGGCTTGCCAGATGCCGCTGAAGTTGGGCTTGCCGTCCGGCGTGCGCGCCGGCCTCGATGCCGGCTGGGCTGTGGAGCGTGTCACCGCCATTGCAATTCCAGCCCCCACAGCAGCCGAGAGGATGACGATCGCAATCATCGAACCATTGATCCGGTTGGCCATGGCAAATCTCCTCGAAGGAATTCGGGGACGGAGACCGAATTTCTGAAGTGCAAGAAATTCGGTCTCCGTCCCCGAATTCGGCTAAAAAATCCCTCCTCGGTTCCCCGTCAAAGCGTCCACGCCGCCTACATTCCCAAAATCTGTCGCTGTGTCTTTCTTGTCCGGATCGGGACCCTTGCCCCTTCCAAAGCCGCCCTCTTCGGCTCCGGCCGCAAGGGGCGTGGCCGTCGGGCCAATGTTTACCTCTCG
>Ga0066710_100005254_pt1 | contig 11743 bp, 8 predicted proteins | sample GraSoiAngelo_159_FD_79666 | JGI IMG/M metagenome (GOLD analysis project Ga0066710, IMG submission 79666) | Grasslands soil microbial communities from the Angelo Coastal Reserve, California, USA - 14_1009_16_40cm | ecosystem: Environmental > Terrestrial > Soil > Grasslands | place: USA... | reverse complement strand
GGGGTACCAGGCTTGCCGTCGACTTACGGAGTCGCGAGCGACAAGTTGTTCTATGAGCCGGCGGAGAAGGGGTTGCCGCCAGAGAACTCGTGGTCTACAGAGAAGTACCTCCTGCACGTTCCGAAACTGTTTGAGGCTTTGCGGTTGAAGTTCGGGGATGACCTTCATCTGCTGCACGATGTTCATCACCGGCTTACTCCGATTGAAGCGGGACGGCTGGGAAAGAGCTTGGAGCCTTATCATCTGTTTTGGCTGGAGGATCCGGTGGCGGCGGAACTGCAGGAAGGCTTTCGCATCATTCGCCAGCACACGACGACGCCGCTTGCGGTGGGTGAAGTGTTCAATTCAGTTTGGGATGCGCACATCCTGATCAGTGAGCAACTGATTGATTACATCCGCATGACCGTGGTTCACGGCGGAGGGCTCACGCACCTGAAGAAAATTGCGGCTCTGGCGGAGATTTATCACGTGCGTACTGGCTGTCACGGCGCGACCGATCTGTCGCCGGTGGCGATGGCTGCGGCGCTGCACTTCGACATCTCGGTCAATAACTTCGGAATTCAGGAGTACATGCGGCATACCCCCCAGACCGATGAGCTGTTTCCGCACTCTTACTATTTCAACGAGGGGTTCTTGCATCCCGGAGACGCGGCGGGATTGGGTGTCGATTACGACGAGAAGCTAGGCGAAAAGTTTCCCTATGAGAGGGCGTATCTGCCGGTCAACCGGAAGCTGGATGGCACGATGTTTAACTGGTAGCGGGTACTCGGCAGACGAACACGCTTCGAGGGATCGTGGGCTACAAAGGGCTGGAACTCGGTGGGAAGGTCGCGGTTGTTATCGGGGGCAGCTCCGGAATCGGACGGACTCTGGCTCGCGGGTTGGCCGAGGCGGGCGCTGACGTGGTACCGAGCGCGCGGCGCATTGACCTGGTGAATGTGGTCGCGGATGAGATTGAGTCTCTCGGCCGTCAATCTCTCCGCGTTGCTTGTGACGTTGGCGACCGAACGTCGCTGGAAAGGCTGTTGCGGGCATCCGTTGAGGCGTTCGGGAACGTGGACATCCTGGTTAACGCTGCGGGATACAACCAGCGGGCGCCGACGCTCGACTTTCCTGAGGCAGACTGGAACCGGCTTATCGATACGAATCTGACGGGGACGCTACGCGCTTGCCAGGTGTTTGGGCGGCACATGATCGAGCGCGGCTACGGGCGCATCATCAACATCGCGTCGCTGGGATCCTTCCTGGCGCTGTATGAAGTGGCGGCGTACTGTGCGAGCAAGGCGGGGGTGGCGTCGCTCACGAAATCTCTGGCCATTGAGTGGGCGCAAAAGGGCGTTTGCGTCAATGCGATCGCGCCGGGATATTTCCGTACGCCACTGACCGAAAAGCTGGTGATGGGAACAGGCCGGGGGGAGGAAGTGCTGATTCGGACTCCGATGAAACGTTTTGGGCAACTCGAAGAGTTGATTGGAGCGGCGGTCTTTCTGGCTTCGGATGCGGCGGCGTTTGTGACGGGAATCTTGCTGCCGGTGGACGGTGGGTATGGGGCCAGTGGGGTGAATCAGTGACGCGCACCATTAGAAAATCAGAGGCAGGTTCAGCTCGGGGCTGAAGCCCGGACAAAAAGCAAATACTCTAAACGCAGCGTTGAAACGCTGCGCCACCCCGAATGGGACTCTTTAACAACCTGCCACGGTGAACCGCACGGTTCTAGAGCGGCTCATCGGCTGCAATGTCCCGCGAGTTTCTGCGCCAGTATCCGCGTGAGATAGAGGCGAAAGAATTCGTCTGAGTTCGAATTCAAGCAAACCTGGGCGTTCGGCGTGCCGTTCACCGGACGTGTATTTCCTTTCTCGTCGATTTCGAGACGGAGTGGCGTCGTCGGACATATCTGCGGTGCAATCACAAAAGCCACGGCAACGGGATCAAAGAGGGTGGGTGTCTGTTGTCCCCACAGGTGATAGAGCAGAGTCAACGCATCGGTCAGGGGTGTGCTCTGGCGGAAGATCAGCTCCCGTTTGAACTCGTCCAGCTTGAGCTGTGTGCAATCGAGGGGCATCACAAACAGAGGAATGCCGGAAGTGAAGAGACGCCGCGCGGCCGGGATATCGGAGAAGATGTTGTATTCGGGCTCGGGTCCGCGGACTGGCGTGTAGCCCAGATCGTTGTAGCCGCGGTAGACCGATCCTCCCATGATGACGACGCGCTTGAGCTTGCGAAAAGTTTCCGGATCTCGCTCGATCAAGGCACCGACATTCGTAAAGGGAGCAACGGCAAGTAACGTGATCTGGTTGGGATAGCGTCGAATCTGCTCAAGAATAAAATCGATGGAGGAGCCGAAAGGCTTGGCCCGCGGCGGCATCTGCTCTGCCCAGCGCGCCTGGGCCATTGGGTTTTTGCTTTGGGTCTCAATCCCCGCGAGGATTGGAACATTTTCCTTTCCGGTTTCGCACAGAAACCGATCGACAATTCGAGCTCTCAACTGCGTGTTGCCCCACGCGGTACTGATTCCTAACAACTCGATTTCGGGGCTCGTTAAAACCAGAGCCAGCGCAAACACATCGTCAATGTCATCGCCGATGTCGGTGTCGAGGATGACCTTCTCTCGGACGGCCGTGGCCACCGGTTGCTGGGCAGACGCCAGGGGCGAAGATGCCAGGAAGATCGTTACGAGCCAAGTTGTGAGCCAGCGATTTCTCATCAGCTGTTCCTTTGGTTTCATTTTCTTCATCCGCACGAGGAAGCTGCATTGCATCATGCCGCCCTTTACAGACCCAAGAGGTTGGGATGGAGCTTAACGTACGTATTTTCTTGGGCCCAAAGATCAAGGGGAGCGGAAGCGATTTCGTCCACGACGGGGTCTGCGATGCCGCTCTTGGTCAAATCCACGGTTTTAATGTACGTCTTGCAGGAGTCGCAGCATTCCACCCTGATCTGGGGAAACTCGTTCGTGGTGCAGACCGGGAGCTTCTTGTTATCTTCTTCCCCGCAATTTGCGCACACGATGCGGCGCAACTCCCATTCGCCAAGACAAAAAGAGCATAACAACGATCGGAGCGCCCCATCTCCTTGCGGGCGCAGGATCCCGGTGGCAGGTTTGCGCCGGCAAAAAGGGCAAAGGCGACCGTTCGACCTGTCTCGAGGCGACGGCAGACGGGAGCGAACCGATTCCGCGTATGGCTGCAGGAACGCCCGTGCCAGAAAGTCCCGCGGCTCGGTGGGCAAGAATTCTGCGGTGGACCATGCTGCGTCTAACAGGTCCGGCCATCCGCTCTGCAATTCACTTGACCTTAGACCGAGAGCAACGTCGGCAAGGCGGGCTGGACCGCGCTCCTCGATCATCAGCAGGAACGGCTCCGAGCTCTCCAAGAGCGATTCCGACTCCAGGGGATCGGAGAATCCTCCTGCGGGACCGCGAACAACCTGGGGGTAGAGACGTTCTTGAAATCGTGCCAGGTGCACATAGAAGAGCAAAAGCTCCGCTGCAAAAGGGTGCCGGATGGCGAGTTCTTCTGCGCGCGCAACGCGTTTCTGCCACGAGGTCCCAGGCACCGCCCGATTATCGGCGCAAGCTGCCGCCCCACGCAACCGGCGAAGCGTACTGCTCAGGATGTATTGACCTTCGCTTGTAATGGGAATATATTGCGCGCAAATATGCTCGGTAAGTGACTCGGGGCGATCACGACCATGAACTTTGACCCGGAAAGTGCGCAGCCTCGTGGGTGAACGAGCTGATGCCTTCGGCCGGAAAGTGAAGTAGTCGGAGGACGTGCAATGGAACTCTCCCGCAGGACCTTCCTCAAGAGCACCCTCGCTGGAGGAGCCGGTCTGTCTGTTCTGGGCTTCGATCTCACACCCGTGTATGCGCAGACCCAGGGCTTAAAGATTTCTCGCGCTACAGAGACTCGTAGCACATGTCCCTACTGTTCGGTGAGTTGCGGCGTCATCATTTACACGCTGGGCGACAAGGCGAAGAATGCGATCCCGCAGGTGGTGCACGTAGAAGGCGATCCCGATCATCCCATCAACCGCGGGACACTTTGTCCGAAGGGTTCGTCTCTCGAGCAGGACATTCTGAATGATCGCCGTCTCCTGAAACCGCAGGTGCGGCGCCCGGGAGCGACTGAATGGGAGGACATTTCCTGGGACCAGGCCTATTCCGAGATCGCGCAGAAGGTGAAGAAGACGCGCGACGACACATTCGTCGAAAAAGATGCGTCAGGCAAGACCGTGAATCGCTGCGAGGGCATTGCTTGGAGCGGCGGTTGCACCGACACCAACGAATTCAATTATCTGGTCGTCAAGACCATGCGCAGCCTGGGGGTCTGCTACCTGGAAAACCAGGCCCGGGTTTGACACGGCCCTACGGTCTCCAGTTTGGGGCCAACATTCGGACGCGGGGCGATGACCAATGGCTGGATCGACATCAAGAACACCGACATGATGTTGATCATGGGTGGAAACCCAGCCGAGAACCATCCCTGCGGTTTCAAGTGGGCGATTGAAGCCAAGATTCACCGCAATGCCAAGACGATCGTGGTCGATCCGCGCCTCACGCGGACGGCGGCGACCGCGGACATGTATCTACAGATTCGCGCGGGCGCTGACATCGCGTTCCTCGGCGGGCTGATCAACTACGCGATTCAGAACGGCCGCATCGCCCACGACTATCTCGTCAATTACACGAATGCGGCGTTCATCATCAAGGATGGATTCAAGCTGCCTGAGGACGGGCTGTACTCGGGGTTTGACACCGAGCATCAGACCTACGACAAGAAAACGTGGAATTACGAAGAAGGCGGAGACCTGGCAGGCAAACCGGTAGCCGGGACTCCTGCGGAGAAGATGCCGCCTCCACTTCCGCCAGGCGCCACGCTGCCTCCACCCTTACTTCCCGCGAAGACTGCCTTTGACCTTTCGCTGCTGCATCCGCGGTGCGTCTTCCAACTTCTCAACAAGCAATACGACCGTTACACGCCGGAGATGGTCGAGCGCATCACCGGGATTCCGCAGGATCAGTTCCTGAAGGCTGCTGATCTTTACACGTCAGTCCGCAAAGATGGCGATATGAAGAAGGTGTCGACCATCATCTATGCGGTGGGCTGGACCCAGCATAGTTTCGGTACCCAGATTATTCGCACGGCTGCGATGCTGCAGTTGCTCATGGGAAATGTGGGGCGCGCCGGCGGCGGCGTCAACGCTCTGCGCGGACACTCGAATATTCAGGGCGCCACCGACATGGCTGGCATCTTCGACAACCTGCCCGGATACCTGAAAATGCCTAACCCGAACGACGTTGATCTCGCGACCTATCTCAAGCGAATCACGCCGACATCTTCCAAGCCCGACCCCTGGGATTCATTCAACTACTGGTCGAACACGCCGAAGTTCGCGGTGTCGTTCCTCAAGGCGATGTATGGCTCGTCGGCGACGAAAGAGAACGACTGGGCATTCAGTTATCTGCCCAAGATCGATCGCAACTACTCCTGGGTGAACATCTGGAACGACATGTACGAAGGCAAAGTGAAGGGGATGTTTGCCTTCGGCATGAATGGCGTGATGATCGGGCCCGATTCGACCAAGAACATTGAAGCGCTGAAGAAGGCGGACTGGCTCGTGGTCTGCGAGATCTATCCCGACGAGACCAGCGAGTTCTGGCGTGCACCGGGTATTTCCACCGATGAGCAGAAGAAGATCAACACCACCGTGTACCGGCTGCCAGGCGCGGGATTCGCTGAAAAAGACGGGTCGTTCACCAACTCGGCGCGCTGGCTGCAGTGGAAACAAGTTGCGCTCCCACCGCCGGGAGAAGCACATCTGGATCAGGACATCCTGGCGACGATTTTTCTGAAGGTGCGCGAGCTTTATCAGAAGGAGGGCGGCAAGTTCGCCGATCCCATTCTGAATGCGACCTTCGCATACACCACTCCTTACACCCCGTCACTCTCGGAGGTTGCGAAGGAGATTAATGGCAAAGCGCTTGCCGATATCACTGATCCGAAGACAAATCAAACAATCAAGGCCGGGCAGCAGCTTCCGGGCTTTGCCTGGCTCAAAGATGATGGCACAACTGCCTGCGGCAACTGGATCTACTCTGGTTCTTGGACTGAAGCGGGCGCAATGATTCAGCGTCGCGGAACTGACGATCCATCGGGACTCGGGATTTATCCGAACTGGGCGTGGTCGTGGCCCGCCAACCGCCGCGTCCTTTACAACCGCGCGTCGTGCGACCTGAACGGCAAACCGTGGGATTCGTTGCGGCGGCAGGTTTGGTGGGACGAGGGCAAGCAGTTGTGGGTGGGGAACGATATCCCCGATTTCAAACCCGACTCCGCCCCCAAGGAGCACATGGGTCCGTTCATCATGAATCCAGAAGGCATCGGGCGATTGTTTGTACCCCTAGGCGGTATGGCGGATGGTCCATTCCCTGAACACTACGAACCGATCGAAAGCCCGATCGCGAACCCGCTGCACCCCAATCAGTCGAACAATCCGGTGGTCAAAAAGTATAAGACCGAGTTTGATAAATATGGGACGGCGGAGCAGGGATTCAATGTCATCTGCACGACCTACCGGCTCACCGAGCACTATCACTACTGGACGAAAAACAATCCAATGAACGTCCAGCTCGTTCCTGAACCGTTCGTCGAGGTGCCGGCGGAACTGGCCGACCGAATGGGCATCCGCGGAGGCGAGAAGGTCAAGGTCACCAGCGCGCGCAGCCATTACATCGCGAAAGCTATGGTTACCCGGCGCATTCGTCCGATGAAGATCGACGGCAAGGAAATGTTGCAGATCGGTTTGCCAATTCACTGGGGATTCCGTGGCATTGCCGAAGATGAAGGCAAGACCGCGAAGACCCTTGCCCACCAACTGACTCCAACTGTGATCGACCCGAATGCTTTCACCCCGGAATTTAAGGGCTTCCTGGTAAAGATCGAGAAAGCGTAAGACTGGAACCAGAATGAGCGACCGCAAGACGCTACAGATCGAAAAAATGTCGGCGCATCCCGGACCCATTCCCGGGGCAGGCGTCCAACGCGATGTTCAGGTCTGCAAGTTGGTGGACACGACGACGTGTATCGGGTGCAAAGCTTGCGAAGTGGCGTGCGTGGAATGGAACGACATGCCCTTCAGCGCAACCACGTTCGACAACACGTACCAGACGATGCCGGAGACGCGCTGGAGCTTCTGGAACCTGATCAAGTTCAACGAGCACCCGCGCGAAGATGGAACCGTGCAGTGGTTGATGCGCAAAGACCAGTGTATGCATTGCGCCGATCCCGGCTGCCTGGCCGCATGTCCCGCCGATGGGGCGATCGTGCAGTACACGAACGGCATCGTCGACTTCAATCAGGAGAACTGCATCGGCTGCGAGTACTGTGTCTCCGGGTGTCCGTTTAATATTCCGAAACTCAATCCGGGAACGAAGAAGGTTTATAAATGCACCTTGTGTTCGGATCGCGTGGGTGAAGGCCTGGAACCGGCGTGCATCAAGGCGTGTCCAACCGGCTGCCTGAAGTTCGGCACCAAAGACGATATGAAGTTCATCGCGGAGCAGCGAGCCCGGCAACTGCGCGACAACTTTGGCATGGAAAAGGCAGGCGTCTACGATCCCCAGTCAATCGGCGGCACACACGTGATCTACGTTTTGCACGACGCGACCGATCCAGAGCGCTATGGCGGGCTGCCGAAGAATCCGACAATTCCCTGGAGCTACACCATCTGGAAGTGGCTGGCCAAGCCGGTACTAGGGACGTTCGCGCTCTTCGGACTTGTGGGAGTTCTGCTGCATTACGTCACCGTGGGCCCGCGCCGACCGCAGCCGGAACCGCCCATTAAGGAGGATACGAATGTCCACGGCGATTGAGCGGTTCGACGAAAAGGCGCGCCGGACGTTCGAATCCGTCGGACGTACCGTCGTGTATGTCGGTGAGTTGCGTCGTCATCCCGTCTATACGCGCTTTCTGCACTGGATGGTTGCGCTTTTCTTCTTTCTCGCGCTCTTCTCCGGCTTCGGAATTTACTTGCCATGGCTGTTCCGGTGGTTCACGCCTCTTTTTGGCGGAGGCCCGCTCGCCCGGTCCCTCCACCCTTGGTTCGGCGTGTTGTTTGTATTTTTCTTCGGCCTGCAAGTGTTGAACTGGTTGAAACCGATGATGTGGACTGCAGCCGACACGAGATGGATGCGTAACCTGCGCAAGATCGTCAGCGGTGAAGAAAGGCTAGAGCCGCCCGACACCGGATTTTTCAACGCCGGACAGAAGGCGCAGTTCTGGGAGATCATCGCCGGATGTGTCGTCTACCTCATTAGCGGCGTCGTCATGTGGTTTGGGGCGCGCACGTTCGGCAGAACTGCGGTGGCGATCAGCTACGTCCTACACGACATTTCCGCGGTCATCATGCTCGGCGGAATTTTCATCCATATCTATTTGAGCACGATCGGTGAGCCCGGCACCTTCCAGTCGATGACGCGCGGCGCCGTCAGCGAAGCTTGGGCGTGGACCTTTCATCCTGCATGGTATCGAGAGCTAACAGGCCGTGATCCGCGCGAAGCCTATGAGAAGGCCCGCGAGCAAGCAGGGCGGACAGGCAACAGAACCACCCCATAGGTGTAACACACCTGAATCAGGACACAGCGTCAAACTTTCAATTGCCCGGTGGTGGTAACCGGCGCTCAAGTGCACGTTCGTAATTTGTAAACCCATTCCACTGAAGCCAGAATCGCTCTGCCACTTCACCGGGCGGCGATGGACTCGTCATCCAGACCGCTGCCAGCATAATCCACTCTGGCCGAATCGGGGGTATGAGTTCATGGCTCGGCTAAAACCGACAATTCTCTGCATCGACGACCACTGGAATGGACTTATCGGTCGCAAGATGCTGCTCGAAAACAACGGCTACAAAGTTCTCGAGGCCACCGGCGGAGACGAAGGGTTGAAACTGTTCCTATCGCGCTCCGTGGACGCCGTGGTCCTCGACTATCAGATGCCGGGAATGAACGGCGACGTGGTTGCGACGAAGATGAAGCGTGTTAAGTCGCATGTCCCGATCATGCTGTTGTCGGCCTACGAGCCGCTGCCCAAGAGCAAGCTGCGGTCCGTGGATACCTTCCTATCTAAATCTCAGCCACCGAACATCCTCTTATCCGCTCTGCAGGGCCTATTGGACGCGCGGCCCAAACCATTTTTCAGCCGCTGGCTCGCCAGTTGGAAGAACCGGAACGAAACGGGGAAGCAATGAACTTCTTGAAACGATGTCTCGCACGAGGTTGCTCCCACCGGTTCGCCTGGCCAAGAATCGACGGCCATGGCCGTCACTATCAGATTTGCCTGCTCTGCGGGACCGCCTACGAGTATGACTGGAGAATGATGCGGCCGACTGGTCGATTGTTAGTGGCAGAGGTAGATCTGGGTAAAGTCACACTCGCTCGCACTACAACGCCTGCCCCAGAACGAGCCATTGGAATTCGATAGATCCCAGTGAGGTGGTCGACCGTTAGCCTAAACATCTGCCAGCAAGGGTGGAGTGCAGGTCCCGCCAGGTTCCCTCCGGAATACCTCCCGCCGTCGTAACCAGCCGATTCTAAAAACCGTAAAACATTTGTTCAGTGCATTCCTACGTCTGTATATTTGAGCGCAGCTCGGCGCAGCTAAAGACTCGAGGGTTGTTCTCTCGAGCAACGTCTGGAGGGTGAACCATGCCCTTTGAATTAAGTCGTCGCGACACCGTCAAGGGTCTTGCGGCCTTGGCCTCCTCATCTGTCTTGTCGCGGATTCCATTCGCCAGCCTGAACCCAACAACCGGCCCTTCCCACAACCCGCAGAGAGAGAGGCGCTTCGACGATGGCTGGTTCTTCCGTTCCGGAGATTACCCGGGAGCAGAAAACCCCAGCTTCAATGATGTCGGATGGCGAAAAATTGATCTGCCACATGACTGGAGCATCGAGGATCTGCCCTCTCACCCGACGTCTACCGGTGAGGCGGCTATTTGGGAGGACTGCGGCTGTCCGGAAGAAGTGGGGCCGTTCAGCAGGATCCGCAGTGAAGGCAAGGGTGCTACCGGCTGGGTCTTGGGAGGCGTGGGATGGTATCGGAAGTCTTTTGCGACTCCGGAGTTAGATGAAAACGGTGGTGTCGCGTTGCTCTTCGACGGCGTTTACATGAACGCCGATGTCTGGATCAACGGCCATCAACTTGGGCATCATCCGTATGGCTACACGGGGTTTGCGTACGACATAGCTTCTCTCTTGCGAAAAGGCGGGGAGAATGTCGTGGCGGTTAGGGTAAACAATAACGGAAAGAACAGCCGTTGGTACTCTGGCTCCGGCATCTATCGCCATGTTTGGCTGGCGGTAACCGGCAGTCTGTACGTACCCCTGTGGGGTGTTTACGTTGCGGCGACGGAGGTGTCGCAAGAATCTGCGAAGTTGTCAGCTTCGGTCCGGATCAATAATCGAGATAAGACCGCGCGCGATGTAACCATCCGGCTCCGCATATTGGATTCTAACGGCAGCGTGGCCAAGTCATCCGAGGCAAAACAGCAGGTGCCGCCGGATGGCGAAGTAGGCGTTCAACTCGCCCCTATCGTAGACAGGCCTAAACTCTGGTCTCCAGCGACACCGCATATTTACAGCGCGGAAATAGAAGTTCTCTCCGACAACCGGATTGTTGACTGGATCTCGACCAACTTTGGAATCAGAAAAGTCGAAGTCGACGCGACACAAGGTCTTCGCATCAATGGCGAGCCGCTCAAGCTGAGGGGCGGTTGCCTGCACCATGACAACGGAGTCTTGGGTTCGGTTGCTATTGATCGCGCCGAAGAACGCCGCGTCGAACTGATGAAGGCGAATGGTTTTAACGCGATTCGTTGCAGCCACAATCCTCCGTCGCCGGCCTTTCTGGACGCTTGCGACCGGCTCGGTATGCTGGTGATCGATGAGACGTTCGACATGTGGGAAACTGCCAAGAATCCGGAAGACTATCACCGGTATTTCAAAGAGTGGTGGCAACGCGATGTCGACGCGATGGTGCTCCGCGATCGAAATCATCCCAGCATCATCTTCTGGAGCATTGGCAATGAAATTCCAGAGCGTGCGGATCCTGCCGGGGTCGCCACTGCCAGGAAGTTGATCGATCGCGTCCGAAGCCTCGATTCGACCAGACCCATCACCATGGCGGTACCGTTCTTCTTCGAGTTCCTCCTCCATGGCGGAAAGCCGCGGCCATGGTCGGACACAGACGCGGCATTTCAGAATCTGGATGTCTGTGGCTACAACTACGAGTGGAGCAAGTACGAATCGGATCACGCACGCCATCCCAAGCGCGTGATGCTCGGAACCGAGTCCCTTCCAATTCAAACGGCTGAGATATGGGAAACCGTAAATAACTGTCCGTACGTTCTGGGAGACTTTGTCTGGACTGGGATGGACTATCTGGGCGAAGCGGGAATCGGAGCGGCGCGCCTGAGTCCTCGTCCCAATCCGATCGGGTCGCCGCCTAAACCACCCGAAATTCCTGCCGGTCTCGATCTTCCGTTCCCGCCCGACACTTCGTTTGTTGGAACCGACTTCCCTTGGTTCAACGCCTATTGTGGAGACATCGACTTAATCGGCAACAAGAAGCCTCAAAGTTATTTTCACGATGTGGTGTGGGGAAGAAGCAAACTGGAGATGGCAGTGAGGCGGACGCTCCCGGAGGGGCGAAAAGAGGAGATTACTGCCTGGGGATGGTTCGACGAG
>Ga0066710_100005253_pt1 | contig 11743 bp, 13 predicted proteins | sample GraSoiAngelo_159_FD_79666 | JGI IMG/M metagenome (GOLD analysis project Ga0066710, IMG submission 79666) | Grasslands soil microbial communities from the Angelo Coastal Reserve, California, USA - 14_1009_16_40cm | ecosystem: Environmental > Terrestrial > Soil > Grasslands | place: USA... | reverse complement strand
GATGCTCCAGGCCTTCGTGAACACGGTCTTCATCGCCGTCCCGTCGACGTTCCTACCGCTCGCGATCTGCTCGCTCGCGGCCTTCGCCTTCTCGTGGATCAAGTTCCCGTTCCGCGACACCCTGTTCCTCATCGTGGTCGCCTTCCTCCTAGTGCCGGTGCAGGTCGCCTTCATCCCCCTGCTCACGACGGCGACGAGCCTGGTACCCGACCTTCAGCTCACCCGAGGCTATGTCGCCGTCTGGCTCGCGCACACCGCCTTCGCGCTGCCCTTCGGGATCTTCCTGTTGCGCAACTTCTTCATCACACTGCCGCCGGACATGATCGAAGCCGCGCGGATCGACGGCGCGTCTGACTTCCGGGTCTTCAGCCGGATCGTCCTCCCGGTGTCGGTTCCCGCGATCGCGGCCTACGGCATCTTCCAGTTCCTCTGGGTCTGGAACGATCTGCTCATGGCTCTCGTCTTCGTGCAGGACTCGAGCAAGTTCCCGATGACGCGCGCGATCCAGAACCTGCTCAGTCAGTACGGCACCGAGTGGCATCTCCTCGCGGCGGGCGCGTTCCTCCTGATGATCGTCCCGCTCATCGTCTTCTTCAGCTTGCAGCGCTACTTCGTGCAGGGTCTGCTCGCCGGCTCGATCAAGTAAATGCACGCGGTTCCGATCACCGCGACAAAGCGGCTGGCCGATTATCAGAAGGTCATCGGCGACGAGCGCTACGAGGAGCTGCGCACCCTCGCAAAGGCGGCGAAGGGCCGGACCATGCTGCACATCAATGCGACCGCGTATGGCGGCGGCGTCGCCGAGATTTTGCAAAACCTCGTGCCGCTCCTGCGCGATGCCGGTGTCGATGCGCTCTGGGCGGTCCTCGACGCACCGGCCGCCTTCTACGACATCACCAAGAAGATCCACAACGCGCTGCAGGGAATGAAGCTCGATCTCTCCGACGCGGAGAAGGAGCTCTTCCTCGACGTCGCGCGTGAGAACGCGGCCCAGCTGACGGACGCGGACGTCGTGCTCGCGCACGACCCTCAAGCGGTCGCGCTCCGCCACTTCGCGAAGGACCCGAAGCGCGCCAGCTGGGTCTGGCGCTGCCACATCGACCTCACTGCGGCGCACCAGCCGGTGTGGGAATTCCTGCGGCCGTTCGTCGAGGAGCACGACGCCTCCATCTGGACGATGCCGCAGTTCGTGCGGCCCGACCTGAAGCAGAAGGTGCTCATCCAAGCGCCGACGATCGATCCCTTCTCGGCGAAGAACCAGGACATGCCGATCGAGGAGGCGCGCGAGGTCGTCCGCAAGTTCCGGGTGGACCCCGCGCGGCCGATCCTTCTGCAGGTCTCGCGTTTCGATCCCTGGAAAGACCCGCTCGGGGTCATCGATGCCTACCGCCTCGTAAAGAAAGAGGTGCGCGACGTCCAGCTCGTGATGATCGGCTCGCTTGCCGACGACGATCCCGAGGGCCAGGAGTACTTCGACCGGACGCGCAAGCACGCGGGTGGCGACAAAGACGTCTTCCTGTTCACGAACCTCGACGGCGTCAAGGACCGTGAAGTCAACGCGTTCCAGCGCGCGTCCGAGATCGTGATCCAGAAGTCCCTCCGCGAGGGATTCGGCCTCGTGGTCGCCGAAGGCCTCTGGAAGGGCATCCCGGTGGTGGCGGGGAAGGTCGGCGGCATCGTGATCCAGATCCAGGACGGCGTCTCCGGCTACCTCGTCACGAGTCCGGAGGAATGCGCGGCGCGGTCCCTCGACCTGCTGCGCGATCCGGCACTCCGCAAGCGCATGGCTCAGGCGGGGCGGGAGCACGTTCGACAGAACTTCCTCATCACGCGCGACCTTCGCGATCAGCTCCAGCTTGTCGCGCCTGTCGCGAAGGCGTCCTACGCCGGTCGCTAGCCGGCAAACGCCAGAGTGGGCGATGCGCTCTTCGAGATAGATCCGGACATCCGCGTCGCGCGAACCCCGTCCTTTCGGACGACCTCATCTCGCCGGGTTAGTTCGGTCTACTTCTTCGGCTTGGACTTTCCGGCCGGCTTGGTCGCCTTGGCGGTCTCACCCTTGACCTGAGCGAGCTGTTCCGCTGTCGGCTGCTGACGAGGACGGATTTTCAGCGTCCTCAGCTGGTCGAGGGTGAGACCCTTGGCCGCACGAGCCGTCTGGAGTCGGATTCCAACGGCCTTCCGGTCGGCCTTGCTCATGGTGCTCACACGCTTCGTCTTCGCCGCCGCCGCCTGACCTGCAAACACGACCTCGAACTCGGTCCCGCACTTCGGGCAGTTCATGACTGGCCTCCTTCCTTCTTGATCGCCTTAGCGATCTGGAGGCGCGTCGTCGTCTCTTTCAGAACGGTGGTCAAGCGCCTTCTTTGCGGCCTGCTTCATGGGGTTTCGGTGGCTGCCACCGTCTGCCAGTTCCTTCCCTAAGCTGAAGCGCGCTCGGTAGGATGAGTCCCGAAATGGCATCAGACGAAGTCTTAGCGCAGGTAGCGCGGGACGTTGCGCGGCTTCAAACGAAGGTTCACATGCTCGAAAGCGTTACCCGACCTCAATTCAAAGGGACAATCGCCGCGATTTTCAAGACCGACCTCTCCATAGCCGTCGTTCTGTTGCTGCCGAAGTACGCCTCATCCCAAGAAAAACTCGCCTCGCACGTCTCGAAGCTAATTGGGCGGCGCGTCCATCAGGTAACCGTGGGGCGACAGCTCACCCGGCTGAAGTCGCTCGGCGTGTTGTCGCAAACGAAGTCGCGGACGTTCTCGATCGAACCGGCCTGGATTGAAGCCGGGTTGGAGGCCGAACTGAGGAAGAAAGCAAAGGGAATGGGGTTGAAAGTTGCTCCAAGGAGACGAAAAACTTCGCGCTGACCTCATTGCTCTAAACGACAACAGCGGCGGGCTACTGCGATGGGACGCGCTAAAGAGCGTTGTTGACAGCTCCCGCATCGAAGGTTCGACCCGCAAAGACCTGAACAAGTCGGCTGCTGGAGAGAAACTCCTCGGGCGCATCGAAAAGGCTCTCGCCCGACACGCTGAGAAAAGGTCGGCTGTATTCCTTGCCCATAGCTTTCACGAACACGACGCTCAGCTAGTACGGGCGCTGCGTCGAGAATTGGAGGCTAAAGCCCTCCGCATAGTCACTGGCCAGAAGCCGGCTCCCAGGTCTGTCTCGGCGAAGGTTCTCGATCGTATCGACTCGGCACGTGTCTTTATCGCTCTGTTCACGGCGAGCCCGAGAACGGGACGACCATCAGCGTGGGTGGTTTCCGAGCTGGGTTATGCAGCACGTAATCCGCGGGTGGTCCTTCTTGAGGAGCCTCTTGATGAACGGGAGATTGGCGGTATTCAAGGCGACGTGGAGTACATCCGGTTTACCCGTAAGGCTTTCAAATCAGCGTTCAAGCGCGCTGCGAAGTCCGCATCCGGTTCAGGTTCCTAGCAATGCACAGTCCGCCATTCGCCAGCCAGTCAGTAGAATTCGCCGCAGTAAAACGCATCGGCTGGGGAAGGTGATGAGTGTCGGCAAAGAAACAGGCTGCTGTAGCCGACGAGACTGGCCAAGCCGCTAGCTCCGCGCGCTCCGAGAAGTTGCTTGCCATCCTGGTGCTCGAAGCGATTAGCAAGAAGTCCGATCAGGACAAAGCTGTTCTGCTCAACTCCGTCGGCTTTAGGAATCCCGAGATTGCTGCGCTTCTGGGTACGTCTGCCCACACCGTAGCCCAACACATCTCGGCCTCACGAAAGGCGAAGCCACCAAAAAAGCGACCACCGAAGAAACGCTGATGAAAGGGAAGGCGCCGATGCCCCAGAAAGACGCGCAACTAGAACAGCTCGTCCAGATAAGAAAACTCCTAACGCTGCTCTTGTTGAAGAGCGGGGCGACCTCCAACGAAATCGCGCGTGCACTCAAGATAGGGTCGAGCACACTTCGTAAGGAAATGCCGACTCGGGTCGGTCAGTTTGCCGTCACGGACGCGACGCAGACCGACGTCCTCAAGAAGATCGAGCGGAACACGCGCCCGAAGTAGGTCGAATGCCATTCCCCTCATGGATTTACTTTCCGCTAAACGCAGCACCGCCTGCATGGGCGAAATCGCTAGTTGAGGTCGTTGCTACCCAGCCTGCGATCTCTACCGAGAAAACCAAGACTGGCCTGTCGAGTGATGCCGTCCTCGCGGCGCTTGCACCTGGGCTGATCGCGCTTGGCTATGACGTTGAAGCTGGCAAGAAGCAGAACGCTAAGGTTCGACGTCCGGTGCTATTCGGCGAGGGCGGGCGGCAGGAACTCGAGTTTCAGATCGATGCCTTCCACGATCGCGATGGAATCGTGATTGAAGTCGAAGCTGGTCGTGGTGCGAAAGGAAATGCAACGTACCGAGACTGATTCGGACCGGCTTGATCGTGAACGCGCGATTCCTAGCCCTCCTGCTGCCTGTGGCGTACCGATTCGGCACGAAAGAAGTCACGTCGAGGGCATACGACGAGTGCACCGCGCTACTCCGTGCCGTTTACGCGAGCCAGCGGTTGAAGCTTCCATTCGAGGGCGTGCTGCTGATCGGGTATGAGGCGGCGAAGCTCAGTGGCGGGTCCCGAGGAGTGGCTACTTCGGTCTACGAAGAGTGCACCAGGCGACTATCGCCGCGATAGCAGCGCTGAAGTCACCGTGAGCGACAGCGGCTGCGGCGACGCATAGGAGTGCGACAGCGACAGGGGACGAACTTTGCGACGACTTCCGTTTCAACGAATGGCCTCACATCCACACCTGCTGGGGTGCGTAGTGAGGGGTTCAAAAGCGGATTGCCCCGGTCCGTCGGAAAGCCGAGCTTGGAGTCAGGTCCGGCCCTGACTGCCGTATTCGTTTCTATTATTCTACAGGGTGGCACGCGGTGAGACCGACAGCGAGACGTGGACGGATGGAAGCATCGTCGAATTCGAGGTCAAGTGCGGCCGCTGCGGACGGGACATTACAAGCCTTAGCGCCTATGTGACCCTCAAAGACGACGGGTTTGCGTGGGAAATCGAGCTCGGGCGCGACTATGACCACACCCAAATTCGCACGGGACGGTCATTCCCCAGCTCGAAGGATCAGAAGTTCATCGACAAGCACCTGATGAAGAACAATCGTTGGACCCTCGTCTGTCCCGGTCGGCGGTGCGGTTATCGGCGGACCGTTCTACCGTCCCCGACCATCGAGCGCGCGATGGTCCGCGCGTGGCGGAACCGGACTCATACCCTCACCCTAGGAATTGACTTCTGACGCGAACGGACTCTGGCGCGCGAGTGAGTCCATGCCCCGCTAAACGGCGAGCGAGCGGGGCGGGTGGAGCGAGCGACCCGATGACGCTCTGCGTAGAGCGCCTCGCCGTGTAAGGCACAATTCGCGCATGAGAACGCATGGGGTCGTTCTCGCCGACGAGCTCGAGGCCAAGCTCCGAGAGATCGAAGCCACACTGCGACAGGCCACTGACGCGCAGTGGCGAGCGGTCTGCCCTTCGGAGGGCTGGCCGGTTGGACTCGTTGCGTTCCACCTCGCCTTCCATATGGAGCGTCCAGCTGGCTGGCTCGAAGATGCGCTCGCCGGCAAGCCTCCGTTCGAGTTCAGCTCGGCCGAGACCGACGCCCTCAACGCCGCAGTCGCGGGGTACGGGATCCTGCCCTCGAAGGGCTTAGTCCTAGGCGCGCTCGGGGGAGCCTGGTTACGGATGCGGGCGGCGCTCCATGCACTGACGGATGCCGATTTTGAACGCGTTGCGCTTATCGACCGATCAGGCGGAGTCGGCGAACCCAAGGTCGCGACGGTCCGCGGCATGATGCGCGTCGTCATGCGTCGCACCGACGACCACTTCGCGAGCATCCGCGCGGCCATGGCCAGCGTGGCCTAGACCGAAGGCGGCCCGGCTGGCGGTTAGTCCGAGCGCGAGCGAGCTGGTGCCCTGCTAATAAGCTCGCGAGCGCGGCCAGTAAACTCTCTAGTTACTGCTCCACACGTTGCGATGGGCTATGGAGCGAGGCATTCGAGGGTGAGGACTGGTTATCCCGCACCCCTATACCCCCGATAACCGATAACTACGGTAAGTGCGGTAGGACCAGTCAGAGCAGTAAGAGCGATAACTCCGGTAACCCCGTTCGTGTCGGGGTTATCGGAGTTACCGGCTTACCGGAGTTACCGGTTACCGGTACTTAGGCCCGATGTCTTCGCTCGGTAGCGTCAGAGGTCCTACTACGTCATACATGGATGAATGCGACCAGCGCTTCATGCTTGCGTTGCGAGCGTGCTTCGTTGATGCGCGAGGACAGTCCACTACGGCCGATCGTCTATGCGTGGCATAGTCCCTACGTCCATACGAGCCTCGCGACGACCCTCGACTACGGCGAGTACGCGGTCGAGCTCGATCGGTTCTCGGTGCTCCAGGTGGGCATCGCGAAGGCCGGCGAGCCCGCTTTCGGCTTCCCCAGAGGCCACCGCGACTACGGACGCGCCGTCGCTGCGTATTACTACTGGCTGTTCCCCACGACGATGTTCAACGTTTACCCGTGGGGCGTGTCGGTGAACGTGGTCACGCCACTCGCCGTCGATCGCACACGCGTCGCCTTCCTGCCGTTCGTGTGGGATGCGAGCAAGCGCGACGCGGGCGCCGGAGCAGGACTGGATCGCGTGGAGCGCGAGGATGAGGCGGTCGTCGAATCGGTCCAGCGTGGCGTGCGTTCGCGCTTGTACGACCGCGGCCGTTACTCGCCCGCGCGCGAAGGCGGCGTTCATCATTTCCACAGACTTCTAGCGGAGTTCATGTCAGGGTCGTAGCGCGTTCCAACGGGGAGGTTCGAAATGGGCGCAGTTATCGCGGGACGATTCACCGCCGCGGTCGAGGGTCCGTTCGTCGTTTTCATCATTGGGTTCCGCGTGAATCAGTTCTTCGCGTTCCGCAAGTGGTGGCCGGTCGCGAGCGCGATGCAGCCGATGATCGAAAGCCTGAGCCGGGATCCGGCGAAGGGATTCCTGGCGGCTGAGACGTTCGTCTACTGGCCGGGCGCAGCGCTGGTCCAGTACTGGCGCAGCTTCGAGGACCTCGAACGCTTCTCACGCGACCCGGGCGATCCTCACCTCGAGGCCTGGCAGCGCTTCAATCGCGCGATCGGAACGGACGGCTCGGTCGGGATCTGGCACGAGTCCTATCTCGTGGAGGCCGGCCGGTACGAGTCGGTCTACAACAACATGCCGCGCTTCGGCCTGGCGCGGGCGGGCGAACATGTCCCTGCGACCGGGCGCCGGGAGACCGCGCGACGGCGTCTCGGCCAGGAGGGTGAGGCGAGCGTTCCCACGCCGGCACCGCCCGCATAGTCCAGGCACCGCCTGCCCCCGTCGGATCGTGCCTGCTACTTGCGATCGGAAGCTGCCGTACATCGGGCGCCCAACTACGCTCCCGACCCGCTACGGCTCGGTCTCGAAGTCCCACTCGTCGAGCGTGTCTGTCCCGGCCACAGTGAGGGCCAGCCGGACGTGGTATTTCGTGCCGGCGGAAAGCGGCGCCACGGGGACGATCGCCACGTAGTCGCGCTCGTAGATCTGCGGGACGACCGATAGCGCGAGGTCGTGACCCTCGACGTCGGTGATCTGCGCGACCCGAAGGTCGACCGGACGCGCGGCCGAGTAGACGACCATCACGGGATAGCCGACGGGCCGGCTCGCAGCGGCGGGCAGGGCGTCGGGCGATTCCTGTCCCGGCCACGTACCGGCGACGCGCTGGCCGGCTGCGGGCGAGCGCACGCGGTCCGGCGCGGTGGCCGTGAAGTCGAACACGATCACACCGACGGTCGCGGTGTGCCCAGCGATGTCGGCGTGGCCCCACCCCGCGACGACCGCGTGCGGGTGCATGAGGCCCAGGCGGTGGTAGGGAAGGTCCCACAAGAACCGCACGTCCTCGGTTCCCGAATCGGACGACGCCGCCACTTCACTGGCCGTCGCGTCGGTGTAGCCCTGGGCCGCAAGGCGATCGCGGACGGTAGCGCCGGTGAACCCGGGATCGCCCGGCGTTTCGTCGTGGCCGATCGCGCCGGCCCGCGCGAGGTATTCGGCATGGTGCTGCGCAGCCGCGGTGACCCGATCGTCGCCACGGACCGCAGGCGCGCCGACCGCGGCGCGGAGCTCGTTGTGCACCCGAAGCATCTCGACGGCGTCGTTCGATCCCGCGGCCTTTGTCGGTGCGGCAGTTGACGCCGGCGGGGACGCCGTGTCAGCCGCGATCGGCGCCGCCGTGGAGGGCGGAGTCGACGAGTTAGCGCGAGTCGGATCCGCAATGGGATAAGGGTTCGCGATGTAACCCGCGAGAGCGATGCCTGTCGCGAGCGCGGCGACAAGTGCGAACGGCGCAGCGGTGAAGAGCGTTCCTCGTGACATCGATGGCATTTTCATCGACGGGCGCTCTGTGTCGGCATCAAACGGCGCGCAAAGACGTACAGAGACAGAACCCCGGTTTGACGACGGACCCCGCGCGCCCCGATGCTGATGTCTCCCAGCACGCGTCGGTGACATCTCGCGCGCGAACAGGGTCGAGGTGAACTGCGATCAGGGAGCCAAGGGGCAAATCCTTCAGGGCCGCTGGCGATCGCATCGTCCGCCAAGAGTCGGCCTTGCCGTCGATGGCGAGCCGTCTTCTCACCACACCGACCGTCGCACGACGACGGATCGGAAGCGACGCCGACGAGTGGTCGATACGACTCGCCGCGCTCGCGGCTCTCGGCCATTACGACGCCCTGACGTTCATCGTCGATGGACCCGCACGTACCCGCTACGCGCATAACGTGGCGGACGATCCGCTCATCGACGCGGCAACTCAGACCGCATTCGAAGAAGCGCGGCGAACAGGGTCGACGGTGCAGACGCAAACGGCGATCCGCCTCGCGGACGATCGCGTCGCAAGTGCCGCGATGGTCGCTCCCCTCGTCGCGACCGAGAACGTGAGCGGTCTGCTGATCGCACTGCGTGTCGGACGTTCGTTCGCGGCGACGGATGCGCTCACCGCGTCGCGAATCTCGGAGCTCCTCGCGCTCGAGGTCGCGCGCGAGGGATTCGCGGATCGTGACCAGAAGCACCGCCGCCAGGCGTTCGCTCTGTATGAGCTCTCACGCCTCGCCCTCTTCGGTGAGCGGCTGTCGGAAACCCTCCAGGACGTGACCGCCCTCATCACCAGCTCGTTCGAAAACGACGTTGCGCAGATCTGGCTGCTCGGACCGGACGATGTTCTAGACCTGCGCGCGGCACATCCGCAGGAGGAGCTGCATTTCGAGCGGACGCTTCCGTCGGAGCACGATGCGCTCGCCGAAGCGCTTCATCAGCGGCGGCTCGTGCGTATCGGTCAAGGCGCCCTCCGTCCCTGGGTCCCGGCCGAGACGCGGGAGCTCTTCGTCGTACCGCTCACCGACGCAGCGCGAAGCCTCGGTGTCCTCGTGCTCGGCCGCACGGAGGAGCGCTACGAGGACGCGGATGAGGAGCTCGCCGGCGTGCTTGGCAGGTTCATCGCGCGACTTATCTCGCGAGCGGAGACGAGAGACCGCGGGGAAGAGCGACGAAGTCAGGTGGTGGTTCCAGAGCCAGAAGCCGACCGTGAATGGGCGGAGGAGCCGCAGCTCACCAGGAACTAGGTCAGGTCTGGGGAGACCTCAACTAGCTCACGGTGCGCAGTCACCCGGTTTGCCAGGGCCGGGAGCCGGCCCCAAGAGCGGCGGCCCCGACCAGATGTCCAGACGTCCGCAGGAGAGGTCGACACGGTTCGCATCGCCGTTCAGCTCGTGACTGCCGTCTGGTCCCGTCGCTTCCCAGACGTCGCCGGCCCGCACGCTCAGCGACAGCAGAGCCCGACCGGTTGACGTGCGCGCCTCCACCGCCCATGGAAGCGGGGGAAGGTCCTTCACCGGGATGGTGTCCTGCGTCTGCGGTTGAATCGTTCGGAGAGCCGTGCCGTTCACAGCGATGGTGACCAGGAGCGTCGTGCCATTCGAGATGCCGAGATCGCGAGGCTCGCCGGTGGGTGCTGGCGTACATGAGGCGACCAGCACCAGTGCGAACAGAGCCCGCGCGCAAGCGCGGACACGAAACCAACCCGGACGATTCATCCGAATGTTGTAACGGTCGTCGCACGCAGGAGCGTTGGCTCGAGGTTCGGCGTGGCCATATTGGGATCGAACGGATAGATCGGGCGCTCCAGATGCCGGTGGCCGAGGCGAACGATGTCCTGATCGACGCCGCCCGGCGTCAGCGCGAGCACCCATCCGTTGGCCGCGGCGAAGAGATCCGGGACGAGATAGCCGATCTTCACGACCGTGAGGTCATGACGCGCCGGGTCGAGACCGAGCGCGAGAAGATCGTGAACGTAGTGGTACGGCCTGCGGCGCGTCGTGAGGATCGCCCGGATTCCGCCCGACACGATGACCGCGATGTCGCCGCCGATCGGATCATCGCGGACGACACGAGCGACCGTTCCGCGAAGCGGCACGCCCCCGTGGGGCGAACCGAAAGCGCCGCCGACCGCGAGCTGCACGCCGCGCCCCTCGCCCGCTGCAACGCAGCGCGCCACCGCGGCCGGATCCACGACACTCGCCCAGATCGCGGTCGCGCGTCCCGATGCGAGGTCCGGATTGGCGAGAAGACGTTCCAGCATGAACGCGACGTCGCCCGCGCCGCCGGCCGTCGGGTTATCTCCGGAGTCGCTGATGAAGTAGGGACGCCCGCTCGCGGCGAGGCCCGTTTCGATGCACCAGTCCGCGCCGGCGGCGGGCACGCTGAACGAAAAGTCCGCACGCGCGTCCCAGTAGCTCTCAGCGAGGCTGCGGGCTTCGCGCAGGATCGCGTCCGGATCGGTGCCCGTCACGACGACCGCGGCGCCGCACCGTGGCTCGTCCGCCCACGCGTATCCGATCCACACGGCCGCGTCGACGATTCCAGGCTTCGCTTCTATCTCCGCGAGACGGCCGTAGATCCCGCGCGCCGGGTCGTCGCGCGTGCAGGCCCGATCGCCCGGGAGCACAACGGGTACACGTACCCACGCTTTGAGCGGATGCACCCCCTCGTTCACGCAACGGACGAGATTCGCCATCGCACGCGTCTTGGTAAGCGGCGCATCCTCGTGCGGCGACATCCGGTGCGATGTAGCGAGATCGAGTGCATCGATGAGAGAGCGCGACATGTTGCCATGGGGATCCATCGCCGCGGAGAGAAGCGGACCGGTCCCGACCAGATCTCGGACCGCTCCCGCAAGATCGGCCTCGGCATCGGTCATACCGACGACGCTCATGGCGCCGTGGATGTCGAGGAAGACGCCGTCGACCGGGATGGCCGCGCGAAGCCCTTCGAGAAGCTCTGCCTTGATCGTCTCGTAGAAGGCTCGCTCGACCGCCCCGCCCGGGAGCGCTCGCGCGTGAACAAGCGGCAACCAGTCGACACCGTCCGGGAGCTCGTCGTAACGGCCAAGGAGCTCGTCGCCGCGGAGAACGGTGAAGTCGGCGGATCCACTGCGGTGTGGCGAGAAGGTGCTCGATTCGATGTGAATCCCGCCGACCGCGAGCCTAAGCGGCGTGCGTGGGCCCTTTCGCGGCGGGTTCGTCTTCCGCGGCGTCCGACGAGGTCACGGTCAGACGGCACACGCCGATGTCGATGGTCTGGCCGGTCGCGACCCGTCGCGGCGCCGCGAGCTTCGTCCCGTCGACCCAGGTGCCGCCCATGCTTCCGAGGTCGCTCAACCAGTACGCCCCTT
>Ga0066710_100005252_pt1 | contig 11743 bp, 11 predicted proteins | sample GraSoiAngelo_159_FD_79666 | JGI IMG/M metagenome (GOLD analysis project Ga0066710, IMG submission 79666) | Grasslands soil microbial communities from the Angelo Coastal Reserve, California, USA - 14_1009_16_40cm | ecosystem: Environmental > Terrestrial > Soil > Grasslands | place: USA... | reverse complement strand
CTCACAATTAACAGGAAGATGACCGTTCGCTTCATGAGTGCCCACCTCCAACTCGCACAGGCAAAGGCGAGGCGTGCTGAGGATTCGCTTCAATCGGTACCGGTCGAGGACTGGCGCGTTTTTCTTTCTTTCGTCGCCATAACCCTTCAATGAAAGTGTAGTTGCCGGGAATGATGAACACCCCGAGTCCGGTTGCGACCAGCATGCCAAAGAACACGCCCGTGCCCATCACATTCTGCGCGCCCGCGCCCGCGCCGCTCGCCTTCATCAACGGAATCACACCCAGGATGAAAGCGAAAGCGGTCATTAGGATCGGACGGAATCGCAATCGCGCAGAAGTGAGGGCTGCATCTTCAAGCGTCAAACCCTCTTCATGCTTCGCCTTCGCAAACTCGACAATGAGGATCGCGTTCTTGGCCGCCAGACCGATCAACATGACCAGTCCGATCTGCACATAGACGTTGTTGTCAAAACCAAACAGCCAAACTCCGAAGAGTGCGCCCAGCGCAACCAGCGGCGAGCCCAGGAGCACCGCCCACGGCAAACGCCAACTCTCGTACATTGCAGCCAACAACAAAAACACTACGAAGATCGCCAGGATGAGTGTTGGCCCAGCCGGCGGAGCAATCTTTTCCTGGTATGACAACTGCGAATACGAGAAGCTCATTTCCTTCGGCATCGTCTCAGCAAAGACTTGCTCGAGCGCCGCCAGCGCCTGACCCGAGGTAAAGCCTTTCGCCGGCGCGCCCTGGAGTTCCACCGAACGTAACAGGTTGAACCGGGTGGTGAGTTCCGTGCCCGCGACATCCTTGACTGTGACGAGCGTCGATAGCGGGACCATCTGGCTGGTAGTTTGTGACCTGACATAGATCTTGCCGATGTCTTCAGATTTCAAACGGCTCTCCGGCTGGGCCTGGACATAAACGCGATAGAGCCTGCCAAAGCGATTAAAGTCATTGACGAAAGCGCCGCCCATGGCGGTTGACATTGCCTGGAACACTTCGTTGACGGGCACGCCGAGCGTGCGAGCCTTCTCGCGATCCAGATCGACCTTCACTTGTGGGTAGTTCGGATCGAAAGACGTAAAGACATTACCCAATTCTGGCCGTTGCCGCGCCGCCGTAATGAACTTTCGTGATTGCTCTCCCAGTTGATCGATAGTCATCGAGCCGCTGCGATCCTGAATTAGAAAGTTAAATCCCGAAGCCGCGCCGAATCCGGAAAGGGTCGGGATATTGAATGGGAACACCACTGCCTCAGGAATGCCCGCAAACTGACGCTGCAAGCCAGCCATGATGCCCTTAACGTGTAACGCTTCGCCCTTTCGTTCCTCCCATGGTTTTAGTCGCGCGAAGAGCGTTCCGTAATTCGATTGATAAGTGTTGGTGACTACGCCATAGCCGCCGATCGTCTGATAAGACTCGACGCCTTCGGTCTTGCCCAGAATCTCTTCGACCTGCTTGAGCACTTCGCTGGTGCGCGCGAGCGAAGCGCCGGGCGGGAGCTGAACGTTGACGCCCAGGATCCCTTGATCTTCATCAGGTATGAATCCCGCCTGGATGCGCCTGGCAAAGAAACCGGCCCCGACAACGACTGCGACCACGATTCCAATCGTGATGATTCCACGGCGGATAAGCAGTCTCGAGGTGCTCACATAGCCATTGGTGACGACCTCGAATACTTTGTTGAAGCCGCGGAAGAAAATTCCCAGAGGTCCCCGCGCCTGCTTCGGCGGTTTGAGCATCAGAGCGCACAACGCCGGCGTCAGCGTCAGCGCGTTGAAAGCTGAGAGCAGCACTGAGATGGCGATCGTCAGCGCGAACTGCTTGTACATGCTGCCCACCAACCCGGCCAGTAAGGCCACCGGAACGAACACTGCCGACAAGATAAGGGCAATGCCGATTACCGGAGCTGAAACTTCCTTCATGGCCTGGATGGTTGCGTCCTTCGGACTCTTGCCGTGCTCGAGATGATGGATCACGGCCTCGACGACAACGATGGCGTCGTCAACGACAATCCCGATCGCCAGCACCAAACCGAACATCGACAGCGTGTTGATAGAAAAATGAAGTATCGGAAAAAAGATGAACGTTCCAATCAGCGAGACCGGAATCGTGAGCATCGGGATGATCGTGGCCCTGACGTTCTGTAAAAAGATGAAAACCACAAGCGTTACGAGGATCAGCGCTTCAACAAACGTTTTAAGAATTTCGTGAATGGAGGCTTCGACTGCCGGCGTCGTGTCATAGACAATTTTGTAGTCCATATCCGGCGGAAACAGTGTCTGGGCATGTGCCATCGTCTCGTAAATGGTGTCGGCAGCCTTCAATTGATTCGCGCCGGGAAGCAGGTAGACCGCCATGGCTCCGCCTGGCTTGCCGTTCAGGCGACCGAATGAGTTGTAGTCCTGCGAGCCGAGTTCGACGTGGCCAATGTCCTTGATGCGAACTACCGCGCCGGTCGCGGTTTGACGAACGATGATGTTTTCAAATTCTTCCGGCGTGACCAGACGGCCAGGTACGCTCAGCGTCTGAGTCATCTCCTGATCTTTTGGTGTGGGCGCGCCGCCGATCTTGCCGGCGGGTGGCTGGATGTTCTGCTCTTTGATTGCATTGATAACGTCGGCCGGCACCAGACCAAGCTTGGCCATCATGTCCGGTTTGAACCAGACGCGCATGCCATAGTCGGTACCACCGAAAAGGTCGACCTGCGCGATTCCGGGGATGCGCAGCAGTTGATCGCGCAGGTTGATGCCGCAGTAGTTGATTAGAAAGTTCGCGTCGTACGAGTCCTTGGGCGAGTAGAGCGAGACTACCATCAGGATGCTGGGACTTTGCTTCTTGACCGTGACGCCCTGCTGATTAACTTCTGCGGGCAGGCGCGCGGCCGCAGTGGCGGTTCGATTCTGTGTAAGAACGTTGGCGGTGTCCTGATCGGTTCCGACTTCGAAGTTAACATCCAGCAGCATGCGGCCATCGCTGGTATTTGACGACTTCATGTAGATCATGCGATCGACGCCGTTAACTTCCTGCTCGATTGGGACCGCGACCGATTGTTCGACTGCTTCGGCAGAAGCGCCGGGATAAGTCGCAGTCACGCGAATATTCGGCGGCGCGAGAAACGGATATTGTTCGACCGACAGCCCGCGGATTATGACTACGCCGAGCAAGACGATAAGGATCGAAAGAACGATCGAAACAATCGGGCGGTTAATAAAGAAGTTCGCCACAGCTCACCCCCCCGCCTTCAAGTGCACCTCGCGGGCTACGTTGTCGCTCGTCGGCCTGACCTCGCTCCCAGGTCTGGCCTTTTGCATGCCCTCGACTATCACGCGTTCTCCAGCCTTGAGCCCTTCCAGCACAATGAAATAATTCTCGGATTTATCGCCGAGTTTTATCGTTCTCACGGAAACTTTGTTTTGCGCGTCAACGACCATGACCGTTTTGGCGCCTTGCAGTTCCTGGATGGCGCGCTGCGGCACGAGGATCGCGGTTTCCCGCTCTGAGACAGGGACGCGGACCTTCGCAAACTGTCCCGGCCGCAGATAGCTGCCGGGATTTGGAAAGCTGGCTTCGACTTTCATGGTTCCGGTCGTGGGATCGACCGTGCGATCGACAACTTTGAAGGTGCCCGGGTTGGGATGAGTACTTTCGTCAGAAAGAATCAGTTCGAACCTGAGGTCACTGCCACGTTTGCCCGAGTTGTTGTGGGTCAATCTCAGAAATTCGACCTCGCTGATATTGAAATCAACAAGCAAAGGATTCGACAACGACACGGTCGCCAACAAAGTGGCGTCGCCGCGGCCAACCAGATTTCCTTCATCTACCTGAAGGAAGCCGATGATGCCGTTGATTGGTGAATGGATATCGCAATAGCTCAGGTCTAATTCAGCTTGTGTTACGCGAGCTTTCGCTGCGGAGACTTCCGCGTCAGCACGTTCGATCGTGTATTTCACGGAAGCTTCGAGATTGGTGAGGTTCGCCTGCTTCGCATCAACGTTGGCCTTAGCTGACTTCTCGGCCGCGATTGCTGCATCAAGTTCCAGTTCAGTTACCGCTTTTTCTTTCGCCAGCGGACCGATTCGCGCCAGGTCTTGTTGGGTCTTGCTATGTAGCGCCTCCGTATCTGCTAGTTCGGCTTGCGCTTTCAAGACATCAGTTCGCTGACGCGCCTGAGCCAGATCAGAAATGGACTTTGCCAGGACCGCCTTCGCTGACAGAAGGTTTGCTTCGAAAGGCCGCTTGTCGATGGTGAACAAGAGCTGTCCCTTCTTCACGGGCATTCCCTCTTTGAAGTAAACCTTCAGCAATATTCCTTCGACGCGGGCTCGCAGCTCGACCGTGTCTTCGGCTTTCGTTTGGCCGACATCTTCGCTGTAAATCGGGACTGTGCGTTGATCTACTTCGGCCACGATGACCGTGTGCGGAGGAACGGGCGCGGTAGCTTTGGACGCGTCCTTCCGGTTGCATCCAGCAGTAAAAAAAACAAGAGCTGCGACCGACGCGCTTGCTAAAAGAGAAAGGTTGCGCATGTGGCGATTGTTCATGGCGAAACTCCCTGGCGATTTCTGTTTATTAGGGACGGGTCATTTGCAGTGGCTTCTCTATTGCCCTCGGCTGCCCGCCCCCCACATTGATTTCAGGCGCGATTGTAGGTTGGTGGGAAGGCTGCTGGTACTAGCAAAATTGACAGTGCTGCCGCCGAGAGATTTGGGTAATTATGCTAAGGAAAGGCTTGTTGGGACCATTATTACCGGAGGCCAAACCGACTAGATTCCTCAATGTTAACGAGACTGATATTTACGTTTGTTTTGGTCGGGATTTGCGTCGTGATCCACACGATCGGCATGGCGGCCCTTACAGGCTGGCTGCTGCGTTGGCGCCGGCGGATTGAACGGCACAGCAACCTGACGACCAGCAGTCTGGTCCTGATTATGGTGTTCGCGGTTGTTATCTTTCTGCATCTGGTTGAAACAACAATCTGGGCGGTCTTTTATTTTTGGCGGGCGCTGTTCCTGGATTTCGAAACTGCTATGTATTTTTCTTTAAAAACCTACACGACCGTCGGCTACGGAGATGTCGTGCTCCCAGAAAGATGGCGGTTATTGGGTGGGATCGAAGGACTGTCGGGCGTACTACTGTGCGGGTTGTCGACTGCGTTTATTTTTGCCATCGTAAACGCGCTGTTTCAGATCCACCTCGCAGAACAAACAAAACACTGACGTCATTCGGCCTGTCAAAAGTGCCAGTTATGGGAGTGGTATGACTGATCTAGACTCAATCGGATGGCCGCGATCTGAAAAACTGCGATAGCTTGAAGGAGGATATTGCGATGCGCATTCATAGCAAACCCGGAGTGATTTATATCTTCACTGTCTTAATGCTATTCACCGTGTCGGCCATCGCCATGGGCCAGGAAAACAAATCTCTGGTAACAACAGCCAAAGGCGAAGGCGCTATAACGTTTGGGCAGGAGCAGTTCAAGATTCATTCAGTCGTAGTGAAACTGTTCGAAGATGGCAAGGCAGAGATTAACCTGATAACGGATATTTCGGTTTTCATAACCGGAAAGTGGTCCAGAGGCAGCGATGCGAAGACTATCGATCTCGATATTACCGGCACCGTCACTGAAGGTAGACTGGAAGGCGGCGGAAAGTTGTTTCTCAGTGACGACCGCAAGTCAATCAAGAGCTTGAACCTTGAAGTAGTGAACAAGCTTACAAAGAACACGATCAAAGTTGACTTTGTAACGAAATAACCGCCGTTAATAAAGTTGCTAACCCAACGTTGTCCATAACCGGCCAAAGATGAGATCGGTGTGAAACTATTGGCGACAACAGTGCCTGCGCTGACTGCTGCCTTTTGGTCTGTCGCGTCAGGTCAGGAAATGGAGCCCGCAGCTTATTCACGCTCTCCGGTCGGCACTCAATTTGTCCTCTTAACCTATGCTTACCAGAACGGCGATATTTTCACTGACTCATCGCTGCCATTGCGTGATGTTCGCGTAAAAGTCAGTTCGGCATCGCTTGCTTATGGCCGCACGTTCGGCCTCGCCGGCCGGCAGGCAAGCATCGGCTTTTTCCTTCCCTACCTTAAGGGCAGAGCAAGTGGAACGGTCTTCGAAGAGCGACAGGAAGTAACGCGTTCGGGACAAGGAGATGCGCGAGTGAGGTTCACGTCGAACCTGATCGGCTCGCCGGCGCTAAGCTCTAAGGAGTTCGCTGCCTATAAGCCTCGAACGGTGGTCGGAGTAAGCATTACGATTATAGTTCCGACTGGCCAATACGAGGCCGTTCGCCTCGTCAACCTCGGTTCAAATCGATGGGCCTTCAAGCCGGAACTGGGATTGTCGCAACCGGCAGGGCGATGGACCCTGGAAATGGCGGCCGGGAACTGGCTGTTTACGCCCAACAAGGATTTTTTCGGCGGCTCACGGCGTGAGCAGAAACGACTGATATCGCTCCAGGGTGATGTGATCTATACGTTGCGTCGAGGGATGTGGCTATCAGTGAGTGCAACTTATTACGCTGGAGGACAAACGATCGTTAATAGCGTGGTTAACGCGGACCGGCAGCGGAATTTGCGCGTGGGAGCGACGTTTTCCCTTCCTTTGAATCAGCACCAATCGATCAAGATAGCCTGGGCCAAAGGTCTTACTACGCGTTTCGGAGGCGATCTGAACATCGTCGCCATGGCGTGGCAATACGCCTGGCTTAAATGAGATCACGTCTGGAGATGAATATCCATCGAGTCCGAAGCAGTTTGGACTGCGATCCTTGAGTTTTATTGTTAGCGACGTTGCGCGCTTGTGATTTATCCGGAAAGTTCACTGAAGCGACATGAGAGTAGTCCTGCTCCGTCTGGGTAGTGATTTGATCGGCCGAATAGGCGGGCCGCTCACTTTCCGTCTCGTGATGCAACCTCTAACGGCGGGCATTATTGCGTTCCGACCTGGGTGGAAACATGGCTGCGGAGGACGCGCCCTCTACTTCTGGTCCTTACTTACTCAACCCGACGAGCGGCGCAGATTGGTGCAAGATGGTTGGCGCGACATCGCCAGAATTTTCATTTTCTCGATTTTGATTGATCTGATTTATCAGCTCATCGTCCTGCATTGGTTCTGTCCGTTCGAAGCAGCAGCCGTTGCATTGTTTGTAGCTGTCCTTCCGTACCTCGCGATTCGCGGGTCGGCAAAATCGATTAGCGCGGTCCAGGCGCCGCCGTATGACCAAGCATCAGTACGCGCAAAAATAAAAATGGGCCGAGACTCCCTTTGAATTTCTCGGCCCACCCCGGAAGTGTGCCGATCATGCAATCTTCGCCATAGATTGCGCCTGCACTTCCATCCGAGCTTTGGTGTGTTCTGCCAAACCCACACCGATCTTATTGGACAACGGTGAATGTTACTTTCGTAGCATCACCCCCATGACTTTGTGCGGATAAGTGCCAAAGTTCTCGAGTTCAAGTTGGTACTTCCCTGATTTCTTGTCGCGCTTCAAATCGATCTTACAAGCTGCGATGAAAGTGCCACTGCCTTTGCCTTTGGCGTTCACGATGATTTCCATAATTCCAAACGGATAGTCCGTGCTGCGATATCCACCGCGGACTTCTCTGATTCGTTGCCAGCGTTCAAAGACAGCCACGATCCGTGTATTTCCGTCGGGCATTTGAGACTTGCGAACTACCAGCAGGTATCGCCCCACTTGGCCCGTTGCCGAAAGGCGGCCAAGATCAAGATCCTTGATTTCCTTAAGCACAGCCTCCTGATTACCTTCAGCCAGAATTCCCAGGTAGCGATTCGCCTCTTCGTCAGACGTATAGCCGCTGATACTGAGGTTGAACCCCGTCGAAAAGCCGCCACCATTCATCGAATAAATTGTTCCGGTGTAGACCTCCTGGAACTTTGATTTCTTCTTCTCCTGGGCGGCGCTATTGAAAGAAAGCAGCGCCAAGACCAGCAGCGCGATGATCGTCACTATGGTCTTCCTCATCACTTGTCTTTCGGCGAAATTCATCGTCTTGCGCAATGAAGTTCCCATTATTCCCGGCGCGTCATGCTGACTTCTGGTTTGGCCATCTTAGCCAGACGAGCAGCTTGTCGGTACTGTCAATACTTACAGTGAAGCCGCCATTGGCACGCAGCCCTGCCTGCCTGCAACTGTCAAAATTGACAGTTATTAGTCTTTTCGGCCGCAGCTACAATCGCGGTGATATCGATACTACTGCGAGAGAGTTCGAGCCTCTTAACAGAGATTGGCCAGGTGTAACACATGAAAAAGCTTTTCATCGGTCTTCTAATCGTTATTGGTGCGGTCTCAGCCAGCGCGCAAAAAGTAAAAGTCAGTGCTGACCCGAATGTCGATGTTTCGAAATACAAAACGTACGGTTGGGAGAAGCCGATGCCGTTCGGCAACTCCATCATCATGGCGACGATTGTCGATGCGGTTGATGAAGCCATGGCCGCGAAGGGGTTGAGAAAGGTTGAAAGCGATCCGGAACTCACCATCATTTTTTGGGCCGCAACTGAGAGTGATTTACATGTCGCTTATCCTGGCGGGACGCACACTATGGGATCGGCCTTGTCCACCGGCATGGCTGTTGGCACGCAACAGTGGGCAGTAACGAAAGGAACACTGATGGTCGATATCGCCGATGCGCGAACAAAGAACAGCGTTTGGCGCGCGACTGCCATTCACACATTGGAGCATGGTCCAACCGGTAATATCGCCCACGATGCAAAGACGGTCGAGAAACCCATCCGCAAGGCTGTGGAAAAAATGTTCAAACAATTTCCCCGGCCAAATTAGTTCGCCTCGAACAAGCTTTACTGAACAATGACGAGTACATTTCCCATCCTGTTAGAACTGCCAGTGTGCAGTTACACATTTGCAAAGCTATAACACTGCTTTCATTGAAAGGACCCGACAATAATGAGGAAACTATTTTCAGCTCTAACATTTTTCACAGTCATTTTGCTTACGTTCATGGTTCCGGCGCAGGCCCAGTCTTCGTCTGACCGGCCCAAAAACGAAATTGAAATTCGCGGCGTCTTGTCAATACCCTCTGGCGAAGCAAATTTTTCCGGTACGAGCGCTTCCGGCTCAACCATCGACTTTGCCAGAGATTTTGATTTCAAAAACAAATTCGGTTTTCAGGTGCGTTACGCTTACCGAAGTTCAAACGGGAAGCACAAAATTGTGGGTGACTATGACAGCACAAGCTGGGAACGCAGCACGACTCTGGCCCGCAGCTTTACCTTTCGGGGCGAGACCTACGTAGCTAATGCGAGTATTAACGGCGACCTGAAGCTCAGAACATTCCGCGCGATGTACGCATATCGTTGGGGCAACGATAAGGTTCGGTTTGGTCCGATGGTAGATATGGGCATCATCAAAACGAGTCTGAACCTCACGGGCACAACGAACAACGGAACCAGATCAACAGAAGGTTCCATTACGAAATTTGCGGCGACCGTTGGTTACGATCTCGATTATGACCCGACGCCGAAGCTGAATCTCTTTCACAATCTGGGCGCGATAGCCTTTCAGGGCGAACATCTCTTTCACACTGAGGGAGGCGTGAAATATTACGCGACTCGGAATCTTGGCGTTTTGGGTGGTTATAAGTACGCACGTTACAAGCTGGTCGATAACAGCAATTTCTTAACGATCAGGCAGCACGGTCCGTTCTTCGGAGGCGTATTTCGCTTTTGAGTAGAGCCGCCGCGCTTAATCCGTAGCGGCCATGGAAAAAGCAAAATCGCCACAGAGGCACTGAGACACCGAGCAGAGAGAAAGGATCGGGATTAGTCAGAAATCAGTCCTTTCCGCCGCCTATTGTTTTCTCCCGTCTCTGTGCTTCTCGGGCTGAGCCCGTGGCTTTTTCTTCCTGTAAAAACTGACAGTTATCCGTTTTGCATTTGCAGCCCTAAGCTTAGTTCGAAGGAGTCTCCAATGAATTGGCTTCAGCGATATCGCATCCGTCTGTACCTCCGGAATTCGCTTTGGATCTTGCCGGCGCTCAGCATTCCTGTCGCGTTAGTTACGGTAGCGCTGCTCACGCGATACGAGCGCGCAATCGGTTCGCAAGTGAACATAAGTCCCGAAACTGGCCGAGCGATCATGGGGACAGTTGCTGCTTCAACCTTCACTTTGGTCGTGCTGATTGCTTCGGCCCTGCTGGTCGCAGTGCAACTTGCAAGTGCTCAGTTGACGCCACGGCTCATCGCGCTGGTATATCGGAACCCTTACCGGAAACTGGCGTTTGCGCTCTTTGTCTTTACGTTTACTTTTTCGATCGGTGTGCTTGTGCGTATCGAAGACACCGTTCCACGCCTGGCCGGGTACGCCGCCGCTTATGGATTTCTCCTGAACCTGGGGCTATTCATTTTGGTCATCGATAGCATCGGCAAGGCACTGCGGCCGAGCACAGCAGTTCGACTTGTTGGCTTGGCCGGACGGGAGGTCATTCGAGCCGTTTACCCTTTACCTCTTAAAGAAGATTCCAAAGCTCCGCGACCCCTCAAAGCACTCGGAGACGGACAACCAAGAATCGTCCGCAATACCGTCGATGGCGCTGTGTTGGCGTTTGATATGAAAGGGCTGGTGGCGCTTGCGCAAGCATCAAATTGTTTGATTGAGCTCGTACCTGAAGTTGGCGATTCCATCGCCGCGAGTGATCCGCTATTTCGAATCTATCACGGTGGCGACGATTTGACGGACAGCACACTGCGTAATTCTGTTGCGATAGGCGGCGAACGCACCCTGGAGCAGGATCCGATGTTTGCGTTTCGCATTATCGTGGACATTGCGAGCAAAGCACTGTCGCCGGCGATCAACGATCCAACCACCGCCGTACTGGCGATCGATCAGATTCATCACTTATTGCGCGACATTGGTCAGCGTTATCTGGCCGAAGGACAGGAAAGAGACCGCGTCGGACGTGTTCGCTTCATTTATCGCACGCCGAATTGGGAGGACTTCGTGCAACTGGGCACTACCGAGATTCGGCAATACGGCCGCGACAGCATCCAGGTGCAACGGCGCCTGCGAGCCATGCTGAAGAATCTCATTGACACTTTGCCCGAGCGCCGCGCGCCCGTGCTGCGCAAAGAGCTGGTCCTGCTGACGAAACTGTCACAGCGAGCTTTTCTCGATTTGGACGATCAAACGTTAGCGGAGTCGGGCGACCTGCAAGGCATCGGTGGGAGTTGCGATGAGACTTATGAGCACAGTCGAAAGGCCGCGGCAGTTGCCGGCTAATTGAAAGCTTAACCCGAGCTCCACAGAAATCGCATGCCCATCTGGTTATACGAAGTTCGCCCGATCTACACCGCCTTAATCCTGGTGGTGTTGATTGAAACGCTCTCGATGATCGGCCTGGCTTTGGCAAGACGCTTCGTGATTCCACGGGTCCACTATCACGATGGAGCAAACGACGCCGTCAGTGGCACTGTTCAGGCGATCGGAGTCTTTTATGGCATCACTGTTGGCTTAATCGCGGTCGGTGTGTGGAACACTAACTCGAATGCTTCGGAATTGGTTTCGAAGGAAGCCACGTCTATTGCGACACTGTATCGAGATGTCAGCGGCTATCCATTGCCGTTACGAGACGGGTTGCGATCGAAACTTCGCGAGTACACCGTGTTCGTCATCGATCAGGCGTGGCCGGCAGAGAAGAGGGGCCACGGGCAACGCCTGGACGGCGGCACCAAGATCATGGACGACTTCGAAGCCCGCGTTTAG
>Ga0066710_100005250_pt1 | contig 11745 bp, 9 predicted proteins | sample GraSoiAngelo_159_FD_79666 | JGI IMG/M metagenome (GOLD analysis project Ga0066710, IMG submission 79666) | Grasslands soil microbial communities from the Angelo Coastal Reserve, California, USA - 14_1009_16_40cm | ecosystem: Environmental > Terrestrial > Soil > Grasslands | place: USA... | reverse complement strand
TGCCGTCTGAAGGTGGCGCGCTCTTCGCGCGGAATCTTGAGAACCTGAAGGAGCTCGCGGATGGCCGCGGGATGATGCACACGCTCGCGCATCAGCGCGAGCAGGTGGTCGCGTGAAAGCATCGAAGTTAGGCTAACAGAATTACCTGAAGGTCGCCGACGTTGGTGCCGGTCGGACCTGTCCGGATGAGATCGCCGATCGCGTCGAAAAACGCGTAGGCATCGTTGTTCGAAAGAAACCGCTGCGCGTCGAGTCCGGCGGCCGCCGCGCGACTGCGCGTTGTCTGGTCGACGATGGCGCCGGCGGCGTCCGTGGGCCCGTCGATACCGTCAGTGCCGACGCTCGCCACCACGGCTGCGGAGGCGGTTTCGGCGAGCGGCCCCGCCGCCGCGAGCGCAAACTCCTGATTGCGACCGCCTTTGCCGGAACCGGTCACGTTCACCGTCGTCTCGCCGCTTGAGACGATGCACGCCGGTCGCGCGATGCCGGCGGCACGCGCGAGGGCGGCGCCGAGATGCGACGCCGACGCCGTGCGCGCTTCGCCGGTCACCGCATCGTCGATTGAGATGACCTGGTATCCGAGCGCGATCGCCTGATCTGCGGCGCCTCGCATCGCATCGCGCCGCGATCCAATGAGCCGCGTCCTGGCGTTGGCGACGCGAGCGTCGCCGGGCTTCGGCGTTTCGGCAATCGATCCGTGCACGCCCGCGTGAAGGCGCGACACCACGCCGGCGGGATACGCGTGCTCGCCGCCGAATCGCCGCAGGATGTCGAGCGCGTCCTGGAACGTGCTCGCGTCGGCGACGGTCGGACCCGAGGCGATGACGCTCAAATCGTCGCCGACGACATCCGAAATCGCCAGCGCGATGCAGGCCGCGCGCGTGCGCGCGGCGAGCCAGCCGCCCTTGATCGCCGACAGGTGCTTCCGCACCGTGTTCAGGGCGTAAATGTCGGCGCCGGCGCGAAGCAGACGATCGGTCGTGGCCCGCTTGTCGTCGAGCGTCACCCCGTCGGCCGGCACAGCCATCAGTGCGGACGCGCCTCCCGAAATCAAGACCAGGAGCGTGTCGTCCTCCGACAGCGATTCGGCAATCGCGAGCGCTTTGCGTCCGCCCTCTTCGCTGCGCGCATTCGGCGTCGGGTGTCCGCCGACGATGAACTCACAGCCGCTGGGTAGGGGAGGTTGCTCCGCCCACGATGTTGGCGTGGCCTCAGGCGTTGGTGGGGCCTCGGGCGTCGGTGCGACAACCGGCCGAGCAAGCTCGGCCCCCACGACGAGGCCCGATAGCGATCCAAGGCGTTTCGCGGCGGCGGCCGCCATCGCGGGCGCAGCTTTACCCGCGGCGATCAGCGCCACATGTTTCAAACGCGCCGCGTCCTCGCCGGTCAGTGCGCGATCGACGAGAACATCGGCGGCGCACGCACGAATCCCGGCCCGGATGATGGCCAGGAGGTTTTGTCGAAGTTCGGCGAGAGAACGCGTCAGTGAGTCTGCTTGGGATCGGACCAGGCCGAAAGGCCGGTCACGACGTCGAATTTCTTCAAGAGGGAGCTTACGAGCTGGGGGGCGTCGTCCTGTGTCAGGAGGTGTTCGAGCTGCGCCATGATTTTCGTCAGCGCCGCTTCAACATCGGTGATGGCGCTTTCCGAATAGTACGGTCGCTGCTGCTCCAGGCATTGGCGGTGTTTGTTGAATTCTTCCCGGTAGAACTCTGCGATTGCGCTGGTCGGCCTCGAGTCGGTCACGAAGCGTGGCATGCAGGCCCCTCGGAATCAATTGTTGCTTGGTCCTATCCAGTGTAAATCCGATGAAAAAGGAGTGTCAAGAATGTGAAATGGGAGATCAAGATCGCCACGCGGCGACCGCGCCGCCCACGCAGCCGACGACCATTCCACCGACGACGAGGAGCAGACACAGCTCGACCGGCAGGAACCGCACGGTCGAGAGATTGATGGCTGATGCGAGCGGTGCGAGATAGCGCGCGCGCAGCGCGAAGAATGCCAGCGCGAGCGCGACGACCGCAACCAGAGCACCAATCCCACCCTGAAGCACGCCTTCCATCACGAACGGACCGCGAATGTAGGCGCCTGGCGCGCCGACCAGCTGCATGATGTCGAGCTCGTCCCGGCGCGCGAACAGTGCGAGCCGTACGACGTTCGCAACCGTGAGCGCCGCCGCAATCGTCAACAGCGATCCGAGCATCAGGCCCACACCGCGTACGATGGTGACGGCGGACGTCAGCCGATTCAACCACTGCCGGTCGTAGCGAACGTCGGCCACACCGGGTATCTGCCGCAGGCTCGCGCCAAGGCGATCGACGCCGGCCGCCGAGTCGCCGTCAGGGCGCACACGAACCTCGAACGACGCCGGCAGCGGATTGTCGCCCAGCGTGTCGACGGTCGATGCGAGATCGGCGAAGGTTTGCTTGAAGCGGACGAGCGCGTCGGACTTCGACACGTACTCATGCGAAGCCACGACGCCTCCCGGCGCCAGCGCGCTCTCAATCGCGCGCCGCTGATCAGGAGTCGCATCGTCCCTCAAGTACACGGAGAGCTCGGCCACGCTGCTCCATTCGGCGGCGAGCCGTTCGAGGTTGGCCGTGACGATGAGGAACGCGCCGAGGACGAACAGCGCCAGCGCGATCGTCGCTGTCGAGAGCAATCCCGCCTGTCGTCCGCGCCAGAGGCTGAGGAGCGCCTGTTCGATCGCGTAGCGGAGCGCACGAATCATGCGACCTCGACGACGCGGCCGTGATCGAGCGTGACGGCCTTGCGGCCGACCCGGCGGATCAGCTCGCGATCGTGCGTCGCGACGACGACGGTCGTGCCGCGCGCGTTGATTTCGCGGAACAGGTTCATGATCTCGAGCGACAAGTCAGGATCGAGGTTGCCGGTCGGCTCGTCGGCGAGGATCAGTTGAGGGTCGTTGACCAGCGCTCGCGCAATCGCGATCCGCTGCTGCTCGCCGCCGGACAATTCTTCCGGGAAGGCGTTCATGCGATGCTGCAGCCCGACCCACTTGAGTACCTGGAACGTCTTGCGCTGCTGCGTCGCGAGCGGCAAGCCCAGGACGCGCATGACGAATGCGACGTTCTGAAAGACAGTGAATCGGGAAATCAGCCGGAAATCCTGGAACACGAACCCGACGCTGCGGCGGTAGGTTTGAACCTGCGAGGGGCGCAACGTGTTGAGGTCGCGCCCGAGGACTTTGAGATCGCCCTCGCTCGGCCGATCTTCCCGCAACAGGAGCCGCAGAAAGGTCGACTTGCCGGCGCCGCTTGGCCCGGTAAGAAAGACGAATTCACCCTTGTCGATCGTGAGGGAAAGGTCGCGCAAGGCGTAGACGCCGCGGCTGTAGAGCTTCGACAGATGGTGGGTTTCGATCAAGCCCGGGGCCCCCACTCCGGATCGCTCTGCCTGTGCACCGCGACTGCCAACTGGAATGTCGTAAGGAGTAAAAGCATTATAACACGCGATAAACGCGCGGTACACGCGGCCCACGATGCGCGCGCGACCTCAGCCGCAGAACGAACTCGATCGATCGACGCGGAGCTACGCGCCCAGTGCCTCTCTCAACAGCTCGTTGACGCGCTTCGGATTCGCTTTGCCGGCCGCGGCCTTCATGACCTGACCGACGAGGAAGCCGAACGTCGCCGTCTTGCCCGCGCGATACTGCGCGACGGCGTCGCCATTCTTCGCGAGCACGTCGGCGATCAACCCGACGATCTGTGATTCGTCGCTGATTTGCGTCAGTCCTTCCGCGGCGACGATGTCGCCGGCCGCGCGTCCCGTTGCGAACATCTTTTCGAACACGTCCTTCGCGATCGAACCGCTGATCGTTCCCTTCTCGATGAGCGCGATGAGGCCCGCGAGCCGCTCGGGTGGCAGCGGCGACGGCGTCGTTCTCGCATCGATCTCCTTCAGCTTCCGCGCGAGCTCGCCCATGATCCAGTTGCTCGCGGGCTTCGCCGCCGCGCCGGCCGCAATCGTGGCCTCGAAGTAATCGGCGAGGGCTCGCGACTGCGTGAGCTGCCCTGCGTCGTACTCCGGCACCGCGTATTGCTCGACGAATCGGCGGCGGCGGGCGTCGGGCAGCTCCGGCATCTCCGCACGGATCGCCGCGACGCGCGCGGCGTCGACCACGAGCGGCGGCAGGTCCGGCTCGGGAAAGTAGCGGTAGTCGTGCGCTTCTTCCTTGCTGCGCATCGAGACCGTGCGCCCGGCAACCGCGTCCCACAGGCGTGTTTCCTGCACGACGCGGCCACCCTCGCCGAGCACCTCAATCTGACGCGCGATCTCGTGCTCGAGCGCTTTTTGCAGGAAGCGAAACGAGTTGAGGTTCTTCACTTCCGCCTTCGTGCCGAGCGGCACGGTCCCTTCAGGCCGAACCGAGACGTTCGCGTCGCAGCGCAGGCTGCCCTCTTCCATGTTGCCGTCGTTCACGTCGAGCCACACCAGGGTCTCGCGCAGCCGGCTGAAGAAATCGGCGGCAGCCGAGGCGGAGCGCAGATCCGGCCGCGTCACGATCTCGACGAGCGGCACGCCGCTGCGGTTGTAGTCGACGTAGGTCTTGCGGTCGGAATCGACGAATCCTTCGTGCAGCGATTTGCCGGCGTCTTCCTCGAGATGCACGCGAATGATGCCGACGCCGTCGAAGAAGCCGTCGACTGCCAGCGGCTGCTCGTACTGCGAAATCTGGTAGCCCTTCGGCAGGTCCGGGTAGAAGTAGTTCTTGCGCGCGAAGATCGACGTTTCCTGAATCGTGCACCCGAGCGCCAGCGCCGCGCGGATCGCATGATCGACCGCGCGGCGATTCAGCACCGGCAGCGCGCCCGGCAGGCCGATGCACACGGGACAGATGTGGGTGTTCGGATCGGCGCCGAATGCGGTGCTGCAGCCGCAGAAGATTTTCGATTCGGTGAGGAGCTGCGCGTGAATCTCGAGCCCGATGACCGGCTCGTATCGGAGCGACACGCCGGTCGGTCCTACACCCGAGGTCCGGCGGCACGCACCTCCGGAGTGACGCCGCCTTCGAACGTCTTGAAGTTCTCGGCGAACATGCGCGCGAGCTTCGCCGCCTGGGCGTCGTAGTCGACGCCGTCGGTCCATGTGTTGCGCGGTTTGAGCACCTCGGGCGGAACGTCAGGACAGCTCGTCGGCACGGCGACGTTGAAGACCGGATCGGTTTCGTAGGCGACGTGGTCGAGCGCGCCGGCCAGCGCGGCGCGAATCATCGCGCGTGTGTATCCGATCTTCATCCGCTTGCCGACGCCGTACGGCCCACCGGTCCAGCCCGTGTTGACCAGCCAGACGCGCGCCGCGTGCCGCGCGATCTTCTCGCCGAGCATCGCCGCGTAACGGCTTGGCGCCAGCGGCAGAAACGGCGCGCCGAAGCACGTGCTGAACGTCGCCCTCGGCTCAGTGACCCCCTTCTCCGTGCCGGCGACCTTGGCGGTGTAGCCGGAAAGGAAATGGTACATGGCGCCGTCGGGCGTCAGCCGCGCGATCGGCGGCAGCACGCCGAAGGCATCGGCGGTGAGCATCACGACGTTTTTCGGATGGCCGCCCTGACCGGACGGAACTGCGTTCTCGATGAACGTGATTGGATAGGCGGCCCGCGTGTTTTCGGTGTAACGATCGTCGTCGAGATCGAGCTGCCGCGTCTCCGGATCGAGGACGACGTTCTCGAGCACCGTTCCGAAGCGCCGCGTCGTCGCGTAGATCTGCGGCTCGGCTTCGGGCGACAGTCGAATCGTTTTCGCGTAGCATCCGCCTTCGAAATTGAATACGCCGCGATCGCTCCACCCGTGTTCGTCATCGCCGATGAGCATCCGCTCGGGATCGCTCGACAGCGTCGTCTTGCCGGTTCCAGACAAGCCGAAGAAGAGCGCCACGTCGCCGCCGGCGCCGATGTTTGCGGAACAATGCATCGGCAGGACGTGCTGCATCGGCAGCACGTAGTTCAACACGCTGAAGATCGACTTCTTCATCTCGCCGGCGTAGCTGGTGCCGCCAATCAGCACGAGCCTCTTGGCGAAATGAACCGCGATGACGACGTCCGAATTCGTGCCGTGGCGCGCAGGAGTCGATTTGAAGCTCGGCACGTCGATGACGGTGAATTCGGGGACACGTGCCGCGGCGACGTTCGTGTCGGCGAGGAACAGGCTTCGCGCAAACAGGTTGTGCCACGCGAGCTCGTTGATGACGCGGACGGGCAGGCGGTACTTCGGATCGGCGCCGGCGAAACAATCCTGGACGAAGAGCTCCTTGTCGCTCAGCGAGCTCAACAGATCGGCATGTAATGCTTCGAATCGTGCGGGATCCATCGGCCGGTTCACCTTGCCCCAGTCGATGTGCGCCTCGCTCGACGGTTCGCGGACAATGAACTTATCGTTGGGCGACCGTCCCGTGTGCTGTCCCGTCCGGCACGCCAGCGGGCCGCCGGCAGCAATCGCCGCTTCCTGCCGTCGAACGGCCTCCTCGTAAAGCGCGGCGGTCGAGAGATTCCAGTGAACACGACGCGAGCGGATGCCGTCGCGCTCGAGGTCTAACGTGTGGAGGTCCAGTGACATACGTGAATCCCGCGATCGTATTCCGACGGATCGGTCGAGTCAACAATTCCGGAACATACGGTAAACTGTAAACACCTGTTGAAATCGGACGTAATGCCTCAATGAGTGGAGAGTTGCGGCCAGCTCACGACGTCACGCGCGGCCTGGAGCGCGAAGCCGCCCCTGTCGGGGATGTCGGGAGCGCTCCGTCGACGCGACGAGGCTCAGCGGCGGCGCTCTCGCAAGATTCGCGCCTCGCGATCGAGATTCGCGGCCTGGTCGAGAGCGGCCGCGACGACGATGCGCGCGACCGCTTCGGCGAGCTCGTGGCCATGCACCAGCATCGCGCGTCGCGCATCGCCTACCAGTACTTGCGCGACGCCGCCGACGCCGACGAAGCGGTGCAGGACGCATTCGTCAAGGTATTCACGCACATCGGTTCGTACCGCGAAGCGTGGCCGTTCGAGGTCTGGTTCACGCGGATTCTCATCAACGGATGCCTCGATCGCCGCAAGGCGCGGTCGCGCCGCGATCGCTGGACCGTCGGCGCCGAGATTTCGAGCGCCGACGAAGCGCGCGTTTCTGCCGCGGGCGCACCGAACGATCCCGAGCAGCGCCTGCTCGCGCGCGAACGCCGCGCGCGCATGGCGGCGGCGATCGATCGGCTCGACGGCCGGCAGCGCCTGGTCTTCATGCTCTGTCACTACGGCGATTGCACCCCGCGGGAAGTCAGCGCGATGACGGGGTTGAACGAGTCGACGGTTCGCGTGCATCTGTTCCGCGCCGCGCGCAAGCTGCGCGGCCTGCTCGGAGGAAAGCCGTGATCGGTCGGGCGCGCCACCTGCAGGAGCAGCGGCTGTACGACTGTTACTACGCCGAGCGAACCGGTGAGGCCGTTGATCCGCGTGCGGCCGAACATCTGGCCGACTGCGCAGCGTGCGGCGCGCGCTATGCGGAGCTCTTGCGCTTTCTCGACGCACTGCGCGCCGAGGGCGATGCCGAATCCGACGAGCTCTTCACCGCCGAACGGCTCCAGGCACAGCAGCAGCAGATCGCGCGGCGCATCGAGCATGTCGGCCATCCGGCGCGCGTCATCAGCTTCCCCGCGCAGCTCGTTCGACGCGGCATTTCGTCGACGACGGCGCCGACGGCTCCCCGCTGGATCGCCGCCGCGGCGGCGGCGGGCCTGTTCGTTGGGGTCGCGCTCGGCGCCTCCTACGAGTGGGATTGGCACAACCAGGACGCCCGCACGGTGTTGGGCGGCGAGGCAAACGCGCGCCTGTCACCGATCGCCACGCGCGGCAGCGGATTGAACGACGTCGCCGCCGACGATGCGTTCCTGTCGGAGCTCGAACTGGCGCTCGATCGGCCGCGCACCCGCGAGTTGATCGCGTACGATGCCCTGACGCCTCACGTGCGCAGCGTCCGTGATCAAAGGTAGGGCTTGCCCTCGCTGATCTTCCGGAAAGGTCTGGACCTGAAGCATGCCGTCGCTGGCATGCTGGCCGACAACTACCACAGCGCGCTCGTCGAGCGTGTGAAGGCCGAGGACTTCACCTACCGCGCGGGACGCCTCACCGTTCATCTCGCGCGCGAGTTCGGCTTCTGCTACGGCGTCGATCGCGCCGTGGATTATGCCTACCAGACGCGCGAGCGCTTTCCGGATCGCAGCGTGTTCCTCACCGGCGAAATCATCCACAACCCGCACGTCAACGAGAAGCTCCGGACGATGGGCATCCAGTTTCTGAGCGATGAGGACGTCGGGCTGGATCGACTCGGACCGCAGGATGTCGTGATCCTGCCGGCCTTCGGTGTCACCGTGGCGATGCTTCAGCAGCTCGATCGGCGCGGCTGCACCCTGATCGACACGACGTGCGGATCGGTGCTGAACGTGTGGAAGAACGTGCGCCGCTACGCCGAAGGCGGTTTCACCTCGATCATCCACGGCAAGGTGTGGCACGAGGAGACGCAGGCAACGGCGTCGCAGGCGGCCGCGTACGGCGGAAAGTACCTCGTCGTCCTCGATCGTGCGGAAACGGCCATCGTCTGCGACTACATCCGCAGCGGCGGCGATCGCGCCGCGTTCTTCGCGCGCTTCGCCAACGCCGCGTCGCCCGGCTTCAATCCGGACGACGATCTGTACCGCATCGGTCTCGCGAATCAGACGACGATGCTGATGACCGAGTCGCTCGAGATTGGCGAAATGATCCGGGCGGCGATAATCGACCGCGACGGCGAGGCGGCCGCCGCGTCGCGTTATCAGGCGTTCGACACTATCTGCAGCGCCACCCAGGATCGACAGGACGCGGTCGTCGCACTGCTGCGCGACACCGCCATCGACCTGATGATCGTCATCGGCGGCTACAACAGCAGCAACACCGCCAACCTCGCGCGGATCTGCGCGGCGTCACGACCGACGTATCACATTGCCGATCCCGACTGCCTGCTGTCGCCGCAGCAGATTCGTCATCGTCCCGTTGGCGCCAAAGGCGAAGTGACGGCCGACGCCTGGCTGCCGCTCGATCGACCCGTGGCGATCGGTCTGACTTCCGGCGCCTCGACGCCGGACAATCTGGTCGGCGCGGCCATCGTCCGTCTCGAAGCGTTCTGTTCGTGAGCGGTCAGGCGCCCCAACGCGAGCAGCAGAAGTCCCAGCGTCACCCACGCGATGAACAACGGCCTCATGCCGGCTGATTCAGCAACCGCAGTGCCAAGACGACGCGTCCCCGAGGATCGGTGGATGATCCGCGTCGCGTGCGGTTTTCTCGTGGCGGCATCTGTCGCTTTGGCCGGTGTCTCCACGTTCGCGCAGACGACAGCGCCGACACCCGAGTCGGTCATCGGCTGGCCGCCGTGCGCCGATTACAAGCTGGCCACCTACGAACAGATTGAAGATTATTTCCGCAAACTGGCGATCGCGATCCCTTCGCGGATGCAGCTCATCGAGATGGGGAAGACGGCCGAAGGACGGACGCAGGTACTCGCCGTCGTCTCCTCGGAACAAAACCTCCGCCAGCTCGGCAAGTACAAGGACATCGCGCGCAGGCTCGCGCTGGCGCGGGTGTCGACAAGCCGGGCGCGGCCGGAGCCGGCCGGCGGGCAAAACGATGGCGACCGCTTGACCGATGGCGAAGCGCGCGCGCTCGCGCGCGAGGGAAAGGCCGTCGTCTGGATCGACTTCGGCCTCCACTCCTCGGAGGTGGCACACGGGCAGACGGCGCCGCTGCTGGTGCACAAGGTCGTCACCGAAGAGTCGAATGAAATGCGGTTCATCCGCGACAACGTGATTCTTCTGCTCGTCGCGAACATGAACCCCGACGGCACGACGATGGTCGCGACGTGGTATCGCGAGCATCGCGGCAAACCGTGGGAAGACCGTGTTCCCGAGTTGTGGCACAAGTACGTCGGCCACGACGACAACCGCGACTGGTTCATGATGAACCAGGAGGAAACGAGGAACAGCGCGAGACTGCTCTACACGGAGTGGTTTCCGCAGATCATCTACAACCAGCACCAGTCCGGTCCGTTTCCCTCACGCATCTTCGTTCCGCCGTTCGACGATCCGATGAATCCGAACATTCCGCCGCTGGTCATGCGCGGCGTGAACCTGGTGGGCGACGCGATGACGCGCCGCCTCGATCAGGAAGGCAAGCGCGGCGCCGTCTCGCGCATCGGTTTCGACACGTGGTGGAACGGCGGCATGCGCACGGCGCCGTATTTCCACAACATGATCGGGATTCTCACCGAGACCGGCCACGCGTCGGCGACGCCGGCGACCTACGATGCGGCGGCCTTTCCGAAGTACTTCGCCAATACGACGATCCCGACGCTCGAGCCGACAACCTATTACCCGAGCCCGTTCCTCGGCGGCGAGTGGCACATCCGCGACAGCTGCGACTACATGGTGACGACGTCGATGGCGCTGCTCGACATCGCGGCGAAGCGCCGGGAGGAGTGGCTCTACGACATCTACCAGATGGCCCGGGACGCGACCCGGAACCACGCGAACGAAACGTTCATCGTACCGATGGCGAGCGGAGCGAGCCGGGGAGACGACGTCCAATGGGACCCGCCGACGGCCGTGAAGATGATCAACGTGCTGCGGGTCGGGGGCGTCGAGGTCGAGCGCGCGCGCGCCGCGTTCGATGCGGGCGGACGCCACTACGGCGCCGGTTCGTTCGTCATCCGCGGCGCGCAGCCGTTCGAACCGTACGTGCGCGACCTGCTGACGCCGCAGGCCTATCCCGACATGCGCTTGTACCCAGGCGGTCCGCCGAAGCGTCCGTACGACATCACCGGCTGGACACTCAACTATCAGATGGGCGTGAAAGTCGATCGCGTGATGGAGGCGGTCCGCGTCGCAACGGAAGCGATTGACGTCGCGCCGCCGCCTGACGTCGCGATACCGGCATCCGCGCGCGCGGCGTTCGCGCTCGATCCGCGCGCGAACGATTCGTTCACGATCGTCAACCGTCTGCTGAAAGCGGGCGAAACCGTCTTGCGCGCGACCGAGCCGCTGGCGCTGAACGATGCGACATGGCCGGCTGGCGCCTTTGTGATCAAGCCGGCCGCGGGCACGGCAGTACGGGTTGGCGACGCGGCGCGCGCGTTTGGCGTCGCCGTCGCGTCGCTCGATCAGATGCCGCACGATCTTCTCGAGGTCAAGGCGCCACGCGTCGGCGTCTACCACGCGTGGGGCGGCAACATGGACGAAGGCTGGACGCGCTGGCTGCTCGAGCAGTTCGAGTTTCCTTACACCAGCGTGTTCGACCGTGATGTGCGAGTCGGCAATCTGCGGGCGCGATACGACGTCATCCTGCTGCCCGATGCGACCTACGAGCAGATGTTGAATGGGATGGCGGCCGGCACGATGCCGGATGCGTACACCGGAGGCATGACGGCGCGCGGCGTGACGAACTTATACGAGTTCGCCGCGAGTGGAGGAACTCTCGTCGCGATGGATCGCGCCGCCGACCTGCCGTTGTCCGCGTTCGGTCTCCACGTCGAGAACGTCACGACTTCGGCGCGCGAGGCCGACTTCTATATTCCGGGCAGCATCCTGAAGATCAAAGTCGACGCGAATCATCCTGTCGCGTACGGCATGCCGCCCGATGCGGCGGCGTTCTTCATCAACAGCCCGGCGTTCGCAGCCGTCGGCGCGCAGAACGTCCGCATCGTGGCCGAATATCCGTCG
>Ga0066710_100005249_pt1 | contig 11745 bp, 10 predicted proteins | sample GraSoiAngelo_159_FD_79666 | JGI IMG/M metagenome (GOLD analysis project Ga0066710, IMG submission 79666) | Grasslands soil microbial communities from the Angelo Coastal Reserve, California, USA - 14_1009_16_40cm | ecosystem: Environmental > Terrestrial > Soil > Grasslands | place: USA... | reverse complement strand
CGCAGTGAGCGAAGAGGCGAAGCGTACTTTTTGCCGTACGTTGAGCCTCTGAGCGATGCGAGAACAAAGCTGGGGGCCTTGTTCAACATCCTGCCAGCGTCATCACGGATTCTGCCAGGTTGCGCCTTCATAGGTCGGGTTGAACTGTTGGGTAAGTTTGACCGTATCACCGTCGCGCACGACTGAGTCCATGGAGCCCACCTTTCGGTTCACGGTGACCAGCAGCTCACCTTTGCCGAGAAACAGCATCACTCCCCCAAGCCTAGCCCGATTGGCTTCAAGTAGTTCCCTGACCGTGAGCGGCCCCGCCACTTCAAGCTGGAGTTCAGACTCTTCCACACTTTGACGCAACGTCTGTCCGAATAAGAGCACCGTGACCATTCCCCTGGTTCCTCCTCACCTGCGCAGGGTCTTGTCTTGTCGGGCCGGGCTGCGACAACCCTGAGGCGTCTTCCTCTGCTCGTTAATCCATGGCTACCTATGACAGCGCCAGCAGTCCTGCCGCGTTGGATGCCGACGGGGTAAGGGCCTCGTACCACCGACGACATGGCAGTTGCAGGCAGTCTTGTGCCCAGGCCAGCCCCTGATGATCGAGCGTGCGGGGAACAGGCGGATTCCTGTCGCGCGGCGACGGCAGCAACGAGACGAACAGGACGAGGAGCGCCGCGGCGAGGACGAAGAGCCAGTCCGCCTTTCGCAGCCTCATGGCTTCGAAGAGGGGTCTGTGCTCCTGGATCGCTGCCCGGTTTCGTAAGAGTCGCGCAGCAGCTCCGCCACGTGTTTGACCCGCACCGTCCCTCTTAGACCGTTGTTGAGTTGGATCATGCAGGCTGGACAACTGGTGGCGACGACGTCGGCTCCGCTGTCCTCAATCGCCCGTCGCTTTCGCTCGAAAATTTTCGCGGCGGTATCGTAATCCTTCAGAATATACGTGCCGGCACCACCTGCGCAACGATCGGCGTCCTCCATCTCGATGAATTCCACGCCAGGCAGTGTGGCCAGAACCTTGCGGGGCGCTTTGGTCACGCCGGCTGCTCGGAGATGGCACGAGGAATGGTAGGTCAGTTTGCGTGTGCGAGCAGTGTTCGTGCCTTGGTCAGGCGCCTCCTTGGACTCGACCACGAACTCGGCAATGTGCTTCACACGGCGAGCGAGTCGTTGGGCTGCCTCACGTTCAGGACCGGCCTCGAACAGCTGAGGGTAGTCTTTCAACATCAGCGTGCAGGAGGCACAGCCGGTGACGATAGTGTCATAGCGTTCAAGCGACGCGAGGTTGTGGCGTGCCCCCTCCAGCGCCAGCTTGAGATGCCCGTAGGTCTGGATGGGAGTTCCAGAGCAGCGTTGAGCCGGCAGCGCTGGCTCAACGCCGTGCCGTCGAAGCACGGCGATGACCGCGTCCCCGACCCCATCATCCAGATAGTTCGCAGCGCAGCCATGAAAGTAGGCGACGCTCGATCGTCCGGAGGCGGCGTTCAGCACCAACTCTGGGTATCGCTCCCGGAGGTGTCTGGTCGCCAAACGAGGTAACACCATTTCACGGGGAATCCGGGCGGTCTCGGCGATTCGGCGCATCAGAGGGCGCGTGATCCATTCCAGCCAGGCGCGAGGTCTGGGCCGGTCCCACAGCCCCTGTGTGAGGGCAGCCGCCTTGAGGAGCGGTTCGAACAGCCACGGGCGCGCATGCAGGGCAAACACCGCTCCCGCTGCGCGGTTCGGATGTTCAGCGCGGCGTTTCAGGATCAAGTCTGAGACATCGACGTCCGCCGGGCAGACCGTCCGGCAGGACTTGCAGTTTAGACAGGCCTCGACCACGCGCTTGGAATTCAGATAGCTGTACTCCTTGGAGGTCACGATCTCGAACCAGCCCCGCGAGCTCATGTCCTCGGACTGAAACACGTCGTAGACCGGGCAGACTGAATTACATTTGCCGCAGGTCGCGCAAGCTTTGGAGAGGCGGGAATAGTCGATATGGTCTGTAAACGACGTGTTGCTGATTTTCACTCCAGGATTCAACACCCCGGTCGGGTCGAGGCTCCGTTTGACCTGCACAAACAGCGCATAGAGATCCTCGCCGAACATGCGTCGGACAAACTCCGCGCGCACCCGTCCGTCCCCATGTTCCCCACAGATGGACCCGCCGAATCGGGTGAGGACTGTCTGGTGAATGTCGCGATAGCCTTCGACCATGCGCGCGAAGTCGTTCCGGTCGTTCACGTCCAGTAGGGGCACGATATGCGCATTGCCGTTCCCGATGTGGCCGAAGATGGCGACCGCGATGTGCTGTTCTCTGAAAAACTCTTCCACGTACCGGATGAGCTCGCTGATCCGGTCAGCTCGCACGACCACATCATCCACGTAATTGATGGGCTTCTTACGAGAGTCGTACCGGTAGAGGGTGGGATACAGTGCTTTGCGGGCTTTCCAGAGTTGGTCGCGCTGATCTTGGTCGAAGGCCACCATGGGATCTGACGAGAGCCGATACTGGTGGCACAGGTCGGTCAGGCGCGTCGCCTGTTCACGCAGGCTGTCAGGCTCGCCGTCTTGATCGAGCTCGGCCAGCACTGTCGCGGCCGTATCAGCTGGGATTCCGTGCCGGTCGCGCCCGATCAGGTTCAGCGTATTGGCATCCATCACCTCCAGCGCGCTTGGCGAGAGCGCTAGGAGTTGAGGCACCGCGTTGCCCACGTCCTCGAGAGACCGAAAATGGATGAGGGCTGTTGCACTGGCCTTCGGCCGGTCCACCAAACGCAGCGTCGCCTCGCTGATCACCCCCAGGGTGCCCTCGCTTCCGACGAAGAGCTTCGGAAGATCGAATACCGCCTGGTCCAATCCGTCCACCAGGCCGAACAGGTTGTACCCGCAACTGTTTTTGCTGACGGTCGGTCGTTTGGCGCGGATCAGTTCAGCCTGCTGGCGAACCAGCTCTAACAGCGTCTGGAGCGACGGATGGGTCGCCAGCACGACGTTCAGCGCTGGATCGCCAAGGCTATAAGGGCGGGCCTCCAGCCAGTCGCCGGATGACATGCAGACTCTCAGCGCCTGCACATTGTCTTTGACCGAACCATACCGAAGCGTGTGGGGGCCGGACGAATTATTCGCCAGCATGCCGCCCAACTTGCACATGTCGCCGCTGGAGGGATCCGGACCGAACAAGAGACCATGACAAGCCAACCGCTTGTTCAGCTCCGCGAACACGATACCTGGTTGCACGCGGACCCACCGTTCGTCCCGATTCAGTTCCAGGATGCGGTTGAGACGGGAAATGTCCAGGATGATTCCTGAGCCGATTGCGGAGCCGGTCAGGTTGGTGCCGGCTGCTCGTGGGGTCAGGGGAACCCCCGTCCGCATGGCATAGGTCACTGCAGTTTGGATATCGGCTTCCGATTCCGCCAGCACCACTGCCTGGGGAACGATCTTATAGATACTGGCGTCCACCGCGTAGGCGGTCAGCGTCGGAACATCATCCAGCACCTTCTCCGACCCAAATACACGGCGCAAGTCCGTGGCGACCGCACGTTTCTTCTCAGGCAAGATCAGTGGCATGAGCGTGCTTCACACTGATTACAGGTAGGCCCATTGTAGACACAGATCGTACAGGAGGACAAGATCGCCACTTATTCCGTGGACGCAGAGAATGAGCAGGAAATGATGGTTGTTGCTCTTCCTCCGATCCGCTAAGATTCGGGTACCATCACAGTGAGTCAGCGGTTATTGAGGATGATACCACTGCCCAAACTGTACGTGACCAGGTTGCTCCCGGAACCGGTGATGACCGTGATCCGAGAACGGTTCTGTTTGACCGCCACACCGCAGGTCAGTGCTCCCAGCAGAACCGCCTTACGTGACGGCCTTCGAGAGGTCCAAGCTGCGATCTGTACCCTCACCGAAGAGATTGACGGGGACGTGCTGAAGGCCGCCCCATACCTCCGAGTCATCGCCAACTACGCGGTGGGATACAACAACATTGCCGTGGACGAAGCCAAAGCCAGGGGCATTGTCGTGACCAATACGCCGGACGTGCTCACCGAGACGACGGCAGATCTGACCTGGGCCTTGTTGTTGGCGACTGCGCGTCGGGTGCTGGAAGGAGATTGCCTGGCTCGGTCCGGCACCTGGACTGGGTGGGAACCGACCCAGTTGCTCGGGACGGACCTGTACGGGAGGACGCTGGGGATCATCGGGATGGGTCGCATCGGCACAGCCGTTGCCAGGCGCGCGAAGGGATTCGACATGCCAGTCCTGTATCACAACCGCAGGGGACTCGATCTCTCAACTCTTCAAGACCAGTGGCGGCAGATGTCGTTGCAAGACGTGCTGGCAGGATCGGATTTCGTCAGCCTTCATGTCCCGCTGACTGCCGATACCTATCATCTTATCGGCGATGCGGAACTTCGGCTCATGCGGCCGACTGCCTATCTGATTAATACGGCCCGCGGGGCAGTGGTGGACGAGGCGGCGCTGGTGACTGCGGTCCGAGAAGGCCGGCTGGCCGGCGCAGGGCTGGATGTGTATGAACAGGAGCCCGTTCTTCATCCGGGGCTCAAGGCGCTTCCACAGGTCGTCACCTTGCCGCATCTCGGTTCGGCGACGCTGCACACACGGATCCAGATGGGCATGATCTGCATTCAGAACATTCTGGCCGTGCTGGAGGGCCATCCGGCTCCAAACCGGGTGGCCTGAGCTGGCCTGACCAAGCCAGCCCAGCTCCAATCGAACGAGTGTCAGTGATGTGAGTTACGGGGCGAGTTTCAGGTCTTTGGCGACTTCGTGGATCAGCTCCGCTTCAATTCGCTCTTGCTTTCGTAAATACCCTTCTAACAGGGCATTGTCGCACAATGTGTTAATCAGGCGTGGAATACCGTGTGAGTAGTGAGAGATGACCGGGAACGTGGCCGGCTTGAACAGCGAATCCTTGGAGCCGGCAACACGCAAGCGGTGGTTGACGTAGGCCTCGGTGCCTGCCGAGTCCAGCGCAGTGAGCTGGTACCGCATCGCTACTCGTTGATGGAGTGGTGGGTCAAGGGCCAGGGCATGGTCGAGCTCTGTGAGGCCGAACAGGACGAACGTCACTACCTTCCGACCGCTGATCTCAATATTCAGCAAGCCCCGGAAGTCTTCCATCAGTTCGCGACTGCGGAGCATTTGGGCTTCATCAATGATCACCACCGTCTTTTTCCCTGATTCGTGGAGCTCCTCGAGCCGCTTGGCAAGCTGAATGAGCAAGTCCGTCTTGTTTTCCGCCGGCGTGGGAATCTCCACCTGCAGCGCCATCTTCCTGAGCATCCATTCGGAGGTGACGGCGGCATGGACCACCACGAGCATCGCCGCTTCGTATTCCCCGGTCTCAAGCTCTTCCAGCAGCCTCGTCGCTAGGGTGGTCTTGCCGGTCCCGATATCTCCGACCACCACGGCCAACCCGTTCATGTTCTCGGTCGTGAATTTCAGCCGAACTAAGGCCTCGGCATGCTGCGGGGCTTTATAGAAGAATCGGCTATCAACGGTGGCTGAGAAGGGATTTTCTTTGAACCGAAAGAATTCGAGCAGGCTCATGGGAGATTAGAGGTACGAGATCCGACGCTTCTTACGATCCGGTTGATCCCCGGAGGCCTTTGGTTTGCTGGACGCCGCCGCGGTCACCGGATCGCTACTGCCCTGTCGTGGGTTCGTCGATGACGGGTGCTTGAACTGGCCGTTGGTCTTCATCCATTCGATCCGCTGGGGCACATCCTGGAACGTCGGAATCGTCTCCAGAATCCGAAGCGCGCGGTCAAAGCGGCCTTCGGCTTCATAGAGTATGCCGAGTTCGTATCGAACCGACATAGCCTTGTCTCCTGTACAGCGTGGATCCGCCAGTGCCTGTTCGAGGTACGAGAGGGCGGCTCGGTTCATGCCCTGTTCCTTCAAACAGGCGGCCAGCATAATAGAGGCCTCAAGAGCACACTCAGTCCCCTTGGCGGCAAGGCCGAGCTCCTCGATGGCCTCCTCCAGAAGGCCCATGTCCTTATAGGCGACGCCAAGGGTGTAGTGAGTTCCATAATCCGGTTCGCTCGGTTTCTCCGGTTTGTCAGATTCCGCAGCCGCCTGCGAAGGGGAGATGGAAGCCCGTTTCTGCTCTGTCCGCGCGTCCGTCACGGAAGGCTTGCGGGCAGGTTGCGGTGGGACGATCTGTGTGGGCTGGCTTTGGCGCTCCGCAGCCTGACGATCCGTGAGTGCCTGTGGTGACTGAGTCGGCTGGCTGGACTCAAACACGGAGGTAAATCGACTCACCAGAGGACTCGTGGGGGCGAGCATCTTGATCTTGGCGTACAGCTCCGCCGGAAGAGTCGGCATGCCAGGCTCTGGATGCTCCAGGAGCACCTCGAGAGCCTTCCCATACTGGATCGCTGCAGCCTCTCCGTCTCCCTTCTTTTCGTATATCTCGCCCCGCAATTCGAGCAGCGCCACGCAAGCCGAATCAACGTTCAGGTACTCGCCAATCAACGACTCGGCGAGCTCGTAGTCCTGGGCTCGCATGGCGGCTCCCCCCAAAAACCGGTACTCATTCAGAGCCACGGCAAGGTCCCCGCGTTTCAGGTGGAGTTTGGCGAGGAGTTGGCACACCTCGGGGTTTCCGGGCTCTTGGCTCAACAGTTGCGACAGAATCGCCTCGGCCCCCGCGACTTGGCCCTCGTTCATTCGCCGGACTGCTTCACCGAGCAGGTTCAGCGAGTCCTGGCCCTTTGTCGCTGCTGACCCTCTTGCAGAGTCGGGCGGCGCGGGCCGTTGGCTGTCGGGGGGAGCCTCACTCAGCATGCGGATGAACTGTTCTGCTTCGGGGTTCCCGGGATCGATTCGCAATACAGCCAGATAGGCGTCACGCGCCTCGTCCCGGCGATGCTGGGCAGAACGTTCACGACCGAGCTGGAGATAGACCTGGATCGCTTCATCGTGCAAATTCTGCTGGAGGCACAACTCAGCTACCCGTTGCCGCGCATCGAAGTTGGTCGGATCCTGGTTGGCGATGGTTCGATAAACTTCCAGTGCTTCTTTGGTCTTGCCTTCTCTCAGGTAGAACTTGCCGAGGGTCAGATAGTCCGTGACCGCGCTGCTCAGAAGACCCCGCTCCGCGTTGAGATCGCCCAGATGCCGGTAGACCTCGTACCGTTTCGGATCAACTTTGAGGATTTTCTTGTAGGCGGCGATGGCCTTCACCGGGGCCCCTTCAGCACGGAACGCGGAAGCGGCCTGGAGATAGGCCGCGATCGCTTCGCTTGAGGCATTGCGCTTCAGGTGGAGATCGCCGATGGTGTTATAAATGGTGCCGTCGGTGGGGGACTCCGCGGTCAGCTTCTTCCATTCGGCGATTGCTGCATCGAATTGTCCCCGCGAGGCGAAGAGCTGGGCATTCTGCAGAATGGTGCTTCGATCGACTCCCAATTGGCAGCCTCCAAACTAGGTAAAACCTAACAGTTTCAAGCGGTTTTGTCAAGGAAGCCGGTCGAAACAGCGAGAAGAGCGCCGAGATGTTTGGGCTGACTTGGAGAGAGAAAAGTCTGTCGATAACGACAAGGGCCCGCTGTCATGTGACAGCAGGCCCTTTGTGTCAAAATGAGCCTGCTCTGGCTGAGCTGCTGGCCAGGGCGCAGGCATTGACCCCTCCTAGGTTTTCATGACATTAGCTGCTTGTGGCCCCTTGGCTCCTTGGACGATATCAAACTCTACGTTTTCCCCCTCTTTGAGAGTTTTGAACCCGTCACCCTGGAGAGCAGAGTAGTGAACGAAGACATCTTCGCCGCTCTCAAGTCGAATAAATCCAAACCCTTTCCGGTCGTTAAACCACTTCACAGTACCCTTGCTTTTCACACAAACCTCCTTCCTGAACAGCCATTCGACCGAGTGTCCGGGCCGTCGGACCATGAGTGAACAGAACCGAGCCGAAAAAATACCGCAGAGGGAGATACCCCTGCGGCACGCGAACGGGAAAGAGAACCCATCTTCATAGGACGTCATGGAAAAATTCGGAGACGCATGTAGCATAAGCTTCTTTGACTTGTCAAGAAATTCTTTTGGTTTCCGACCGTCCCCGGGTGCCTGGCTCCGTCGCTCCACTGAATGTCAGGCCGGCTTGGTTTACAACTTCTAGAATGTCCGTTATAGTGTAGCGGCTGCTCTGAACGTGCCATTGAGGAACTGTTGCGAAGGATCCTGGATCGCTACATCTTCACGGAACTCCTTCCTCCCTTCTTGATTAGCCTCGGGGCGCTCTGTTTTATCCTCCTGACCAAAGAGTTGCTTCGATTGGTCGAGCTCCTTGTCTTGAAAGGGGTTGGGTTTGCAGCGGTGGTCAAGGTGTTTCTGCAGCTGCTGCCGTCCTTTTTGGTCTTAACCCTGCCCATTGCCGGTATTATCGCCTCGATCACCGCCTTCAGCCGACTCTCCTATGACAAAGAACTGCTCGCAATGAGGGCGGCTGGCCTCAGTTTGTTCCGCCTGTCGAGGCCCGTGTTTGTGTTTTCCTGTCTTGTCTGCGGCCTGACCTTGGTGCTGAGCCAGTGGGGTCAGCCCTGGACCGGTCTCAACCTGAAAAAGCTGGCGCTCAGCCTCCTGCGGGGTCAATTGACTCTGGCGCTCGACAAGGGCGTCTTCAACGAGCCGGTCCCCAAGATGGTGATGTATGTCTCGGACGGCCAAGGCGGAAGGGCCGCCAGAGGTATTTTCATTTCTGACGAACGGAATCCTGGTTCGACCCGCATTATCGTCGCCAGCGACTATGCGATGCTAAATGACCCTGGCAGCAACCAAGTTGGACTTCGCCTGCTCAATGGAACAATTTACAGTCAACCCCCTGAGGCCGATCAATACCAGCAGGTGTCCTTCTCCACCTACGATTTGAAGCTGAGTCTGGATCAGAGTGTCTATGCCTCAGTCGAGGAGCGCCCTTCGCGTGAAGCGGTGATCGAAGCGCTGAACAAATCGAATTGGCAGGACGTGGCCTCTCTACGACGCTTGATGGAATACTACAAGGAACTGGCGTTTCCCACTGCCTCGCTCGTGTTTGGCATGCTGGGAGTGCCGGTGGGGCTTGTGTCCAAGCGGTCTGGTCGCGTGGGCGGATTCGCCGTGGGGGTCGCGATCGTGATTGCCTACTATGTGCTGAACATCCTCTGCGAATTCTCTGTGACGACCCTGATCCTTCCCCCTTTTGCCGGAGCCTGGTTGCCCAACGGCCTCTTGCTGGCCATCACGATCATCTCATTCCGCCGCGTCAGCCGGCGATAGCGCGTATGACGATCCTGTTCCGCTACATGCTCCGTGAGTACGTCAAGGTGTTTACGATGTGCTTTGCCGGTCTGATGACGGTCTATCTCGTGGTGGATTTTTTTGAAAAGGTAAGACGATTTGTCAGGTTTGACGCGGAAGTCAGTGATATCTTATTGTATTTTTTCTTCATGGCTCCGCATATCTCGTTTCAGATGGCTCCCCTAGCAGTCTTAATGGCCACCCTGCTGACCCTCGGCGTCTTCTCCAAAAATCACGAGATCACCGCGATGCGAAGCTGCGGGATCAGCCTCTATCGAATGGCGTTGCCTTTTCTGTTTTTCTCGCTGGGGGTGGCGCTGGTGTTATTTCTGTTCAGCGCCGTGGTCATTCCCCTGTCCACGACCCAGGCCGAGTATGTCAAGACCGCGTTGATTGAAAAGAAGAACAGTCCTCCCACGTTCAAAGCCGACCGTCCTTGGCTTCAAATCGGAAACCAGACGCTCATGAACTTTGCTGTGGTGGATCCCGGAGGCGCGACGCTGCGGGAAATCAGGCTCTATCACCTCGGTCCTGATTTCAAGCTGAACGGGATGACGGAAGCCAAGGAGGCACACTATACACCTCAAGGCTGGGTCCTGCTTGCGGGGATCCACCGGCGGTTGCTTCCTGACGGGGGCCTGCTCATGACAGACTTTGAGACCAAGCCGATCGGACTCTCCCAGATACCGGAGGATTTCAACACGTGGCTCTCAGTTGGATCCGAACAAATGACGCTCATGGATATCCGTGCTTATGCTGACCGCCTGCGCAAGGATGGGTATAGTGCCGCCCGTTTTCTGACTGATTATTACGGACGCGTGGCCTTTCCGTTTGTGAGTCTGGTCATGGCTCTCGTCGGGATCGCGTTGAGCCTCAGGCGAAGCGGAGTCCGCGGCAGGGGGATGGCTAGGGGGATTGGTCAGGCCCTCGCGATTGGATTGCTGTACTGGACGGTTCACTCGCTGGCTATTGCGCTCGGCCGCACGTCGGTGCTCGAGCCGGTCATGGCGGGATGGTTTGCTAATGGATTGTTTCTTTCGTTCGGGTTGTACCTGATCCTCAAGGTGAGATATTAGTATGATCTTGGCAGGCACGCGCGGGGCGCGCTCACTTGCACGAAGTTGACTGCACCCGAGTCTTGAGGTAAAAGAGGGTGGTACTTCATGGGTCCGATGTTGTGAGCAAGAAACGCGTGGTCATTACAGGACTTGGGGTGGTGTCCCCGATCGGGATCGGCGTGGGGCGGTTTTGGAAAGCTGCTCTGGAGGGACGCTCTGGCATCACCGCCGTGCGCGGATTCGAAGGCTTGCCGCTCGAAGCCTATCGGTCTCAGGTGGCCGGCCAGGTGCTGGACTTCAATCCCGCAGGATTCCTTGAACCAAGGCAAACGGATCGCCTCGACCGGTATGCGCAGTTCGGCTTGGTCGCCGCGAAAGAAGCGGTGGCGGATTCCGGGCTTCGCCTGGAGAAAGAAATCCCGCACCGAGTCGGCGTGATCGTCGGCGCTGGCATGGGCGCGATGATGATGGGAGAGCGGGAACTCACCAAACTCTATGAAGACCGCAAACCGCATCGGGTCCCGCCGAATTTCATTCCCACGATCACCCTGAATTCCGCATCCGGCCTCGTGGCCTTGGCGCATGGTGCCAAAGGGCCGAATCTCACTATTTCCACCGCCTGCTCCTCCAGCGCCCATGCCATCGGGCATGCGCTCACCTCAATCAGAACCGGCCAAGCGGATGTGATCATCGCCGTGGGAGCCGATGCCAGCATTACGCCGCTCGTCTTTGCCGGGTTCTGCTCCTTGCGGGCCCTCTCCACCGGGTTCAACCATGATCCGGAGCGGGCCTCGCGTCCCTTTGATCGAGCCCGGGACGGCTTCGTCCTGGGTGAGGGCGCAGGAGCGTTGATTCTGGAGTCCCTGCCTCATGCTCGAAAACGCAAGGCTCGGATTTACGCCGAATTGGCTGGCTATGCCGGAACAAGCGAGGCCTACCATATGGTGATCCCGCGTGAAGATGGGGTCGAAATGGCGACCACGATGCAGCTTGCGCTTCGGGATGCGGAGGTGGCTCCGGCGCAGGTCGGCTATATCAATGCCCATGCCACTTCGACTGTCCGAGGAGATGAGGTCGAAGTGAGAGGCATCCGACACCTCATGAAGGCCGGGGCCAACCGGGTCTCGGTGAATGCCACCAAGTCTCTCATCGGCCATACGCTTGGCGCCGCCGGCGTGATCGGGGCCATCGCGTGCACGATGGCTATCGAGAGCGGTCTGGTTCATCCCACAATCAATTACGAGCAGCCTGATCCGGACTGTGCCCTTCCCGGAATTTCAGCCGACGCTCAGGAGCGATCCGTCAAGGTGGCACTGGTGAACGCCTTCGGATTCGGGAGCAATAACGCCACGCTCGTCCTGAAAAAATATCAATGACCTCGTGGCTTGGTCTATCGTGAGCCTGCATG
>Ga0066710_100005248_pt1 | contig 11746 bp, 12 predicted proteins | sample GraSoiAngelo_159_FD_79666 | JGI IMG/M metagenome (GOLD analysis project Ga0066710, IMG submission 79666) | Grasslands soil microbial communities from the Angelo Coastal Reserve, California, USA - 14_1009_16_40cm | ecosystem: Environmental > Terrestrial > Soil > Grasslands | place: USA... | reverse complement strand
GATCGAGCGGTTCCACGCCCACAAGATCCGGATCCACGGCATGTTCGTGGTCGGCTCCGACGAGGACGACGTCGAGACGATCGACGCCACCGCCGAGTTCGCGCTCAAGAACGACATCGACTCGATCCAGTTCATGATCCTCACGCCGATTCCGGGCTCACCCGACTGGGAGCAGCTCTACGACCGCGGCGGCAAGTACGTGATCAGCAAGAACTGGCAGTTTTACGACGGGCACCACGTCGTGCACCAGCCGCGGCGCATGAGCCCCTACGAGCTGCAGAAGGGCGCGCTCGACGCCATGGCCAAGTTCTACTCCTGGCGCGGCATCGCCAAGAAGCTCATGAAGGGCGACAAGTACTACGCGGTGATCCGCTATTTCGGCAAGCGAATGGTCCGTGACTGGTGGAAGGACGACGAGAATCGCCAGCACGTCGAGTGGCTCAAGGCTCAGCTCTACTCGGACGTGAAAGAGCTCGGACATCACGCGCTCCAGCGGGTGGGGCTGCCGGCGATCCTGCTCCAAGATTCGGTGGGACGCCTCCTCCAGCGCTTCCTGGGCGAGCTCGGCGTGACGGTCGTGCCGCTGGCCGAAGCGGCCGCCGAGGGCGCCGCGCGCGCCAAGGAGACCGTCGACTGCCTGATCACGCCGATCGTCAAGCGCGCCGTCAAGGAGCGCGAGGAGTTCTACGCGAGCCTCGCGAGCGTGAACATGAGGCTCCAGAGCCAGTGGGACAAGCTGCCCCACGTTAGCTTCCCGCTGCTCGACGGTCAGGGGCCGGTGTTCGAGCCCTTCGCGAAGATCGGGCTCCTCTTCACGAAGAACCTCGATCGCATCCGCGACGCCTACAAGAGCGCCGGGGTCGCCGAAGGCCTCTGGGAAGCCGCATAAGCCGACCGGGTCAGGGGCGGGGCCGGGACGTGCCCGCCTCGACCCGGTAGCAAATAGGCCGCAGCGTAATACCTCGGGACGTGTGTGTCGGGACAACCCTGACTACACGGGTCGAGGCAGACACATCCCGGCCCCACCCCTGACCCGGCCGACTTCGCGTTTTCGGTCGACCTTCGGCGCTCCGGTGCTTCGGTCTTGCCTAGGCTTCTTTGGGTTCTTGGACCGAGGAGGGCTTGCGGGCGTGGCGGCGTCTCACGAACTCTTCGTTGAGCGGGACGCCGCGCTTGCAGAAGGGACACTTGTCCGGATCGTAGGTCGGGAAATCGCGGCTCACCAGGCTGAAGACCGGACGGTTGTCCAGCTCCACGGACGTGCGGCGCCAGAGGCAACCGACGCCGACCACGATCCCGCCCAGCTGCTCCACCAGGTTGATGAGCAGACTCAACGTCGAGCCCGTGCTGACCAGATCTTCGATCAGCAGGATCTTCACGCTGGGCCGGATGAGCCGCTGGAACTCGACCGGCAGGGATACGCGGCGCTTGCCGCCGGACAAGCCCTTGGTGCCGTAGACGACGATCGGGCGCGAGGGATGGGCGCGCGCCACGCAGTGAGACAGAATCAGCGCGCCCGGGCCTGTCGACAGCACCATGTCGATCGGCCACTGGGCGAAGTGCTTGGCGATCACCGCGCCGAGGCCTTCCGTGAACGACGGCTCCGTGGTCACCAGGGTCTTCTCGATGTACTCGGTCGTGTGCTGGCCCGACGGAAGGAGGATGTGATCGTTGGCGTGATAGGCGCCGGTACGCTTGAGGATTTCGAGGTGGATCTTCTCCCGGACTTCGGTCTCGACGGCGGCGGGGTCTTTCCTGGCGGCAGCGCTCATCGCGGCCCTCCTCAACGCATTATCGCACGTGGCGCATCGGCGATGAGTCGCGCATTGGGCGCATGCTAGACTCTCGCCATGCGCGTGCTCGCCGTCGAGACCTCGACCCTGTCCGGCGGCGCCGCGCTCCTCGATGACGAGCGCGTCGTCGGCGAGTACACCCTGGACGTCCGCATCACCCACTCCGAGCGCCTGATGGCCGCGATCGATCGGCTGCTGAGCGACGCGGGCTGGACGCCGCGCGACCTCGAGGGACTCGCGGTGACCGTCGGCCCGGGCTCGTTCACCGGGCTCCGCGTCGGTCTCAGCACGGTCAAGGGGCTGGCGCTCGCGCTCGCGATCCCGGTCGCCGCCGTACCGACGCTCGACGCGATGGCGGCGATGCTGCCGTACGCCGCGTTGCCGGTCTGTCCCGTGCTCGACGCGCGCAAGCGCGAGGTCTACGCCTCGCTCTATCGCTGGGAGGATCGCGGCATGCGCCGGCAGTGGGACTACCTGGCGATCGCGCCCGACGACCTGGCTCGGCGCCTGGACGAGCCGGTGATCGTCGTCGGCGACGGTGCGGCGGCGATCCGCTCGCCGTTCGTGCGCCATGTCCGGCCTCCGCGCCGGGGGCCGGCTCCGGCGGTCGTCGGCGCGCTCGGGCACACGCGGCTCGCGCTCGGTGACACGGTCGCGGTGGCCGACCTCGCTCCGATCTATCTCCGGCCGTCCGAGGCCGAGCTGAAGCGACGCGGTGCCGCCGTCAGTTGATCGCATGCGCCCCGACGACCTCGACGAGGTCCTCGGCATCGAGCGCGCCTCGTTCTCGATGCCCTGGTCGCGGGGCGCCTTCCTCTACGAGATTCAGCAGAACCGCGTGGCGCACTGCTGGGTCATGCGTGAGGACGGGCAGGTGGTCGGCTATCTCTGTCTCTGGGAGGTCGCCGACGAAGTCCACATCACCAACATCGCGGTCCGCCCCGAGTGTCGTCGGCGGGGCCTCGCCCGCACCTTGCTCGGGAACATCCTCGACGACGCGCGCCAGCGCCGGATCAAGCTCGTCGTCCTCGAGGTTCGCCCGAGCAACACCGAGGCGCGCACGCTCTATGAATCCTTCGGCTTCCGCGTCGTCGGCCGCCGGCGCGGCTACTACTACGACACGGGTGAGGACGCCCTGGTCATGGAGGCCGACCTCCAGACCGCCCACCCGGGAACCCGAGCCTAGACTCGCCCGTTCGTGGTATTAAGGCGTCGCCCGACCGCCGCCCGACTCTCGAACAGGAGATTCATGGTGTCCCGACCGGCTACGTATGCGAGCGTCGCGTTCGTCTTGGCCCTGGCGGCGAGTCAGGCCCATGCGGACGTGATGTCGTTCAAGCTCTTGCCGAACTACTCGCGTGCCACGTTCAAGAGCGACGCGCCGCTCGAGACGTTCGTGGGCAACACCGCCGCCGAAGGCGTCGACGGCACGTTGAGCCTCGACCCGGCCCGGCCGCAGGCCGCCTCCGGGACGGTCAAGGTCGATATGAACCTGGTCAAGACCGGCATCGACAAGCGCGATGCCGACATGCGCAGCAAGAACTACCTCGACACGGAGGTGGAGGCCAACCGCTGGGTCACCTTCGAGGTCAAGAGCATCGAGATCGCCGGAGCGCTCGAGCCGGGCAAGATGGTGCCGGCCAAGGTGAAGGGGGTTCTGACGGTGAAGCAGAAGCCCGTGGAGCGCGTCGCCGACGCCACCGTGACCTGGATCAAGCTCACCCCGGAGGAGGTCGAGGCCCAGAAACGCTTCGGCTTCACGGCCGACAACATCAAGGTGCGCGCTCGGTTCGCGACGACCTTCACCGATCACGGGTTGAAGATTCCGGCGATCCTCTTCTACAAGGTCTCGAACGACATCCAGCTGGAGACCGACTTGACCTTCATCCGCCAATAGTGGGTGTCTTGGCACGACGCGCCCGGCATCTCGCCGTCCTCCTCCTGGTGTCGCTGGTCTCTCTCCCCGCGCTGGCCTCCGCGCAGGCTCCGTCGGCCGCCGAGCTCGCGCGGGGCAAGTACATCTTCGGAGCGACCGGCGGATGCGGCTGCCACACCGTGCCCAAGCAACCGGTCAACGCCGGCGGACGGAGATACGACGGCCCGTACGGCACGGTGTACTCGAGCAACATCACACCCGATCGTGAGACCGGGATCGGCGGCTGGACGGATGAGCAGATCATCACGGCGACCCGGCTCGGCCGGCGGCCCAACGGCGAGCGTCTGATCCCGGTGCATCCGTACACCGTCTTCAACGGTATGTCGGCCGATGATCTGAAAGCGCTCGTCGCGTTCCTTCGCTCGGTCCCGCCGGTCAAGCAGGCGAAACAACCGAAGAAGATCTCCGTGCCGATGTTCGAGAGCGTGTTCCTGCCGGCATGGCTCGCGGCGTTCGCGCCGCGGGAGAGTCCGCCGACGTCGGCGCCGACCTCGGGCGTCGCGCGCGGCGAGTATCTCGTCCGTGCCGTCGCCCACTGCGGCGAATGCCACACGCCGCGCACGATGACGATGGCCACCGACAACACGCGCTTCCTCGCCGGCAATCCCAAGGGCCCCGAGGAGTCGGAGGTTCCGAACATCACGCCCGACAAGACAACGGGCTTGCAGTGGTCGGAGGAAGAAATCGCCGACTATCTCGGCAGCGGCAACAAGCCCGACGGCGACGTGGCCGGCGGGCTGATGGGCGAGGTCATCGAGGGCACGTTGGCCGGATACAAAGACCTGACCAAGGCCGACCGGCTGGCGATCGCCCAGTACCTGAAAACGATTCTCCCGATCAAGAACAAGATCGGCAAGTGACGCAGTGGCAATCAATCCGGGCAGTCACAAGGAGAGGACATGAAACTCCGAACCGTGAGAGCTGCTGTGATCCTCGGTAGCCTTGTCGCGCTGGCCGTCGTGGGCTGCGCGACGGCTTCGAAGAGCCCCACGATCGGGACTGGTGATCCAGTCGCGGACCGGCAACGGCTCATGAAGAACGTCGGCGCCAACTGGGCCGATATCCAGAACAAGGTGAAGGCGGGCGCTCAGGACACGGTGGCGGTGAATGCCGAGGCCCTCTCGCTCCACGCTCAGCGCATCCCGAGCCTCTTCCCCGAGGGCTCGCTCACCGACAAGTCGAAGGCGAAGCCCGACATCTGGCAGAAGTGGCCCGAATTCCAGGCGGCGGCGAAGAACCTCGAGAACCGCGCCGCCACCCTTCGTGACCAGGCGACGGCGAAGGACGGCGCGGCGGTCACGGCGACGGTCGGCACATTCGGCCGGGACGCCTGCGGGGCGTGCCACACGCCCTTCCGCGTCCCGCCGCCCCAGCAGCAGCCGGCGCAACCACGTTCCTGAAAACCCGAAGGAGGCGACGATGCAGATCAAGCACGTGAAATCGGCCGTGGCGCTCGGGAGCCTCGTCGCGCTGGCGCTCGTCAGCTCGGCGACCGGGCAATCCACCACCAAGCTCTGGACCGGCGATCCGGTCGCCGACCGGCAGCGGCTCATGAAGCTGAACGGCGCGAGCTGGGCGGACGCCCAGGCGAAGCTGAAGGCCGGCAACGCCGAAGCGGTCGCGGCGAACGCCGAGACGATGGCGCTGACCTCGGTGCTGGTCCCCGGGTTGTTCCCGGAAGGCTCGCTGACCGACAAGTCGAAGGCGAAGCCGGAGATCTGGCAGAAGTGGCCCGAGTTCGAGGCGGCGTCGAAGAATTTCACCGCGCAGGCCGAGAAGCTCCGAGATGCGGCCCGCACCAAGGACCTGGCGGCCACCGAGGCCGTCGCCAAGGAGTTCGGGCGCCAGGCGTGCGGGACCTGTCACACACCGTTCCGTGTGCCACCGCCACAGCAGCAGGCGCCCGCAGCACCACAACCGCAGCCGCGCTGATCGCCGTCTCGTGACCGGGGAGGGCGCCGACGGGCGCCCTCCTCGGCTCGTGGGGCCTGTGCTAAGGTTGGGTCGCTCATGACCTCGTCCGTTCCTTTTCGTGACACCTTCTGGAACGTCCCCGGCTGGGCCCAGGTCGCGCTCTACGTCGGCGGCGCGCTCGCGATCGCGATCTTCGCGTACGGGATGTGGCAGCGGGTGGCGCTCTGGCGCCGTGGCCTCCCCGAGGATCGTCTGGATCGGATCCCTGAGCGCATCGGCCGCGTGCTTGCTCACGCGCTCGGCCAGGTGCGCACGCTCTCGCAGGCGTATCCCGGCGTCATGCACGCGATCATGTTCTGGGGGTTTCTCGCCCTGTTCATGGGCACCGTGCTGGCCACGCTCGACTGGGACGTCACCTTGCCGCTCTTCGGGTACAAGCTCCTCAAGGGGCCGTTCTATCTCGTGTACGAGACCGTGCTCGACCTGTTCGGACTCTTCTTCGTCATCGGTCTCGGGATGGCGGTCTGGCGGCGGTTCGTCCAGCGTCCGGCGCGTGTCGACGCGACCGCGCGCTTCGCGTGGGTCCTCGCGCTCCTGTTCGTCATCAACGTGAGCGGCTTCGTCATGGAGGCGTGTCGGCTGGCGGTCGTCGAGCCCTGGTGGGCCCCGTGGTCGCCGGTCGGCTGGGTGCTCGGCCGTGGCCTGGTGGCGCTCGGCCTCACGTCCGGCGCGCTGCGCGGGCTCCACGTCGCGACGTGGCTCTTCCATGCCGTGCTCGCGCTCGCCTTCATCGCCGTCATCCCGTTCTCCTACTTCCTGCATCTCCTGACGACGCCGCTGAACATCTTCTTCTCGAAGCTCGGTCCGCGCGGCGCGATCGCGCCGATCACGAACATCGAGGAGGCCGAGTCGCTCGGCATCTCGAAGCTCGAGGAGTTCTCGTGGAAGCGGCTTCTCGACTTCGACGCGTGCGTCGAGTGCGGCCGCTGCCAGGCGGTGTGCCCCGCCTACATGTCAGGCACGGCGCTCTCGCCCAAGCAGATCATCGTGAAGCTCAAGCGCCACATGCACGGCGACCTGCCGGGCCCGATCCACGGCGAGCTGATCAAGGCCGACGAGCTCTGGGCGTGCACGACCTGCATGGCGTGCGTCCAGGAGTGCCCGGCCTTCATCGACATCGTCGACACGATCGTCGATCTCCGCCGCTATCTGACCCTCTCGGAGGGCGCCTTGCCCTCGACGGCGCCCCAGTCGCTCCAGAACATCCAGCGCGCCGGCAATCCGTGGGGGCTGCCGGCCGGCGAGCGTCTGGCCTGGGCGCAGGGGCTCGACGTGCCGCTGATGCAGCCGGAGCGCGAGGTCGAGTACCTCTACTGGGTCGGCTGCTCGGCCTCGTACGACCGGCGAAACCAGGCGATCGCGCGCTCGGTGGTGAAGATCCTCAAGGCGGCCGGCGTGAGCTTCGGCGTGATGCCCGAAGAGCGCTGCCACGCGGAGGTCGGCCGCCGCCTGGGCGAGGAATACCTCTACCAGACGGTCGCGCAGGAGAACGTCGAGGCGGTCAAGCAGTATCGGTTCCGCAAGGTGATCACGCACTGCCCCCACTGCTTCAACACGATCAAGAACGAGTTCCCCCAGTTCGGCGGCAGCTACGAGGTCCTTCACCACTCGCAGGTCATCGAGCAGCTGATCGCCGCCGGACGGATCAAGCCGACGAAGCCACTCGAGGCTACCCTCGCGTTCCACGACTCGTGCTACCTCGGGCGCTACAACGGCATCACCGAGGCGCCGCGGAACGTCGCGAAGTCGGTGCCGGGGCTGCGCGTGGTCGAGCTGCCGCGCAACCGCGAGCGCGGCCTCTGTTGCGGCGGCGGTGGCGGCCACATGTGGATGGAAGTGAAGGCCGAGAAGCGCGTGAACCTGATCCGCGTGGAAGAGGCCCTCGAGGCGAAGGTCGACCTCGTCGGCACGGGCTGTCCGTTCTGCCTGGCGATGATCGATCTCGGTCGCAAGGTGAAGGGCGCCGAAGACACGCTCGCCGTGAAGGACGTCAGCGAGCTGGTGGCCGAGAGCCTCGAGCCGTGAAGGCGCTCCTGCGCGCGCTGCCGGACATCGTGCGCACGATCGGCGGCCTCGCCCTCGACCCGGTGCTGCCGAAGGCCGCCAAGGTCGTGCTCGCCGCCGCGGTCCTCTACCTCGTCTCGCCCCTCGACCTGATCCCGGACTTCATCCCCGTGCTGGGCTACCTGGACGACGTCTTCGTCGCCGCGATCCTGGTCGACGGGATGCTGAACTTCGTGAACCGGGGCCTCGTGCTCAAATACTGGCCCGGCAGCCCGGAGTCGCTCGAGCGTGTCGCTCGCTCGGCGCGCGTCCTGGCTGCCTGGGTTCCCCGACGGCTCAAGCTGCGGATCTTCTCGGGTCCCTAGAACCCTGGCCCGCTCACGCGCCGTCGCGCGGGCCCGCTCACCGGCCGCCCAGCGATCGCCGGTAGTAGGCCTGTCCTCGCGCGAAGCCGCGGCGGAATGCCGGCTCCCGGTACGTGGCCGGGTACCGGTCCTTCAAGAACGCATCGGGGTCGCTCTCGGCGCGATCGCGTCCGCGCGCCGCCAGCGCGGCCTCGAATCCTTCGCGGTAGATGGCCTCGTCTCGGTGGAAGTCGAGCCCCTCGGCGCGATACTCGAACGCCTCGGCCTCGCGAAGGCCGATCCACCACCGCTCGCGGGCCGCGTCCACGCTCTCGGCGCCCGAGCCGTCCAGCACCGCCACGGCCCGCTCGTGCCCGTCGGCGTCGGTGGGCGTGACGACCACGATCGCGTAGCCGCGCCTGAGCGCTTCCTCGTACACGAACAGCTCGTCCTTGGGCAGTCCGCTCTCCAGCGCGTTTTCCAAAGCGCCGCCGACGGCCGCGCCGCTCAGACTCAGGAGCACGCCGCCGACGATCCCGATCGCGATGGCCGGACCCGCAACCGGCAAGAGCGCGCTCGCGGCCGCCGCCGCGCCGATCTCCGCACCGCTGGCGACCCCCACGGCCCCACCGATGACGCCGCCGATCGCCTTACCCATACCGGGCTGCTCGGCCTCGCTCATGGGCATCTTCGCGACCAGCGGCTCCGAATCCGGAACCAGCACGTGAATGCTCTTCGGCGACAGGCCGCCGGCCTTCAGATTTCCGACGGCGCGCTCGGCGGAAGCTCGGTCGAAGAATATGCCAACTGTCGGACCCATTTTTTTCGTCTCCTCTCCGCTGGGCCGCCGCCCGACGGCGACGATGGATCGCGCGCTCGCGCGACACCCAGCCCACGGCCACCAGCATGCCGACGGCCACGGCGACGATCAGCCAGGCCGTGTCGCTCATCGTCATCGACGCCCCCTCACCGACCGCCACTTGCACGCGCATCGGGTGATGACCTGACTCTCAGCTCGGCGCGCTCGGCGTGATGCGGAACATCCCAGGCGCTCTCATCGCTCAATGGGCAAGAGGCGTGCCACGCGCATGCCGCGCTCGTGACGACCCACATGTACGTCGGGCGAGCGAGATCGCGCGCCGGCGCTGGCGAGATCGCGTAATTGTTATCGAGTAAGAATGCGCGATCCGTCGCGCTGTTGACTGTTCGCGACCCGAAGACTACCGTGGCTCCCCAGGGAGGGCACGATGGCTGGAGCCGTAGGATTCATCGGACTCGGCAACATGGGGCAACCGATGGCGCTGAACCTCGCGAAGCACGGCTTTCCGCTGATCGTTCACGACATCGACCCGGCGAAGGTCGAGCCCTTGCGGGCGCGCGGGGCGACGGTCGTCGAGTCGCCGGAGGCCGTGGCCAAGACGGCCGATCGCACGATCTCGATGGTGGAAACGACCGCGCAGGCCGAGTCGGTGATCACCGGTGAGCGCGGGATCCTCGGCACCGCCAGGTCCGGGCACATCGTGATCAGCATGAGCACCATCGACCCGCTCGTCGCGCGGCGCCTGGCCGACGCGCTCGCGGCGCGCGGGGTGGCGATGCTCGACGCGCCCGTGAGCGGCGGCACCGAGCGGGCGAAGACCGGCGAGCTCTCGATCATCGCCGGTGGCGATGCTGCGACCTTCGAGGCCTGTCGCGACCTCTTCAAGTCGATGGGCACGAAGATCTTCCACGTCGGCGGGCTCGGCCAGGGGCTCGCGATGAAGCTCGTCAACAACATGCTGGTCCAGGTCAACATGGTGGCGGTAGCCGAAGCGCTCGTGCTGGGCGTGAAGGCCGGGCTCGACCCGCGCACGATCTACGAGGTCGTGCGGGTCAGCACCGGAACGAGCTCGGCCTTCGAGCGCGGCGCGGCGCGGATGCTCGCGCGCGATTTCTCGCCGGCCGGGACCGTCGACATTTCGTTCAAGGACCAGGAGCTCGAGACGGCGTTCGCGAAACAGCTCGGGGCGCCGCTCTTGCTGGCGAACGTGAGCCAGCAGGTCTACCAGATGGCGCGCGCGGCCGGGCTCGGCAAGCAGGACGGCACGGCCATCATCCAGGTGCTCGAGCGCCTGGCGGGCGTCAAGGTCGGCGGCTAGACCACGAGCTCTCGCGCTACGCCGCGCAAGTCCATCTCGTATTCGAGCCCGATCACCGGCGGCCGGCTCGGAAACCAGCGCACGCCGTGGATCGCGGCGGCGCCGGCCGGCGCCAGGACGGTGTCGGCGAGGAAGGGCTCGATGGGCTGCACGGTGTAGATGTCGATCGTGGTCACGTCGGACCACGCGCCGCCGAGTCCCTGAAGACGCGCCTGCATGATCCGCATCACGTGCGCCGCCTTCTCGCGCATCGCCGCGGCCGACGTCTCGCCGTGGCGGACGATACCCTCGACGCCGACTCCACGCTCGCGCATCTCGCCCGCGCCGGCCACGATGAAGGTCGGGCGCTGCGTGGCGCCGGGCACGGTGTAGCCGAAGCCGTACAGAGAGGGTTCCGGCGGGGCGCCGGCGACCGGGGCCACGTTCGTGCGGGCGATCGGATTGGCGCCGTCCACGAGCAGGTTCCATTCCTTCAGAAGCGCCTGATACCCGGCGTTGAACGCGTCGAATCCGTCGAAGGTGAACGGCGCCGGGCTCCTGAGTTCGATCGCGCACAGCGCCGCGCGGGGCCGGCCCTCCGCGCGCAGGTGACGGTCGATCAGGGCGAACCCGTCTCGCCACGGGATCGGCGCGCGAAGCGTCGCGTGGACCACCTGGAAACCCCCGGCCGCCGCCACACCCGACGAGAACGGCGCGATACCCGGCAGGAAGCGGTAGTTCCCGGCCACCACGTCACGCGCGGAAGAAGTCTGGCTCATGAACGCGAACCGTACCACGTCTCATCGCCCGGTGCCGGGCCCTTGACATTGTCGGACGACCAACTTCTAATGCCCGCGCAGAGCGGTTGCCGACCTACGCTCCCTGGGAGGCTCTCATGTTTCGGAACGGACCGTTGCGCGTCGCGTGTGGGCTGATCGCGCTGGCGGTGGTGCTGGGTCTGGTACTCGCCTCGGATGCGCCGGCGCAGGGCAAGAAGCTGAAGATCGGCGTCGTCTACGATTACACCGGCCCGCTGGCGGGCGGCGGCTCCGAGCTGCACGCGCTCGGCGCGAAGATCATGATCGACTACTTCATCAAGAAGGGCGGCGTCGAGGGCTATCAGATCGAGGCCGTGTACGCCGACGCCCAGAGCAAGCCCGACGTCGCCATCAACGAGGCCGTGCGGCTGATCGAGCAGGAGAAGGTCGACATGCTGCTCGGCTTCTACTCGTCGGCGCAGTGCGTGCCGGCGGCCGCGCGGGTCGAGCAGCTCAAGAAGTTCATGTGGATCACCACGTGCATCTCCTCGGCGGTGCTCGAGAACCGTCATCTCAAGTACGTCTTCCGCACGCAGCCGAGCGGCAAGCAGTTCGGGCTGATGTCGACGGACTTCCTCGCCCAGAACGCGAAGAGCAAGCTCGGCCGCGAGCCCAAGGACCTGCGCGTCGCGATCATCCACGAGGACGGCGCGTACGGCGTCGACGTCTCGCGGGGCAACGAGGAAGGCGCCAAGAAGGCCGGCTTCAACATCGTGCTGAAGGAAGGATATTCCGCGACGGCCCCGGATCTGTCGGCGCT
>Ga0066710_100005247_pt1 | contig 11746 bp, 7 predicted proteins | sample GraSoiAngelo_159_FD_79666 | JGI IMG/M metagenome (GOLD analysis project Ga0066710, IMG submission 79666) | Grasslands soil microbial communities from the Angelo Coastal Reserve, California, USA - 14_1009_16_40cm | ecosystem: Environmental > Terrestrial > Soil > Grasslands | place: USA... | reverse complement strand
TCTCGGCACCCGTGCCACTCGTTGCTATTTTCCGGACCGGAAATGAACCAGGCACGCAGTCGCAGGCCAAAATCTTCCAAACCGCAAGGTAAGTTGGAGTTGGGCGAGGGCCGGTGTTCCGGCAGAATATCAGTCGGACTCGCCCTGTCGGCAACTGCGGCCGGGATTGCCACGGCGATTTTGATCGGAGCAGACGGGCCAAAAGGGTTGGATGGACAGGTCGCTCGGCAGACGGAGACTTTGACCTTCAACAAGGACATTGCGCCCATCGTATTGGATCACTGCGCGCTGTGCCATCGCCCAGGTCAATCGGCGCCTTTCAGCTTATTGACATACGAAGAAGTGAAGAAACACGCGAAACAGATTGCTGAAGTGACTGCCCGCCGTTACATGCCGCCTTGGCTGCCCGAACCCGGCTACGGCAAGTTCACTGCCGAACGGAGGCTGAGAGCGGAGCAGATTCAACTCATTCAACAATGGGTGGCGGAGGGTGCCAGAGAAGGCAAGCCATCCGACTTGCCAGCACAACCCACATGGGTCGGAGACTGGCAGCTTGGCCGGCCCGATCTGGTCGTCGAGATGTCGAAACCCTATACGCTTCCCGCCGAAGGCAGAGATTTGTACCGGAATTTCGTAATCCCTGTTCCCCTGTCGGCCAGGCGTTATGTCAAAGCCATCGAGTTTCAGCCGGGCAACCAGAAAATCGTGCATCACGCATTCATCAGCGTGGATCGCACGCGACAGTCACGGCGGCTCGACGGAAAGGACGGACAGCAAGGTTTCCCCGGAATGAATTTGCCCGACAGCGTGCAAATGCCGGAAGGACATTTTTTGGGGTGGCAGCCGGGCAGGGTGCCGACACCGGAACCGGAGGGGTTATCCTTTGCTCTGGAAAAGGATTCTGATTTCGTCCTCCAATTGCATCTGAGGCCCAGCGGGAAACCGGAGGCCATCCAAACGAAAGTGGGCCTCTATTACACTGATGCACCGCCGACGAACGATTGTTTCCGCCTTGCGCTCAGCTGCCTGACAATCGATATCCCCCCGGGAAGCGCGGATTATGTGGCCAAGGACGACTTCGTATTGCCTGCGGACGTGTGGGCGCTGGCCGTGCTGCCACACGCGCATTACTTGTGCAAGGAAATGCAGGGCTTTGCTACTCTCAAGGATGGCGCCAAAAAATGGCTCATTCTGATCAAAGACTGGGACTTCAACTGGCAGGGAGATTATCGCTATGCCGCTCCAGTTTTTTTGCCCAAGGGTACCACGCTCTCGATGCGGTACACGTTCGACAACTCGAGTAACAATATTCACAACCTGAACAACCCGCCCAAGCGCGTGACCTATGGTCCGCAGACGACCGACGAGATGGCTGAACTTTGGTTCCAACTCTTGCCAAAGAATCGTTCCGACCTGCAGGTTCTAAGAGAGGCCTTTTCAGCGAAATTGAGGAATGCCTTTGTCGAAAATGACGAGTTTTTGCTGCGCATTGACCCAAACAGTGTGAAAGGGCACATACAACTGGCGGTCGCTCTGCTTGGTCAGGGCAAGATCAGCGAAGCTCAGAAACACCTGCGCGCCGCGGCGCAATTTGATCCAGAGAATGATCAACCCCATTACTACTTGGGTGTGGCATTCCGACAGCAACACAAGTTTGCGGAAGCCCGAGCGGAACTTGAAACTGCGCTCCGCCTGAACCCGGACAACTTCAAGGCACACGGCAACCTTGGTTTGATTTTCGTCGAACAAGGCATTCTGGACCAGGCCGAGTCACATTTCCGCAGCGCGCTCCGCATCAATCCCGACGACTCCCTGGCTCAGGAATCCCTGAACGAATTGCTAAAGGCGAAACCCAAGCTGCCCGGTAACCAATAAGCATCACGGGCGCGCGTGACGGGATGCAGCGGCACGAAATGAAGATCCGCCGACGCGTACGAAGGCCTCACCTCTCCTCTGGACCTAGCGGTTCCGGATCGTGGAACCAGTTTCGCTGGAAACGGGGCGGTAACCGGCGCCGTTATATTCTGGCGATTCGGGCGCAAAGTCCTTATTGAACCGCGGCGGCGGCGCGTTCAGCACGTTCTCCCGTGCAGACACGGCTTGGCGGGGATCGCGCAGGACGCCCTTGATAAAACATCCCGATACTTCCCCCCCCGCCGGCAAATCCAATTCGTAACGTTCCGTTCCCGGCAGGCCGTCGGTCAGATTGTTATCAATGAAGAGGCAGTTGGCATAGACGCTCTCGCCGCCCATGTCATCCACCGCGTTGCGATTTCCGGTGAAGGTGCAATTCCTGACCAGGGCGCGGGAATTCTTGAAGACAGTCAGGACGCCGCAATTCGTGAAAGGCTTCTCGCCGGAACGCTTGGCGACCACATCCACGCCCGTGTTGGAAACATTGCCGACGAACAAGCAATTGAGGATGCGGGCGGCGCTCCCTTCGAGGAGATCAATCGCGGCGCCAGTCACCTGCGTCCGGTTTGTTAGAAAAACGCAGTTTTCGATCAGTACCGGATTTTGATTGAACCCTTGATGCTGGACGGATATGCCCGCGCCGCACGGGCTGGCGTAATTGTCGATGACTTCGATATTCCGAATGGTTGGGTATGAACGTCCGAAGATCTTGATGGCCCCGCCGTCGGTGTAGAAAAACAGGTTCTTGGGGACGGTCGCGTCCGGCTCCATCTGTTTCGTCAGTTTCTCCGTGACGAAATGATTTGCCCCGGTAATGCGGAAACCCTTCAGCACGGTGTTGGAGGAAATTCCATCGCCAAAATAGACGACATGATTGACGACTGCCGGGTAACCGGGGGTCTGCGGCGTGGAAATCTGTGGATTGGCCGCCGTCAGCGTTACCGGGCCCACCGCCTCGAGTCGTATGCCGTCGTGCATCTTGTTGAACCAGATCAACGCCTGGCGCTTGCTGTTCGGGCGATATTCCCCGGCGTGGACTTTGACGAGTTTGTTCGTGCTGCTTTCGGCTGCCCGTTGCAAGGCCTCCTGAATGTTGTCTCCGGGAAAGACATGGTAGCCCTCTTCGCCCAAAACCAACCCCCAGCACGCTGAAGAGGCGCACATCACCCCAAGGAACACTCGCCAAAGAAAAAAGGGTTGCATGACCGGGTTGTTGAATTCAAGGAGGACCATTTGCCTGCCTTCGGGCCGCTTTTGTTTTCACCAGGCCTTCGAGGTTCTTCTGAGCAACGACATCATCCGGATTGATGCGAAGCGCTGTCCGGAAACACCTTTCGGCTTCATCCGGGCGGCCCAGCCTGAGCCAAATGCTGCCGAGGCTGCCGTGGGCCTGATAATCTTCCGGATTAAGCCGGACGACGGTCTCAAATTCCGACCTGGCATCGGGAAGCCGGTTTTGGCGAAGATAAACAAAACCGAGTTCGTAATGGGCTTTGTCGTAGTCGGGGTTGGCATTTACGGCGGAGCGCAAATGTCCCAAACCCTCGGCGACTCGACCCAAATAGACCAACGCCCTGCCCACTTTTGTTTGAGCGACCGCATCGTTCGGGTTTGTCCGTAACAGATACTCATTATACTCGATTGTATAATTGGCGAGCTTGCGGGAAAAATCATCGGCCAGAATATTGCGCTCTTGCGCGTTTCGAGGCAAGACCTGGAAGAAGAGTTCGCCCATCTCATCGGTTGTTTGCAAACCGTACTTCACCCGCTTGGGCGGCTGGGTCGGGTTCCGGGCGTTCTCAGCGGAGTTGTCATAGGAGAAATGCATGGCCAGGGTCGTCCCCTTCGGGAGGAAAACGGGTTTTGCATACCGATAATCCCCCTGCCAGTTGAAGTCCCATTCTTTGATGAGCAGAAGCGGTTTCCTGGCGCCATCGGGCAGAATCGCATAACCTTCCAATTGCTTTCCCAAGTAATGTGTGTGCGGGCTCACCGCCAGCACATCCACGTCCACTGGCAAGGTATAACTTTCTTCCACGGCGTAGTCCTTTGCTCCGGCCGGGATATCAATGGGCAGATAAGTAAGGTTTATCCGAAAACAAAAATTCGTCGGAGGCTCCTCGGTGAAGTAAAATCCAACACTGGGTTGAACTGTTTCAGGCTTGCCCGTCGGATGCATGTGCAACTGAAGCACCAGATCGGTATTCTTGTTTAGTATCCATCCCAGCCCGGGGGAGGCGACCGACGGCGTTTTGCCCGGCTGCCAGCCGAGCAATTGGCCGCCGGGCATTTTGGCGGTCTCCGGAAGAGCCATCCCATCAAATCCAGGAGGGTTCCCTTTGTCCGCCAAGCGCCACGACATCCCCGTTTCATCGACGTTGATGAACGCGTGATGCACGGTCTTCCAATTCCCCGGCAGAAACTCAACGGATTTGACGTAGCGCCGCGTCGATACGGGGATGTGCATCACAAAGTTGCGATACACATCCTTGCCACCGGCGGGCAACGTATAAGCTTCAGGCATCGGGACAATCAGGTCGGGCCGGCCGAGCTGCCAACCTTCGGTCCATTGCGGTGCGGGTGGCAGATCCGCGGGCAAGCCCTCTACGGCGCCTTCCGCCACCCATTGTTGGATGGCGCCGATTTGATCGGAACTCAGGCGTCGTTCGCCCGCGAATTCCACGTATCCGGGCTCAGCCAACCAAGGCGGCATGTAACGCTTCCGGGTGACTTCGGCTATCTGTTTCGCGTGCTTCTTGGCCTCCGCATAAGTCAGCAAGCTGAAGGGTCCCGCTTGCCCCGGCCGATGACACTGGGCGCAGTTCTCGAAAAGCAAGGGGGCAATGTCCTTGTTAAAAGTGAGTTGGCCTGAACGACCCCCCACAGACTTCTCGCCCAGGTCTGACTTGCTTTGGATCGCCGCCAGCGCAGCGTCTGTCAAAACCATCGCAAAGCAAAGTATCCCGACTACGACTGTTTTGGATCGCGTTATCATGTTCGTTCAGGGAAACGACCAGCGGCAGTGCGCATTGTTGAGTTGTAAATCAGGTTTCGACTCACGATTGCCACAACACATTATCATCCCGCGCCGCTCAGAGGTGCTCCTCGTCTGAATCGAGGCGCGGACCGTTAATGATCTCCGGATCCAGACGCTCGGCAACCATGCGGCGAATTCTACAGCCAATTTCTGGAAAACAAAAGAGACCGGGGCCATCCCCGGTCTCGCGCGATTTCGAGCTCAGCCGATCAACGACTTACTGCCTGACTCGGTAGAACTTGTTGCCGCTCGAACTGACCGCTTCGTCGAACGTACCACTGCTGTTGCCGGTGGATGTCCAGTTCGGGGAAGTCAAGCTCGTCGTTGACTCGAGCGTGCCGCCGTTGGACCAGCGGATAGTGATCCGACCCGCGGCAATGGTCGCGCTGGTAATTTGCGGCCGCGCCGTGGCTAACGGTGGCCGGAAGGCCTTAAGGGCCGTTGGATCGTCGGAGAAGTTGACTAGTGCCAGCGTGCCAGTAGCCGCGTCCTCGCTGACATTGGGAACGCTCCACAACTCCACGTTGGCGTCCCCGCCTCCTTCTTCATAGACCAGCCGGATCGGATACAGACCATCTTCTGCTACGACAAAGTCGAACACGGTGTCACCCACGCCACGACCGCCGTCGAACACACCCATCGTGATCGCGTTGTTCGGATCTGAAACGCTGGTCGCAGGCGAGACTCGGAAGCCATCATCGCTGCTTACACCCCACCGATAAATACCGGCGCGGAGCTCCACGTATGACAGTATTTCAAACGCGAAGTTGTCTTCGGCGTCACCGACGGGAACGATGACCGGTATATCGGTATCGGGAATGGGCACGGGAAACCCGAGAGTCGAACTGAAGTGCCCTCGGTCCGCCTCGATGGGCCTCTTGTAGTTGATGACACCGGGTTCAACATACGTATTCGTTGCAGCCAGGTTCGGTCCCAGTCTTCCGGCCAACAAGTCTTCCGCGCCCGAGATGGTGTTGGCCGCATTGTAGGCAGGGTTCTGATAAACGTGGATCAAAAACCCTCGACTCGTCAACGAACCCAGCGCGAGTTTTTCGTTACTCGGCAGTATGGGCAGACTGCTGGCATTGCCAGGCCCACCACCAACCAGGTAAGTCTGCGCCAGAAACTGTTTTATCGTCGGGTTCGGCGAGATCGTATTTCCCCCCTTGTCAACAATCCCGGTGATTGTCAGGTTGTAACGAGTGCCAGCGGTCAATGCGGCTGTCGTCAAGACGACACCAGTCACATCGTTGGTATCCGCCACAACTCCGGTCACCGCTATTCCCGGAATGGTGTAATTCGCCGTGGTGCCGGGGGCGACAGGCTCTGTGAATTTGACCAGGACCGTGTTGGCATCCGGACTCAGAGCGCCTCGAACGACGGGCGGCGTTGTGTCGGTCATGACCGTCAGCGTGACGACCGAGCTTGTGGTTCTGCCGTAATCGATAGGCACAGAAGGAGGCAACGCGGCAACAACCACGCGGAATTGCGACTGGTTATCCGCAGTGAGAACAAAGGGAATCGCATAGCTGCTCTGATTCGCTCCTGCAATGTTAGCAAAGCTTCCGCCCGACGGGGCTTTTTGCCACTGATAATTCAGCGTGGTACCGTAATCGGAACTGCCGCTCGCAGTAACGGAGAAGCTGACTGGCGTATTCGCCTGGACACTCGCGCTCTGGGGTTGCTGGTTGATGGTTACGGTCGAATCCGGATTATAAAATACCGACACCGCCGATCCAGGAATCGGCGGGTCGCCGTCAGCGGGGTCCGTGCCGCCGGGCAATCTCCAGGCAACACCGACGTTGTCGCCGCCGCCACCCTCGGTGTGGAGCACTTCGATGTAGTAACGACTGCCACTGGTCAGGGTAATCTGGTTGGGCGTCGGCCACTGACTTCCGGCAAATAGATCCGAGCGCTTCTCCTCGACAGTGCTCATGCCCCCGGGGTCGGGCGTGTTCCAGTTTCTTGCATTCGACCAATTGCTCTCCATCGCAATCAGGCCTTTGTGCGCCGGATCTTCATCCGTGCTTAAGTACAACGACGACGGATCGTCCGAACAGGTGAAGAAGACGTAGCTTCCGGTAAGCGGAGCTGTGAGCAAACCCGACAACTCGTTGCCGTAATTATCTCCGGCTTCGTCACCGCCGTTCGGCGGATACTCGAAGCGCGGTTCAAGGGTGACGAAGTCCGGGCTGTTGGGGAATCTGGCATTGTTGGTCAGGTTCGTAATCGTGTTCATAGTAATGTTGGCAAAAAACTTGTGAAGAACGACGCCTGACCCCACTACGAACCCGTGGAAGCTGGTCTGCGAAGGGTTCGGACTGAGCACGTTGCCAACCACGTCAGTAACATTGCTCACAGTGAGGCTGTAGCTTGCATTTGTGGTCTGGGTGCTCGTCGCCAGAACCACACTTCTTCCACCCGCTCCCAACGTGGCGCCCGAGATCGTCAAGCCGCCATTGAGCTTATAGTTCGCCGTGTTCGTGCCGATGGCCGGATCCACTGCCTCGGAAAAGACCACCGTCACCCTATTAAAGCTGTCTGAGCCCGAAGCTTTGACCACGGTGGGTGGGGTGACATCAACTGTCAGAGTCGCGGCACGGCTGGTCGTGCTTTGCGCGCCAACAGAAGCGATCACCCGGTACTTTGTGCCGTCGTCGGCCGAGGTCACGGCTGGCGTGGTATAACTGGCACTGGTCGCGCCCGCAACGTTATTGAAGGTCGTGGAACCGGGAACTGCCTTCTGCCATTGATAAGTCGGCGTCCCCGTGCTGCTGGCGACAACCACGCTGAACGTGGCGGTTTGTCCGTTTCGTGCCGCCTTGTCCGCTGGTTGCTGGGTAACTCTCACATAAGTACTGCCAACGATTGGGGATTCATCAGGGCCGGGATCATCCGGTTCAGGCAGGCTTGCCAGTTGCAGAACAAACGCATCGAGGCATGAGCCATCCTCCCGCTGGCTGATTCGGACCGTGTAGGTGCCAGGCGTGGAAATCGCCCACACTGCATGGACTTCGCCGCCCCCGCCGCTGACTTGGTTGGCCGTGTCGCCCTCCATGGCGCCATCTCCGTTCCACCCGATGGCTGAGCCGCCCGCGGCTGTGTCTCTGATTGCCGAAAAGTCCGGACCGGAATTTCCAACGTAGCGATACCAGTCAGGCTGTCCGGTTCCTTGCCCGTCGATCAGTTCGACGATTTGGGCATACATCGAGTCGCTGCTTCCGTCGTAGCCGCTAAACCGCAAGTAAAGGCGGTACTGGCCAGTCGTGGCGATTTGAACTTTGTAATTCAAGACTGGATCCGTTCCCACCAGGTCCACATTGTTCTTGTTAAGCCCGCCGCCCGCCTGGTCCGGATAAGACTGGACATACTTGCCGCCGCGGGCATTGATGAATACCGTTTCGTTGTAGTTGGTGTGAGAGTCCATCAAAGGGTCGGTCGGACTGTTGTCATCGTCCGGCACAATATGCCAATGGTGGCTGTCCGCCGGATCAACCGTCCGTGTATCAAAATGCTCCGCTTCGACGACGACCTGGCCGCCGATCTCCAGATAAGTAGCGGCCTTCCCGGCGATCGCGCCGAGGCCAAGACTCAGGGAGGAAACGACGAGAAACTTGAACGTTGGGTTGCGCATAACTGTCCTCTCATTACATGTTGCTTGGCCCTTTCGGCCAGCGCGCCTTCAACGCAGTCGGACTAGGACTCGCCCGCGAAATCAATAGACGGCCGCCGCACGGCCAAGCGGATTTTAGTTGTTCGGTTCGGGGAACGGAGGGCACTTCAGCAAAACTGGGCTGGGTTAGCAACAAAAAAGTTGAGCAAGCAAACGGACCATTTCGTGCGGCAGATTCGCAATCCGAAAATGTCGGCTTGATTCCCTTGAAACTGAATTGATAGAGATGTGTTCAAATAACTGCCGTGCAAGCTGAGGCCAACAAGAACCCATCGCTGGAAGTGACTTCCTGGTGGGGAAGAATGCTGATTGGCCGCCGGCCGGCGCGGACCCTGGCGCGGCTGATCGTCCTCATCCTGGTCAGCTTTGTGCTGTTCAAATTCCTGCTTCTTCCGATTCGCGTTGTCGGCAACAGCATGGCGCCTACGTATCACAACGGCCGGATCAATTTGATTAACCGCCTGGCTTTCCGCTGGCACGGACCGAAACGCGGCGATGTGGTCGCTGTCCAACTGGATAAAAGCCGGCTCGTGCTGCTGAAACGGGTGGTTGGTTTGCCGGGCGAACGAATCGCCGTCCAGGCGGGTCGCGTGGTGGTGAACGGCCGGACTCTGTATGAGCCGTATGCGAACGTTTCCGGGAGTCCACCGTCGCAAGATGAAATCGTGCTCGGCCCCGATGAATACTTTGTCATCGGCGATAATCGCGACATTTCGGACTACGTTAAGGTTCATCAGCACGAGGTGATCGGCAAGGTCGTGTTTTGAAGAAGTTTCTGAACATAGCGGGCATCGGGGTGGTGCTGCTCCTGGGCGTCTGGATTTACCGAATCCTTTTTCCCAACGATGAAAAGCTGATTCAGCAACTGCTGGCCGAGGCTGCGGAAACCGCCGCGGTGAAACCGGATGAAAACCCGCTCATCAAAATCGCCGGCGCGAACAAACTGGTCGGCTTCTTCAGCCCGGATGCGGTGCTCAAGATGGATGTGGCCGGAGTGGACACTCGCACGCTCGACAACCCGGAGGATCTGCGGCAGGCCGTCACGGCGGCGCGCGCCAGTTTGCAGGAAGCCAAATTCCAATTGCACGAGGTCCAGGTGAACGTGGGTCCGGACTCGCAATCGGCCACCGCTCAACTCGTGGCATTCGCCTACCTCAACCACAGCGGCGACCCCCTGGTGCAGGAGCTCAAAATACAGCTCAAAAAAATCGACCGCCGGTGGAAGATTTCCCGAGTCGAGACGGTGAAAACCCTGGGGATGTAATCCGCGCAGTTCGTCATCGGCGCAATCCGCGCTTCCCATCGCGCCTTGGCGCCTTACTCATTGGACTGTGCGATTGGCTACACTCGGTTGCCCACCCCGGCCCTCTCCCTTGGGGAGAGGGAGAACGGTCCACCGCCTCTCGATCACACCCGTACCAGAGTTTGGCCAACGACCATCGGCTCAACACCAAGCAGAAGCCTGCTGTTCCCTCTCCCTGAGGGAGAGGGTCAGGGTGAGGGGGAAATACTCGGTCGAATACACAAAGTGTAGCATATCCTGGAGACTCTCCAGTAAGCTGGGCGCATGCATACCTTGAAAGCGCAACCTAAAACCGACCCGACCTCGATCTACCGCTACCGCGACGGCCTCTTCGCCGCCGACCTGCTGACCGCCGCACTCGTGTGGCTCGATTTGTTCACCTGGCTCAACGACCATCCGTCCGACGAAGCCGGGATTTGCCGCGCCCTTGAAATCAAGGAGCGGCCAACCGACGTGATGCTCACGCTCTTTGCCGCGATGGGATTTTTGCATGAGGAAAATGGAATCTTCAGGCTGACCGATCTGGCGCGGGAACATCTTGTCAAAGATTCGCCATGGTTTATCGGGCCTTACTACGCGTCGCTGAAGGAGCGCCCGGTGTGTAAAGACTTCCTCAGCGTGCTGCGCACTGGTAAACCAGCGAACTGGGGCAGTCTCAAAAACGAAAAGGAATGGGCCAGGGCGATGGAAGACGAATCGTTCGCCAATCAATTCACCGCGGCGATGGATTGCCGGGGAGTCTATCTCGGCCAGGCTGTCGCGAACGCCTTGGACTTGCGCAATCACCAGCGGTTACTCGACATCGCCGGCGGATCCGGCATTTACGCTTGTTGCCTGGTCGCGCGCCACCCTCATCTGAAGGCAACTGTGTTTGAAAAGCCGCCCGTCGATCAGGTCGCCCGCAACGCCATCGCGAAACGCGGCTTCGCCGACCGCGTATCGGTCGTCGCAGGCGACATGTTCGCGGAACCGTTGCCGGCCGGTTTCGACGCGCACTTGATTTCCAATGTGCTGCACGACTGGGACGTGCCGGTGGTCGGGCAGCTTTTGGCAAGTTCCTTCAAGGCGCTTTCGCCGGGTGGTTTGCTGGTGATTCACGATGCGCACCTCAACGCGAACAAAACCGGGCCGCTGCATGTGGCCGAATATTCGGCATTGCTCATGCATTCAACCGAAGGGAGATGTTACTCAGTTGCGGAGATGGAGGGGAACCTTGCCGGGATCGGTTTCGTGGACGTTGACTTCCGGCCAACGGCGGCCAGCCGAAGCGTTATTTCGGCCAGAAAACCCGCGTGACCCTTGGCTAAGCCGTATCCATGCAGTCGAGACGAACCCTCACCCTGACCCTCTCCCTTTTACGAAGGGAGAGGGGGACCTTCGCTGGCACCGTGTCCGGGTCAGACAACAGGGATCCAAGACAGGTGCGTTCTAGCTCTCCTCTCCCCGCTCGGAGCGGGGAGAGGATCAAGGTGAGGGGCGCTTCCGACTGCACACTTACGGTTAAGGTTTGTGCAAAAGCAAGCGGCGGACAGCAGGCGTAGTCGGAACCCAACTGTAACCGCTAATCTCCACTAATCCACGCTAATCCGATTACCGATAATTAGCGAAGATTAGCGGTTAATCGCCACTTTGCACCGCGCCCACAATATCCTCGGAGCTTGACCGCGACGGCGAGAACCGATTTGCTGGAGCAGTCGCAAATCATGAGTCCCGATAAGCAAACGCTCGAGGCATTGCTCATCGACCGCAGGACGGCGCCAAACAGTCGGCGAAGGCCTTGGCTGGCCGGGGTTGGGCTGGTGGTTATTGCGGTGTGTTG
>Ga0066710_100005246_pt1 | contig 11747 bp, 12 predicted proteins | sample GraSoiAngelo_159_FD_79666 | JGI IMG/M metagenome (GOLD analysis project Ga0066710, IMG submission 79666) | Grasslands soil microbial communities from the Angelo Coastal Reserve, California, USA - 14_1009_16_40cm | ecosystem: Environmental > Terrestrial > Soil > Grasslands | place: USA... | reverse complement strand
GCTGTCGTCCCTGCCCGCTCCCATCCGGCTGGTCTCCCAGATCCTGCCCGCCACCCACTTCATCGCGATCTCGCGCGGGATCATCATCCGCGGCGCGGGATTCGTGGACCTCTGGCCCAACGTGCTCGCCCTGCTGATCCTGGCGGTGATCCTGGTCGGGGGCAGCACGAGGGCCTTCCGCAAGACCATTAGTTAATTCGGGGGGTGCAACCCACGAAAGCACCCCCCCGCGCACATTCGTGCTCCCCCCCAGTCGCTCGCTCGCGAGTGAATCGCTCGCTCGCTGCTTGTTGGCGATGGCGTGATGCTCGTCACGGCGGCGCGGGCGTGGACCGCGTCTACTCTGGCAAGGAGCGACGCATGCGTGCCCGATCCGGAGCCTTCGTCCTCGCCGTCGCGATGAGCGCCGTCGCGCTCGCGCCCCTCGCCGGAGCCGCCGATCAGGCCCGCGCCCGCAAGCCGCGCCTGGAGCTGCGCGCCTCGCCGCGGATGGCCCTGATGCCGGTGACGGTGCTCGTGACCGCCGAGCTGCGGGGAGGCGACGAGGCCGAAGACTTCTACTGCCCGTCCCTGGAGTGGGACTGGGACGACGGCGGCCGGAGCGTCCACGAGGCCGACTGCCCGCCCTTCCGGGCCGGCATGGAGCTGGAGCGACGGTTCACCGCCGAGCACGCCTACCGCCGGCCGGGCAGCTACAGCGTGAAGATCACGCTCCGCCGCGCAGCGCGGGCGCTGGCCGCCGCCACCACCCTGGTGCAGGTGCGGTCGGGCTTCGGAGACCCGGAGTAGCCCTCCCGGCCGGCTTCCCGGCCTTCGCGGGAGCTGCGCTATCATGGCGCGGTCAGCGACGGAGGTGCTCATGCGTCGCGCCGTGCTCCGGGTGATCTAGGGCGATGGCCTCCGCTCGGGATGAGTCTTCCGGCCGGGACAAGCCGCCCGTCCGCGTGATCAGCCACCGGCGCATCTACGACGGCAAGATCCTCTCCCTCGAGTTGGACGAGATCCAGGAGGAGGGCGGGACCAGGGCGCTGCGCGAGGTCGTGCGCCACCGAGGGTCCGTGGCCGCGCTGCCCGTCGACGAGGACGGGCGGCTCGCCCTCGTCCGGCAGTACCGGCATCCGGTGGGCCGGGCGATGTGGGAGGCGCCGGCGGGCCTGCTGGAGAAGGGCGAATCGCCGGACGAGGCCATCCGCCGCGAGATCGAGGAGGAGGTGGGCCGCCGCGCAGGCGAGCTGGAGCCGCTGGCGGTCTTCCATCCCACGCCGGGATTCTGCGACGAGGTGCTGCACCTCTTCCGCGCCAGCCGCCTGACCGAGACACCCGTGCGCCGCGACGACGACGAGATCCTCGACGTGAAGTGGTTCAGCCTCGAAGAGGCGGGGGCGATGCTGCGCGCGGGCGAGCTGCGCGACGCCAAGACCATCATCGCCATCCTGCTCGAGAGCGAGCGGCGGGCGCGGCGGATCTGACCCGCTCGCATCTGCGCGCGAAGGCGAATTCACTTCGCCGGAGCGCGCGGGGTCTGGGGGGTGCGCCGCTAGCACCCCCAGCCGCAAAGCTTGCGAGCGGAGCCGGATTCAGTCCGGCGCAGCGAGCGGGGGGTCTGGGGGGTGCGCCGCTAGCACCCCCCCAGCTCAACACGCTCAGAAGGGTTGTTTGACCGACAGCCAGACGATGAGCGGGATGCCCACGCCCAGCAGGGGAAGGGCGAGGGCGCGGATCATGTCGTCCATCCCGATCCCGCGCTCCAGGTCCCGGGCGAAGGGCGGAGCGGCCGTCTGGCGCAGGCCGCGCGCGATCCACACGTGACAGACCCAGGCGTGCATCGCCTCCAAGGGGACGACGAGGAACACGGTCAGGCCCAGCTTCAGCCCGAGCCACCGCGCGCGGCCCGGTCCCCAGCCGCGCAGGTGCAGCAGCAGGAGCCCGGCCAGGAGGGCGAGGGCCAGGCCAGCGTGCTCCGTGACGAGCAGCGGCCGGACCGCCCGGCGGGCGGCCAGCCCGCGCGCCGGATCGCCCCCCCGACGCGCGCGGAGGAGCATGGCCTGGGCGATGAGCGCCGCTCCCAGCCAGGCCCCCAGCGCACCCAGGTGCGCGACCCAGAGCGCGTCGTCGATGCGGCTAGCCCAGGCTCGAGATGAGCTGGCGGACGATCGGCGCCTCGGGCGCCTTGGGAGCCAGCTTCAGGAAGGTCTCGAAGTCCGACACCATCTGGTCGGCGCGCTTCTTCCCGTAGTACGCCTGGCCGCGCCAGAAGTACGCGTAGGCGAGATCGGACTTGCGCTTGAGGGCGTCCGACATCCTGCTCACCGCTTCGTCGAACTTGCGCTGGCCGACGAGCGATTCCCCCAGGGCGGCCACCGCCACCTCGTGGGTGGGGTTCGCCTCGAGGGCGGCCTTGGCCGGGGCCTCGGCCTCCGCGTACTTCTTCTGCTTGGCCAGGCTGCCCGCCAGGTACGCGCTCGCCTCCGGGCCGGACGCCTGGCGCAAGGCCTCCTCGGCGCGCGCGTACTGCCCCTGCTGGAAGAGGGCGATGCCCGACTGCAGGCTGTCGCCCGGGACGGGAACGGGCGCCGGGTCGGGGCCGCCGGTCCGGCAGGCGGCGACGGCGGCGGCGGGCAGCGCGAGGGCGCCCGCGAGCACGGCGATCGTGAGAGCGTTCTTCCTCATGTCAGGTCCGCTCCTCCATGAGAAGAACGTACCGGATGTTCACCCACGGCACAAGGACCTGGCTCACGACGTTCTCCACGTTGCCGCCCTCGGCCACCGTGCGCTGGACCTCGAACACGAGGCCGATGCCGTCGGCGTGGAGCACCGTGCAGTTCTGGTAGGCGATGTCCGCGGTGCTGATCTCCTTGAGCTTGACCCCGACCGCGAGCGCACTCTTCTCCATGACCGGCGGCTCCTCTCAGTCGTAGTACTCCAGCCCCAGGTGGGTGATCAGCTCTTCTCCACGCAGGTGGCGGAGGGTGTTCTTCAGCTTCATGAGCTGGATGAACAGGTCGTGCTCGGGGTAGAGGCCGGGCGCGGTCATGGGGCTCTTGAAGTAGAAGGACAGCCACTCCTGGATGCCGCTCATCTTCGAGCGCGACGCGAGGTCGAGGAACAGCGCGAGGTCGAGGACGATCGGCGCGGCGAGGATCGAGTCGCGGCACAGGAAGTCCACCTTGATCTGCATCGGGTAGCCCATCCAGCCGAAGATGTCGATGTTGTCCCAGCCCTCCTTGTTGTCGCCCCGCGGCGGGTAGTAGTTGATGCGCACCAGATGGTGGATCTTGCCGTAGAGGTCCGGGTAGAGGTGGGGTTGGAGGATGTGCTCCAGGACCCCGAGCTTGGAGACCTCCTTCGTCTTGAAGGACTCCGGATCGTCGAGCACCTCGCCGTCGCGGTTGCCGAGGATGTTCGTGGAGTACCAGCCCTCCAGCCCGAGCAGGCGGGCCTTGAAGGCGGGGGCGAGGACGGTCTTCATCATGGTCTGACCGGTCTTGAAGTCCTTGCCCGCGATCGGCGCCCCCGTCTTCCTGGCCAGCTCGAGCAGGGCCGGGACGTCGGCGGAGAGGTTCGGCGCCCCGTTCGCGTAGGGGATCCCGGCCTTGATCGCCGCGTAGGCGTAGATCATCGACGGCAGGATCTCCGGATCGCTCGCGTCCAGGCCGCGCTCGAACCGGGCCAGGGTGGAATGGACGTCGCCCGCCTGCCGGTAGACCTCGGTCGAGCCGCACCAGACCATGACCAGCCGCGAGAGCCGGCGCTCCTTGCGGAAGGACTCGATGTCGGCCGAGACCTGCTCGGCCAGGTCCCGCTTGCTCTTGCCGCTCTTGACGTTCTCGCCCGAGAGCTTCTTGACGTAGGCGGGGTCGAACACCGCCGGCCACGGCGTGATGCCCTCCAGGAACGGCCGCACCGCGGCCAGATGCTCGGCGCTCAGCACCCCCGCCTTCCGCGCCGCCTCGTAGGCGTTGTCGCGATAGACGTCCCAGCCCGCGAACTCGAGCTGGTCGAGCGTGGCCAGGGGAACGAACTCGCCGATGCGGGGCGCGCGGTTGTCGGTGCGCTTGCCGAGCCGGACGGTCCCCATCTGGGTGAGGCTGCCGATGGGACGCGAGAGCCCCTTGCGGACGGCCTCGACGCCGGCGATGAAGGTGGTGGCCACGGCGCCCATGCCCGGCAGCAGTACGCCGAGCTTGCCTTCGGGGGGGGCGATGGGCCGGCCCTTGGATGCAGTGTCCATGACGGCTCCCCAGCGACTCCGTCCGGGAGCCGCCCAAAAGCCGCCATGCTATCACAGCCCCGGGGCCATCGAGTCCCGAGGCAGATGGCAGCAAGCAGCGAGCGAGGGATTCACTCCCGAGCGAGCGACATGGGGGGGAGCGGACGAATGAACGGCTTCACTCCCGAGCGAGCGGAAGCCGTCCGGCGCGCGACAGGAAGTCCAGCGCCGCCGCGGTCAGCTCCTGGTCGTGGCGCGGACCCACGAAGCGTTGCTCCGCCACGTGATAGTGGAGGATGCCCGACCGCGGGAAGTGCTCCTCGGTCTCGAAGGAGTAGAACATGAGGATCCGGGTGTCGCGTGGGAGCCCGCTGTCGTCGAAGAATCCAAACGTGATGTTGCGCATCGACAAGCCGTGCCCGCCCCCGGAAGTACGTTGCCCGCGCGCCGTGAATGTTGAAGACCAATCTAGTGAGGAGGCTTCTCGCTTGTCAAGAAGAATTTTTTCCACGCCGGCCTGAGCCTCCCGAGGGTCCGGCTTTGGAATGGCCGAGGGGCGGTCATTCCAAGGCGCCTGTGATTTTCTTCACCCGCCGGCGGGAGGCTCCGCCTCGGCCGGACGCAGGCTCACCACCGTCGCTCCCCAGCCGCCCGAGGCGGGCGGCGCATCGGCGAACGACTCCACGTCGGCGGTCATGCTCCGGAGGAGGCGCCGCACCTCGGCCCGCTGCACGCCGCGCCCGCGGCCGTGGACGACGCGCACCAGGCGCAGGCCCCGCTCGCGGCAGGCGCGCAGGTATTCCTCCACGACCGACGGCACGTCGCGGGGCGCGAAAGCGTGCAGGTCCAGTTCGTCATCAACTCGCACGCGAGTGAATCGCGTGCTCGCCATTTGAGCCGGGGGGTCCTTCGGCCCCCCCAGACCCCCCTCGTCTTCGTTATCGTCTGCCATCAACGCCTGCTGCGGGCGGCGGCCGCGAAGTAGCCGGGCAGGTACTCGGAGTCGCCCAGCTCGAGCCGCTTGTAGGCCTTCCCGATCGGGTCCCAGGCCGAGCCGTCGGGCAGCATCACGACCATCGGCCACGGCGACACGTGGGCCAGCGGCGAGCGCGGGGTGCCCACCCACCGGCCGCGCAGCGCCCGGGCCATCACCTCCCCGAGGTAGCAGCCGAGGACGAAGAGCGCCTCGGCCGCCTCCTCGCCGGTGCGACCCTCCTCGCGCAGCGCCTCGATCTGCGCGTCGGCGGTCTCCAGGCTGCCGGGGCTGTAGTCCAGCTCGAAGCCGGACTCCCAGGCCGCCTCCACCGCGAGCTGGGCGTGGTCGAGCGCGTTCTCGGGGCTGGCCGGATAGCGCAGCTCCAGCTTCAAGCCCGCGCGCCTCCTCAGTAGGAGATCGTGACGCGGAAGCGCCCCGAGTTGTCCTCGAAGTAGTCGTCGTTGATGCCGAGGAAGAGCCGCCCCGGCACCTTCACCCGGTAGGGCCCGCGGTCGGTGCCGATGAAGAACGTGTCGGCGCCGGTGCCGATGCGGCCGATGAGGCCGCCGGCCGGGCGCCCGGGGATCGGCCGGCGAGTGTCGTAGGGAGAGTTCGCTTCCCCGCCCGGTCCGTCCTCGTGGCCCGCGGACCAGATCACCATGCCCTCGGGCGAGAAGTACAGATCCTGGCCGGCCCTCAGCTCGAGGCCGGTGTCCGTCCACGGCTCGCCGGCCGTGACGTCGACCACGCGGTCCTCGCCCCCCCGCGGCTCGTCGTCGGCGCGGGCGCGCTCGTCGTCGGTGAAGACGTCCTCTTCCTCGGCCGCGTCCCGCAGCTCGATGCGGTCCACCTCGCTCAGGCGCAACCGGGTCTGGCGCGGCCGGCCGTAGCCGCGGTCCTGGTCGAAGACCACCGTCCCCCGGCCCACCGAGACGAGCGACCCGTGCAGGCGGCGGCCGTCGCGCATGACCAGGGTGTCGGCGCCGAGCGAGGCGGCCGACAACAGCACCGCGCCACCAACGGCAACGAACGTGCGGAACATCGCGTCCTCCGTGGCCGGCCAGGCAGAGAGTCAGCGGCCAGCGGCACGAAGAGCAAGAAGGGTGCCAGCTAGACGCGCTCGGCGACCGCAGGGGACGCGTTCGCCGCGGCCACTGCCGCCTTCTCGTCCGGGTCGTAGTTCAGGTTGGGCGCCAGCCAGCGCTCGGTCTCGATGACCGGCAGGCCCTTCCGCCGCGCATAGTCCAGGACCTGGTCCCGGTCCAGGCGGCCCACGGTGAAGTAGCGGGCCTCGGGATGCGAGAAGTAGAGCCCGCTCACCGAGGCGGCCGGGTACATGGCGAAGTTCTCGGTCAGCCGGATGCCGGCCCGCCGCTCGGCCTGCAGCAGGTCGAAGAGCAGGCGCTTCTCGCTGTGGTCGGGACAGGCCGGGTAGCCCGGCGCAGGACGGATGCCCCGATAGCGCTCGCGGATGAGGTCCTCGTTCGAGAGCGCCTCGTCGCGGCCATATCCCCACTCCTCCCGGGCCTTCTTATGGAGCGCCTCGGCCAGCGCCTCCGCCAGCCGGTCGGCCAGCGCCTTGGTCATGATGGACGAATAGTCGTCGTGGTCGCGCTCGAACTCCTCGACGAGCGGCTCGATCCCGATCCCGGCCGTGACCGCGAACGCGCCCAGGTAATCGGCGAGGCCGCTCTCGCGGGGCGCCACGAAGTCGGCCAGGGCCTGGTTGGCCTGCCCTTCGGGCTTCTCGCCCTGCTGCCGCAGCGTGTGGAGCGTGGTGAGCAGGCCGGTCCGCGACTCGTCGGTGTACAGCTCGACGTCGTCGCCGACCGCTTGGGCGGGAAAGAAGCCGAACACCGCGCGGGCCGTGAGCAGCTTCTCCCGCACGATGCGGTCGAGCAGGCGCTGCGCGTCGTCGAAGAGCCGCCTCGCCTCGGCCCCCCGGGTGGGATTGTCGAAGATGCGCGGGTAGGTCCCGGTCATCTCCCAGGCGGCGAAGAAGGGCGACCAGTCGATGAAGGGGACGATGTCCGCCAGCGGCCATTCGTCGAAGGCCCGCACGCCGAGGAACGACGGCCGCGGCGGGACGTAGCCCTTCCACTCGATCTTCGTCCGCCGCCGGCGCGCCTCGTCCAGGCTCAGCAGGGGCTGGCCCTTGCGCGCGCGATGCTCGGCGCGCAAGCGGTCCTGGGTCTGCCGGTTCTGCTCCGCGAAGGCCGCCCTCATCTCGGGGCTCTTGAGCTTCCCGGCCACGCCCACCGCCCTCGAGGCGTCGAGGACGTGCACGACCGGGCGCGAGTAGGCGGGGGCGATCTTCACCGCCGTGTGCGCGCGGCTGGTCGTGGCGCCGCCGATGAGGAGCGGGACCGTGAAGCCCTCGCGCTCCATCTCCCTGGCCACGTGCACCATCTCCTCGAGCGACGGCGTGATGAGGCCCGAGAGGCCGACGAAGTCCACCTGCTTCTCGCGGGCGGTCTTCAGGATGCGGTCGCAGGGCACCATCACCCCGAGGTCGATCACCTCGTAGTTGTTGCACCCCAGCACCACGCCCACGATGTTCTTGCCGATGTCGTGGACGTCCCCCTTGACGGTGGCGAGCACGATCCGCCCCTCCGCCTGCCGCCCGCCGCCGGCCGCCTTCTCCGCCTCCATGAAGGGCAGCAGGTGGGCGACCGCCTTCTTCATCACCCGGGCGCTCTTGACCACCTGGGGCAGGAACATGCGGCCGGAGCCGAAGAGGTCGCCGACCACGTTCATGCCGTCCATGAGGGGACCCTCGATGACCGAGAGCGGGCGGCCGTACTTCCGCCTCGCCTCCTCGGTGTCTTCTTCGATGTGGTCGACGATGCCCTTCACGAGGGCGTGCGAGAGACGCTCCTCGACCGTTCCCCGCCGCCAGGCCTCCTCCTCGACCTCCTCGCGGCCCGCCTGCTTGACCGTCTCCGCGAAGGCCACCAGGCGCTCGGTGGCGTCGGGACGGCGGTTCAGCAGGACGTCCTCGACCAGCTCCCGCAGCTCCCGGGGGATCTCCTCGTAGACCTCGAGCTGGCCGGCATTGACGATCCCCATGTCCATGCCGGCCTGGATGGCGTGGTAGAGGAAGGCCGAGTGCATCGCCTCCCGCACCGCCTTGTTGCCGCGGAAGGAGAAGGAGATGTTGCTGACCCCTCCGCTCACCTTGCAGCCGGGCAGCGTGGCCTTGATCCGCCTCGTCGCCTCGAAGTACGCCACCGCGTAGTCGTCGTGCTCCTCGATGCCGGTGGCCACGGTGAGGATGTTGGGGTCGAAGATGACGTCCTGGGGCGGGAAGCCCAGCTCCCCGGTGAGGATCCGGTAGGCGCGGGCGCAGATCTCCACCTTGCGGTCCGTCGTCGTCGCCTGGCCCTGCTCGTCGAACGCCATCACCACCACGCCGGCCCCGTAGCGGCGCACGAGCCGGGCGTGCTCCTTGAACGGCTCCTCGCCTTCCTTGAGGCTCAGGGAGTTGACGATGCCCTTGCCCTGGCTGCACCGGAGCCCGGCCTCGATCACGCTCCACTTGGAGCTGTCGATCATGATCGGGACACGGGCGATGTCGGGCTCGGAGGCGATCAGGTTCAGGAACGTCGTCATCGCCTTCTCGGAATCCAGCATGCCCTCGTCCATGTTCACGTCGATGATCTGGGCGCCTCCCTCCACCTGCTGGCGGGCCACCGCCAGCGCGTCCTCGTACTGGCCGGCCAGGACGAGCTTGGCGAACCTCGGCGATCCGGTGACGTTGGTCCGCTCGCCGACGTTGACGAAGTTGGAGTCGGGGCGGATGACCAGGGTTTCCAGCCCGCTGAAGCGGCTGAAGGGCTCGACCTTGGGCGGTACCCGCGGCGGCAGGCCGCGCACCGCGGCGGCGATCGCCTCGATGTGCGCGGGCGTCGTGCCGCAGCAGCCCCCCACGACGTTGACCCAGCCGCGCTCGGCGAACTCCCGCACGAGGCCGGCCGTGATCTCGGGCGTCTCGGGGAAGCAGCCGAACCCGTCCGGCAGGCCCGCGTTGGGGTAGCAGCTCAGGTACACGGGGGCGATCCGCGACAGCTCCTCGACGTACGGCTTCATCTCCCGCGCCCCCAGCGAGCAGTTGAGGCCGACCGAGAGCAGGTCGGCGTGGGAGATCGACGTCCAGAAGGCCTCGACCGTCTGGCCGGTCATGGTGCGGCCCGACAGGTCGACGATCGTGCCCGAGGCCATCACGGGAAGCCGCCGGCCGGTCTCCGCGGCGAGGCGCTCGATCGCGAACAGGGCCGCCTTCAGGTTCAGGGTGTCGAAGGCCGTCTCGGGCAGGAGCAGGTCGGCGCCGCCGTCGACGAGGCCCCGCACCTGGTCGTAGTAGGCCGCCTCGAGCTGGACGAACGTGACCTGCCGGGCCCCGGGGTCGTTGACGTCGCGGGAGAGCGAGGCCGAGCGCGTGGTGGGCCCGATCGCGCCCGCCACGAACCGGGGCCGGCCCTTGTCGCCGGCCATCGCCGCATCCGCCGCCCGCCGGGCCACTCGGGCGGCGGCCACGTTCAGCTCGTAGGCAAGGCTCTCGAGCCCGTAGTCGCCCAGCGAGACCGCGGTGGCATTGAATGTGTTGGTCTCGATGAGGTCCGCCCCCGCGTCCAGGTACTTCCGGTGGATGCCCTCGACGATGTCGGGCCGGGTGATGCAGAGCAGGTCGTTGCAGCCCTTCAGGTCGCGGGGATGGCCGGCGAAGCGGGTGCCGCGGTAGTCCGCCTCCTGGAGCCTGTGGGCCTGGATCATCGTGCCCATCGCCCCGTCGATGATGAGGATCCGCTCTTTCAGCAGCTCCGCGATCGCGGCCATGACAGCCGAAGTCTAGCAGGCTCGCTCGGGCGCCGGCGCGTTATGACGCACGCTTGACGCCCCGGTCGCGCGGCCGTAGCATCTGGCCGGTCCCTCCCTCCGGGCGAGTCAGCTCGTCTCCCTAGCTCACGGCAACACGGAGCGCGTGCTTGCGTCGCTCACGCTCGCGGCCGCGGCCTGCGTGCTCGCGGCGGGGACGGGCTGCGGAGGCCCGGCGGCGCCGACGAGCGCCACCCCCGCCGCCCGCCCGAACTTCGTCGTCGTGATCGCCGACGACATGGCCTACGGGCTCTTCGGGGCCGGCCGCCGTTTGCCGTTCCTCCCGCTGCCCAACCTGCAGCGGCTGGCCAGCCAGGGCGTCCAGTTCGACCGCGCCTTCGTGACCACCTCGCTCTGCTCGCCCAGCCGGGCCAGCATCCTGTCCGGCCTCTACGCCCACACCCACGGCGTGATGGCCAACGAGAGCATCGAGCTGAGCCCGGACATCCCCACGTTCCCGCTGATCCTGCAGCAGGCGGGCTATCACACCGCCTTCGTCGGCAAGTGGCACATGGACGCGACGCGCGATTCCCCGCGGCCCGGCTTCGAACACTGGGTGAGCTTCCGCGGCCAGGGCGTGTACGACGACCCGACCCTGAACGTCGACGGCGCCGTCGTGAAGCGGACCGGGTACATCACCGACCTGCTGACCGACTATGCCGTCGACTGGCTGAACCAGCGGACCTCGGCGCCGTTCCTGCTGATCCTCGCTCACAAGGCGCCCCATGCTCCGTTCGAGCCCGCCCCTCGCCACGCGGCGGCGCTCGCGGACGCCACGGTGCCGGAGCCGGCCAACTTCGAGGACAGCTTCGCCGACAAGCCGTCCTGGCAGCGCCGCTACGCGGGCTGCGGCGGAACGGCGGCCGCGTTCACGCAGTGCCCCGACCCGCTGCCCGCCGAGCTGCCGCCCTCGCCGTGGTCGGGCCGGGCGCCCTGGATGCTCGACTACCTGAGGACCCTGCTCGCGGTCGACGAGAGCATGGGCCGCCTCCTGGCCACCCTGGACAGCCGCGGGCTCGCGCGCTCCACCTACGTCCTGTTCCTGAGCGACAACGGCCTCTTCCTGGGCGAGCATCGGCTGGGGGACAAGCGCGTCGCCTACGAAGAGTCGTTGCGGATACCGCTGGTGGTCGAGGGCGGCGACCTGGCGGCCCGGAGGGTCAGCGCGGCGGTGCTGAACCTCGACCTGGCCCCGACCCTCCTCGACCTGGCCGGTGTCGCGGTGCCGGGGTCCATGCAGGGCCGGTCGCTCGTCAGGCTGCTGCGCGGCGAGGCGGCGGGAGTGCGCGACTCGTTCCTCTACGAATACGCGGCCGATTTCCGCATCCCGGTCGTACCCAGCATCGTCGCCATCCGCACGATGGACCGCAAGTACGTCACGTATCCGACGCTGCCGGGCGAGGAGGAGCTGTACGACCTGGCCTCCGATCCGGGCGAGCTGACGAACCTCGCCGACCGCCCCGATTGGGCGCCGGCGCGGGCCGACCTGCGCGAGCGGCTGGAACGCCTGCTGCAGGCGACCGGCGAATCGCGCTAGTAGCGGATGCCCTTCCCCAGGTTCGTTTGCGCGGCCGCCGCGATCCGGAGCGGGCCCTGCGGGACGAGGGTGCGGCCGGCCAGGCCGGGATAGTCCGCTTCGTAGCGGACGGCGCGGAACACCATGTAGTTGGTCGCCCCGGCGGTGTC
>Ga0066710_100005245_pt1 | contig 11748 bp, 12 predicted proteins | sample GraSoiAngelo_159_FD_79666 | JGI IMG/M metagenome (GOLD analysis project Ga0066710, IMG submission 79666) | Grasslands soil microbial communities from the Angelo Coastal Reserve, California, USA - 14_1009_16_40cm | ecosystem: Environmental > Terrestrial > Soil > Grasslands | place: USA... | reverse complement strand
CGCCAGGCGTTTCCGCTGCTGTGGATCAAAGGCACCACTTCGCAACCGGGGAGGACGACCAGCCGCTCCACGAGTGTCGCACCGACAAGCCCAGACGCCCCAACCACAGCTACACGCATGCGATCTCCGCCAGCTTGTGGTTCGGCCCCTTGGAAGCTCGATACCAGTCCTGATTGTAACTGGAGCGATGCTGATACAGGTCATCCAACAGTTTGAGGGAAAGCAGTCCCTGCGAGGCGTCCACCCGGGGTGATTGGTGCGTGAGGCAAGCGTCGACGAAATCCTCAATTTGTAACTGGAAGACCGAGGGCGCCGCGGCCGGGCGCTCGCGACGCTGGATCACCTGGGCCACGTTCTGGCTTTCACGCGGATAGAAAACGATCTCTGCCTCGTCGGTGTCCCGCAGCAGGACGACGCCACGGTCGGTCTCGATCGCCGTGCCGCCCGGCAGCCGGAAGGTCTTCGAATACCTGGCCATGCCGTCGAAGCCTTGCGTGTAATGGAAGTGAGCCTGGCAATTGGCTTCCGGCCCACCGAGCGAATCGTCCTCCAGTGCGACGCGGGAAGGATAGCCCCAGAAGTGGAGCATACGGTCGAGGAAATGGGTGCCTGTCACCACCAGCACACCGCCGCCCGAAGCGTCCCGCTTCAGGTTGTAGGCTGATAGAGGTGCCCAGCCGCCCGCGGTCCCAAACTGATGCAAAAATCGCCTGATCTGTCCAAAGTAGCTCTGTGCCAACAAATCCTTGAGCAACACAATGTTGTCGCGAAAACGAGTGGAATAACCCACGGCCACCGGGGCACCCGTCTTCTGCGCGGCGGCCACGATCGCCTCGCCGTCCGCCAGGGAGCTGGCGAGCGGCTTCTCGATCAGTGTGGCTACACCCGCCTCGAGGCAAGCGACCGCGATGTCCTTGTGGGTATGGTTGGGCGTCGCGATCACGGCACCATCGATATAGCCGAACGCCTCGGTCACCGACTCGGCGATGCGCGGCGAGATGCCGTAGCTGCGGGCGAGCGAACGGGCGCGCTCCACGACTGGGTCGATAAGTGCCGCCACTTCGACCTTGTCCGAGACAAGTGCCGCCGGCAGATGGGCCTCTTGAGTGATGAGACCCGCCCCCACCAGCGCCAAACGAAACCGTGTTGTCATCTTATCTCCCGCAATGGACTGCGATCACAGCCCTAACTAAGCAATCGTTGTTTTATGCCGCGCAGGCCATGCAGCGCCCTCAGCGCGGGCAAGGGTAGCAAGCCTAGGCGCGTGAAGCGATCATCCAGTTCGTGGAGGCGGAAGTATCCGTGAGCGCGCCCGACCAGTCTGTGGAACTCCCCGAGCGCACCCAATTCCCACAACGTGTAGAGAAAGGACTTCATCTGCGCAAGCAGAGGCTTCTGCTCGTTCTCGGGAATCGACTCCATCTCATCGAGCAGCCGACTCGTCACCCTCGTAACGTAGGGTATTTTCCGATGAGTTTTGGTCGATTGACTGTCCGGTGTGTCATACGACAGCAGACGAATGTGGCTGGAGACCGCAATGGTCCCGGTGTGCCGCACCAGACGCACCAGGAAGTCCGTGATCTCCCAGGAAACCAGTTGTTCATCGAAGCCACCTATTGCCAGAAATAAGTCGCGGCTCACGCAAACCGCCCCGATGTGGACATTGATCACCAGGGCGGAACGGAAATCCTCAACGAAAAGGATCTCGGCATCAGCGGACGACTGGCCGATTCTTGCAGTCAGCACTTCGTTCTTCGTATTACCGCACCGATCAATGAAGCAAAACGACACCATGGTGGCGCGAACGTCGGGCCGTGCGCTCAGGCATGCCGCGTGATGGGCCAGACACCCAGGCAGATATTCGTCATCCGCGTCAAGAAAACTCACCCACGGGAATCGGGCTTCTTTGACACCCCTGTTGCGTGCTGCGGAGGGACCTCTGTTGGCTTGTCTGATCAGACGAATGCGATCGCCGTAGCCTTGTGAAATCGCCAGCGACCGGTCGCTGCTCCCGTCATCTACCACGATCAACTCCGCTGCAACCTGACGCTGCGCCAGCACGGAATCGATGGCGCGCACGACCGTCTCCGCCTTGTTGTAAAGGGGAATGACGACGCTGATGCCGATTGGGTCCTGTGAATTCATCTTCTCTAAGCGAAGCCCTTCATGCCGCAAGCTTTACGTCTTACCCAGGTGAAGCCTTATGGACAGTTCGGACGGTCGGTCCAATATATAACGCTCTGGCCCCTGTGCGGTCGCGAGCCGAGTTGCCAGAGAGCCAGCAGGCCGGCGAAAATAATGTGGCCCTCACAACACATCCCAAGCAAGCCAGCGCGATCACTCCACCAACTCCAGTCGGCGGCCGGCAGCTTGAAGGCGGGGTATGATCTCCAAATCGTTCGCTTCCAGCAAGCACAGACCAGAGCGGGCGAGTGATCATCATGGAGCCATGACCAACTTTCGGCAGTAGAACGCCTCTGCGTACTGCGATTCTCCGGACTCGACCCCACGCAACCTCATCAAGGAAAGAAATGTATCTCGCGTGAACCAATGCTTTTGACGCTGTGTCTTGAAGTTATCCAAGATATATTTTATTTTTAGTGTGTTAACGCGTTCGTCAAGATGGACAAAAACATTTGGAGACCCTAGATCCCCGTCGTACTTGGGAACCTCATACTCAAGAATCAGGTGGTTGCGGAAAGTGTTCCAAGTCAAATCCGAGATGGTTCGATGGTCCTGATGCAGGTCATTTCGATAATGCGTGAAGATGAGATCCGGCTGGAATCTCTGTTTCAGTTCTTCAAAAAACTCCTTTATCTTGGCGCTTTCGGTAGGGAAGAGACTGTCTCGGAATGTCTTAATGATGATTTCCTTCCGCCTTGCAGACTTCAGAAAGGACCTAGCGCTCTTTGAGGCTTCCTCCTTCCTTTTCCCAGTTGCACTGAAAACAACCCACCAGACCTCAACATTTTCGTTCTTTCCTGCCAGCTTGAGAACAGTCCCTCCGCAACCGATCTCTATATCGTCACTATGCGACCCGAGACAGAGAACATGCAGTCTTTGCTTTTTTTTGGCGAGGCTTACATTCAGCATACCCTTAAGATGGGTGAGTGCCGTCGCAGTGGAGCGCCAAAATTTGTCACGAACTGAAAGGTAAGAGCGGAGTGGAAATACCAGCTTCGTTTCCACCCCAAATCAATTTTCCATTGGTAAGTCGTTGGGGCCTCCTTTGAACGTTCAGAAGAACTGAATTCGGATTCACGAATCCTTATCAGTAAAGGCTTTTGGCGTGTCCAACGTGCGGTCACATATACTCCTCGTTCGTGTACACTCGTCCAATTATGCTGTGTTTTATAAACTGGCGTCACAACACTGACCAGGGACTGTTTCGTCTCCACGGGTTCCCGAGTTAGGTTTCCAGACTTCCCATGGCGTTTGAGCCCGCGTGTACATATCCTCAAGCAACTGACGCTCCTTAAAGGTGTCCATACATGCCCAGAACCCGTCGTGCTTGTAGGTAATCAGCTGCTTCTCATTAATTAGCCTTTGGAAAGGTTCGTGGACTAAGTCCTCACCGTTCTTGATGTAGTCGAATATCTGTTTCTTAAGAACAAAGAAGCCGCCATTGATACGGACTTCAGCCTCTGCGACATGCTTTATGCTCTGGACCAAACCACCATTGATTGAGGAGACCAGGTGAAACGACTGCGTTGGCGGGACACTGATAAAGCAGCCAACTTTGCTATGCTCGTGGAAGAATTTCAAAAGCTCGGGGAGAGGCAGATCTGAAAGAAGATCCGTGTAGTTCGCCAGGAACACATCCTCGCCTTCAAGATGACTTTGAATCGCTTTCAACCTCTGACCGATATTCGACGTCAGCCCGGTGTTTACGAAGGTGATTCTCCAATCGTGAATATCGCTGCTGAGCAACTCAACCCGGCGCCCGCCTTGCGAAAGAACAAAGTCGTTAGACATAGTTTCTTTGTAGGTCAGGAAGTATTCCTTTATGAGTTCACCTTTGTAGCCAAGACAAAGGATGAACTCCTTATGACCATAGTGAGCATAGTACCTCATCACTTGCCACAAAATAGGACGATGACCAATGTTAATCATCGGTTTGGGGATCGTTTCGGAAAACTCCCTCAAGCGCATCCCCAAGCCTCCACAAAACAGCACTACCTTCATCTGAGGTTTCACCTCCCCTCGCTGCTTATTGCGAAATCATTTGATCCATGCAGCGCATGTTATCGGTGAGACCGGTGGGCCGCAGGAAAACCAGTGTCACGACATGCACATTGAAAGCGCTCGTTCTGCGGCAGCTTCCCCGCTCTTAAAGCTCTCGTCCGTCCACATGTACCCCCAGTCTCCGTACCGTCCACAGTAGGCGATAGCGAGATCATCGAGGTAGCCATGGACCGTCTCGAGTGCCGCCGTGCGTTCGAGGTCGAAGATGACATTGGCGTATCGCACCAACATCGCGTTGCTGAACAAGACGCGGTCGTCGTCCCGCAAGATACCACAGCGGTGGAGGTCGGCGATGACGGGTTCTATCCACTCATGGGGTGACTCCTACAAGGGTTTGTACTTGTCACAGAAGTAGACCTCTGCCTGAATACTTCCGGTGCCGGGGGAGACGTTCCGGGTGGAAAGCATGTGCGGAAAGCTGAGGCGTGTGAAACAGATGTCTTCGTCGTAGAAATAAGTCATGTGGGCACTGGAAAGGTCTTCACGGTCCACGCCGACGTTCACCAGTACGCACGTCGAGCAAGCCAAGCGCCGGGAAGCGTCCAGGACGTCTGGTGGCGCGCCACGTATCATGCGGATCAGATCCGGCAGGGGTACGGAAGAGACCAGGCTATCGTAATGTGCTACCAGGCCATTTGAAAAGCTAAGCTTGCGCGCGCGCGGATCGAGTGATACGAGTTCGTGATTGAGTTTCAGACTTCCCAGCGGGAGCAGCTTCTTCAGGTAGGATACGAATCCTCCCTCGGTTGGATAGCGGAAGTGGGTGATGTAGTGAAGATGCGGCGATGATGGCGACAGCGCGCCACGCAGCACTTCCTCAAGGCTGGGCCGATAGATGCGCGGGCCCAGCCAATCGGTGCTCATGTTGTCAGCGGTCGTGAGGTGGTACTTTCGCGTGTACTGCATGGGAAAGAGCTCGGCGAACGTCCGACCGAAGCTCGATAGCAGCCAGTCCGCGTAGTTCCTCACCGGCCGATCGGGCGAGTGGCGCTCCGCCACAAAATCGGTAATGACCTTGACAAGGACGTCTTCCGGTAATCCATACAGGTGGAGCTGCACAGGATGCTGGGGCCAGTAGCCGCGCCAGTAGTTATTCAAGCTGATCTGCACCGTCTCGTACTGCTGGTCAACGCTATCAGCGAAGAGGTCCTGAATCCTGGGATCTTTGGTGAAGGAAATGTGCGGGCCCATGTCAAACAGGAAGCCGCTGTCGTAGCGGAACGACGCCGTGTGACCGCCGTAGTAGGCGTTCTTGTCGTACATTACGGGTAGGATGCCTTCGGCGTGGAGCCGGTAAGCAGCACCGAACCCGCCCATTCCGCTTCCCAGCACGACGATGTTGGCCATTGAAAGAGATTCCGGTGATTCTTTAGTCCAAGCTTCTATCGCAGACGGTGGTGGAACCTTCGGAACCCGCGTGCCAGGTAGGCCGTGGTGGCGTGACCGATTGGCGTCAGGTGGGTGAGAGTGAAGCGCCGAAGATTATGATTTTATCGGATGAGAGTCGATGACCATCGGGCTCGTCGTAGCACCGATCGAAACCAGACAGAACAACACAACCTTAATTTCATGGGTTGGCTTCCACACGTGCTGGGTCCATTGACTGTGGTTGGACTCCTCGGGTTGCGAGAGGCCATTGCACACTTTGTTCCCACCAGAGTGTTTCGACCAGCCGGCGACCGGGTAGCTCCACATCATCGAACGAAAGCAGGTTGTCTTTCAAAACATCTCGACGCAACACACAGCCTTCCGAGAGGCCTATTGGGAGGGCTGTCACGGCGCGAGCTGCGGCGGCGTTATCGATGAGCCCATAGGCGCAGAACCCGCCGATTCCGTCAAGACGCTCGCCAGCTTTGAGATCGCGCTTGGCAACAGTCACCACTTCGCAGACGGGGCCTGCGATAGGAGCAACGGTCGGATCACGATGGACGACTGCTCGACCGATGGTCGAAGCGATCTGAATATGAGGCAGATGGTACGGCGTGTAGAAGACGTAGAACGGCCCGTCGCCGAGCTTGTAGTACGCTAGCTGGGCCTTCTTGGGCGGCGATTGCTCGTAAACGATGACGAAGGCCCCGGTGTGTGGTGCCGCACCGAGGGCATAGTCGACGAGGCCAGTGCCCAGCATCTGATCGGCGGGCAGCAGCTTCGCCATCTCCCGCACGTCCTTGCAGGCAGGGCCGTACATGCCACGGCGGCCCACCTGGAATCCGGTTGCATTAGCGAGAACCGTCGCCTCCATGGATAGCTTCGTGGCGTCTGCAAACGAAGTGACCTTCCTGGCGTCCTGGTCGTTCTTCTCAGCAAATGCCCGCTGAGTCTCGGGGTTGCGATAGTAGTCGACGATACCCTTCAGGTTGCCCGCGGCCACGGGACGGAGTCCCAACGATCGGAGATAGCGGAGGAGCGTCATCGCCACCCCTGGTTCATCCCCGTCCGTGTTGGTGACCACCACGCCGGACCGGTCTGCCTTCGCCTTGAGAATTGGGCCCAGCATCGAATCGAGCTCGGCGTTCACCAGGACCACATGCTTGCCATGGTCAAACGCCTCGAGCACCACATGGGCTGCTGCCTCGACGGTGCCTGTCACTTCCACCAGTACATCGATGGCATCGCAAGCCGTCAGCACCGACGGATCGTCGGTCAGCACCGGGCGCCCACGGGCGATTGCCGTTTCCGCCTCCTCAGCAGACCCGGCACGATCCCATTCCATGACGCCGGCCTCCCGGAATGCCCGCTCACCGTGGTCTGCTGTCCGATTCGCGATCGCTACGAGACGAATCCCCGGTGCCGGAGTTCCAAGCTGCAGGGCGATGGCACGGCCTGTCGCACCGGCTCCGACCATCCCGACGCGAATCGGGTGACCGTCAGCCTCACGTTGCCGCAGGGCGGTGTCTACAATCATGCGCTCTCTTTCATTGTACGGCTCTTACCGCTCCAGGAGCGGCCAATTGCGATCTTGGTGAGAAACCACGGTGGCAACCAAGGGCCATTGAATACTGAACGCCGGATCATCAAATCGTACTCCGCGTACTGAGCTTGGGGTATAGAACCCCGAAGTCAGGTAGCAGACCTCCGTGCATTCCTTGAGAGTCTGGTATCCGTGCGCACAGAGCTCGGGCACGTACAACATTCGACCATTCTCCGAATTCAACTCTGTGCCGTACCATTCGCCATATGAGCGGGAGTTCGGCCTAAGGTCGAGCACCACATCGAAGATGGCTCCTCTAGTGCAGCGGACCAGTTTGGCCTCGAGTGCGGGAGCCTCTTGGAAGTGCATGCCCCGAACTGTGCCCTTGCTTAGGCTAAACCCGATGTTCGCCTGGACTGGCAAGAAGTCGAGACCGTGCTCCGCGAATTCCCGAACGCACCATACTCGCATGAACCGACCTCGATCATCTTCGTGCGGAGTCGGATCAATCAACCATGCACCGACGAGGTCGGTCTTGGTGAAACGCATGCGGTTGCCGAATTCCCCCGAAAAGGTGTAAGCGCGCCTCTTACGCCCACGGGGGATGCGCGTTCAAACACATCAACCTGCGGGCAGGTTCTCGTACCGTGCAATTTGGGCGTGCGTGATCTCGCGCGGGTCTTTCTTTTCCTGGTATGCTTTGTACCATTCAACCGCCCACTCGATAGCTCGAGTGAGGCGTACTTTGGGTGACCACCCTAATCTTGATCTGGCCTTAGAAATATCGAGCTTGAGGAGTTGCGTTTCGTGCGGGTGCATTCCTTCATCCATCTCCCAGCGCGCATCATCCCCCCACAATGTCGAAATATTCTGCACAATCCAAGACACCGGTTGTGCATCCTCTTCAAGTGGACCAAAGTTCCAACTTTCGGCAAATTCCAAACCGTGGTTCCATAAGTGCTCTGCAAGTACAAGATATCCGTGCAAGGGTTCCAATACAAACTGCCAAGGCCGTAGTGCGTGCGGGTTACGGATGCGAACAGGTCGCCCGTCGACAAATGCCCTCATGATATCTGGAACCAGCTGATCTTGTGTCCAGTCTCCTCCTCCGATGACATTCCCAGCCCTGGCGGTCGCAACAACGACACGGCTGTCCCCGCGGAAGTAGGATTCCCGGAAGGCCGATGTAACCAGCTCTGCACAGGCTTTGCTGTTCGAGTAAGGATCATGCCCTCCCAGCGAATCATTCTCCCGGTAGCCCCATGGCCAGTTCTTGTTTTCGTAACACTTGTCGCTGGTGACAATTACAACGACACACGCTAACTGCGATTGTCTTATTGCCTCGAGGAGATTCACCGTACCCATCACATTTGTCGAGTACGTCTCGCTTGGATTATCGTAGGAGTATCTGACAACGGACTGCGCTGCCAAGTGGATCACGATTTCCGGATTCTTCTCTGCCATCAGTTTCTTGAGAAGTTCGAAGTCACGCACATCGCCGACAATGGAGGTCATACCATTGGCTACGTGCGCGAGCTCAAAAAGGCTTGGCTGCGTGGGAGGAGGAAGCGAAAACCCAATGGTCTCAACCCCAAGCGCCTGAAACCACAGCGCCAACCAGCTTCCCTTGAATCCTGTATGGCCGGTCAGGAAGACCCGCCTTGCCTTCCAAAATTCTTTGTTCATTTTGATGGTTCAGCACAAATGCGGCAACGGCAAGAACTATTTGGAGGCAGAGACCCTATCGAATTCAAAGATCGCAATCTTGTCTTCTATTGAGCTTCCCTTGCAGTAGATCAAGTGTGCCGCCGCATCGGGGATACCTTCTTCAAGCCACTCTCGAATATACGGCCTCAAGTTCATGGTTCCTCCGTCGAGCACAACAAAGTTGGGGTTTTTCTTGTGGATATACTTCAAAGCCAGAGAGGAATCCGAATAAGGCAGGGCCATCATAAGACCCTGGGCGTAATAGGGAATAACTACGTTGTTGGCTGTCATAATCGTTTTCGAACCTGGATAACGTTGCTTGAGCCAGAGCCCCGCCTCCTTGAGAGGGTACTGTTGCTGACCGCCTTGAGTCAGTTCGCTAACGTAGCCAATACCTCTCAAGGCAAGAAGTAGAACCATAAGGCCGGAAAGGCACTGCACAGCCACAGTAATTCCATTCTCACTTGGCCAGACCCTCACCATGAGACTTGAGGCGGTAGTCCTTGCCCATCCAGACAGGTGTTCAATCCCTCTCGCGGCCCAGACAATTAGTAAAGGGAGAACCGGGAGGAAGTATCTAAACTGGAGAAGATGGGCCGAGAGCAAAACCAAGAGGATAAAAACCAACACACTAAAGAGAAACATTTCGTCGATGAGCCGGTGTTTGTTCCAGCCTTCTCCAAACCAGCCGAGAAACGCTAGTCCCAGCAGAATTGGCCCGAATGCGTAGGAGCTAATAATAATCTCATACACGCCTTGTCTGTTCCGCTTTGATGTCGCCAGGAAATATCGAGCAATATCCAGTGGCCCAGTGGGGTAAGGAGTAAAAGCAGCATAGCGATATGATTCCCGCAGCGGGCCTTCTTCGGTTAGGTCTTCACTAATTCCCCAGGCCGCCTGATTGTAAGGCATTCCGGTGTTGAAGCGGGTGCCGATCGTGTAGTTTAACTTGCTCTTTGCTTCAAATATGAATTTGCCGGTGTGCGTCCGAAGAAATGCTAAATAAGGAATCGCCAGGACTAAGAAAGAAGCAATGAGCAGCCCTGAGCATCTGACTATCCTCCGAATTCCTTTATGACCAGCAAATCCAAGCGTGATCATCAAGACCGTGGTCAGCACAATCAGAGCAAAAGCTTCGGGTCGCGTCAAGTACGCTAATCCGAAGAAAGTCCCAGCTAGCACGCAGATCCTCGGGCTCTCAAGTTCCAAACATCGCAATCCCAAATACACGCCCACCATCATAAGCGTCAGGTAGACCGCTTCGGTCAGTACCGCAGTGGAAAACCCGATTAGAAGCGGATGTAATGCAACCAGGCCTGCGCATATATTCGCAGTTCTCCTGCCGTAGAGGCGTAAACCTATGAAATACACAGGGAGGGTAAGGAACGCCCCAGAAACAACCGAAACGAGGCGGCCCGCTAACTCAGAATCCCTTGTGAAATAGGTGACAAAGGAAACCAGAATTGGATATAGCGGTGCATACATCAGATTGGGCTGTTCTTCTAGACTACTCAAATAGCCCTTTCCGGCCAGAATGTTCTCGGCCAAACGAGCGTATTCACCGCCTTCGTTTTGGATAACTGCCTTCTGAGTGATTATCCAATAGGACCGGATTGAGAGGGCCAGAAAGAAAAACACTAGAAGAGACTTATTGGAAAGCCCAAGTCGGTTCACAGTTTTCGCTGCCGCACTTCGCGTTCGTGTGTGGCACGGTTGGATGGACCGGATCTCAATGACTGATCCATCTTGTTGGCAGGCCTAGAAAATTTGGATAAAACCTGCCGGAAGGCGCCGATCAACTCTCGCCCCAGGGCGGCTTTTCGCCAGAACATCCTGTGAAAAAGGTAGCGATACATTGCAAACTTGTCCCGAAAGGGAGATGGACATCGTCGAACTGCCGCAACGAATCTCCAACTGGCTTCCCAGGCATCTAGGCGAATACGTCTACGCCCAGGATCGCAGTACTCCAGTTGTCGCGTTCGGTTTCTTCGATCCCAGCTTGAGGAACCGGGATGGAATCTTCGGAAGAGGAGGTATTCTGGCACCTCAAAAAACTTCCCGTAGAGACTAAGTTCGGCGAGGAAGTTAATGTCTGCGGCGATGTAATCACCCAGAAGGGAGGTCCGTTTCAATACTGCGGAGCGTATTAATCCTAGGTGCTGGTGTGCGAGCTTAATTCGGTTTAAAAGTTGAATGAACCGATGACTGGCGATTGGATCCTGCAGGTTAAGGACATCATCATAATTCTCCAGAAAGGTTCCTTCGGCGTCGATGAGTTTAGCTCTGGGATAGCACAAAACAACGTCGGGATTCCTATCTAAAACTTCTAAGCATTTCTCAATCATCTCTGCGGCAACATAATCGTCAGAGGTCGCCCACTTCAGGTATTGGCCCCGCGACAGCTGAAACGCCAAATTAAAGTTCCTTGGTGCACCGATGTTGTTCTCATTCCGATAATACCGAATGCGTTTATCGATTGCAGCATATTCGCGGCAAATCTGCTCGGTGTTGTCTGTGGAAGCATTATCCGTGATGATGAGTTCAAAGTCCGGGCACGTCTGAGCCAAAATCGACTCGATGGAAGTACGTAAGTAACGACCTCCATTATAGACGGGTAAGCCAACACTTACGCGCAGCTTGTCATTACTCACAGGTCCCCCCTGAAGATAGGATTCAGGAAAATGAGTACTTCTGGTCCGCTACAATTCATCAAGGAGCCAATTCACCAATCCGAAGGCAATGTAACTGCCACTCTTCCAACCCTCTGCAATTTGAGCAGATAGGGTTGAATTCTTGTGGCGATGAGTCAAATGTCATGGTCACTTCCTTCCATTTATTGGAAAGATATTTCCGCGAACTCTGGAATGTGCACGAGCATCCATAAT
>Ga0066710_100005244_pt1 | contig 11750 bp, 11 predicted proteins | sample GraSoiAngelo_159_FD_79666 | JGI IMG/M metagenome (GOLD analysis project Ga0066710, IMG submission 79666) | Grasslands soil microbial communities from the Angelo Coastal Reserve, California, USA - 14_1009_16_40cm | ecosystem: Environmental > Terrestrial > Soil > Grasslands | place: USA... | reverse complement strand
TGGTCGTCGACCCGGTGGGCGGCGACCGGTTCACCGACTCGCTGCGCTCTCTGGCCCGCGAGGGTCGTCTGTTGGTGATCGGCTTCACTGGTGGGGAGATTCCGACGGTCAAGGTGAACCGATTGCTGCTGAACAACATCGCGGTAGTCGGTGTGGGATGGGGGGCGTTCTTCTTGGCGGAGCCCTCTTATCTGCAGGAGCAGTGGGCCGATCTGTTTCCGTTGCTCGAGTCGGGCACCCTCGATCCGGTGCTGGGAAATCGCTACCGACTCGAGGACGCCGCGCAGGCGTTGCTCGAGCTGGACCAACGTCGTGCCCAGGGCAAGGTGCTGCTCACGATTCGTTGACGAGTGTCCGGGTCGAGCTCGGCGTGGTCGGGCAGTCGGACCTCCCGCCAACGACCCGTAGCCTTGACCGGGCGGTCAAGAATTGTCTTGACTCGTCGTCAATGACCACGATGGACAAAGACGCGCTGAAGCAGCGTTACGCGGAGGAGCGGGCCAAGCGCCTGCGGCCGGACGGAAACGCGCAGTATCTGCAGCTGAAGGACCAGCTGGCCCACTATCTCGACGATCCGTACACGCCGCGGGCCGAGCGGGCCCCCAAGACCGACCACGTGACGGTGGCGCTCATCGGCGGCGGCTTCGCCGGGCTGGTCACCGGCGCCCGACTCAAGGACGCCGGCGTCGACGACATCCGCATCATCGAGAAGGGCGGCGACTTCGGGGGCACGTGGTACTGGAACCGGTACCCGGGCGCACAGTGCGACACAGCGAGCTTCGTGTACATGCCGCTCCTCGAAGAGACCGGCCACATGCCGACCGAGAAGTACACACGCGCGCCCGAGATCCTCGAGCACAGCCAGCGCATCGGGAAGCAGTTCGGCCTCTACGACAACGCGCTGTTCCACACTGAGGTGAACGACCTCGAGTGGGACGCCAAGCGGTCGCGCTGGATTATCCGCACGAACCGCGACGACGAGTTCACCGCCCAGTTCGTGACCATGGGTCTCGGGCCGCTGCACGTGCCGAAGCTCCCGGGCATCCCCGGTATCGAGAAGTTCCGCGGTCATTCGTTCCACACCAGCCGTTGGGACTACGGGTATACGGGCGGCGATGCCTCCGGGGCACCGATGGAGCACTTGGCCGACAAGCGCGTTGCGATCATCGGTACCGGCGCCACCTCTGTGCAGTGCGTGCCGCAGCTCGCCAAGGCGTGCCGGGAGCTCTACGTCTTCCAGCGCACTCCGTCATCGGTCGACGTGCGGGACAACCGGCCCACCGACCCACAGTGGTTCGCCGAGATCGCCACGCCGGGATGGCAGCAGCGCTGGCTGGAGAATTTCACCGCCAACCAGACCGGGATGATGCCGGTGGAGGACCTGGTGATGGACGGTTGGACGGACCTCGCGCGCCGGATTCGAGACAAGATCACGACGCTTCCGCCCGAGGAGCTCACGCCCGAGAACGTGATGTCGGCCTTCGAGGACTCCGACTTCGAGAAGATGAGCGAGATCAGGGCCCGCGTCGACTCGATCGTCCAAGACCCCGAGACTGCGCAGAACCTCAAGGCTTGGTATCGCCAGCTGTGCAAGCGGCCGTGCTTCCACGACGAGTACTTACAGGCGTTCAACGAGCCCGGCGTCTACCTCGTCGACACCGACGGAAGGGGCGTCGAGTGCATCACCGACACCGGTGTGGTGGCGGCCGGCGTGGAGTACGCGGTCGACTGCATCATCTACGCCTCGGGCTTCGAGGTGGGTACGTCGTACACACGACGGGCCGGGTACGACATGACCGGGCGCGACGGAGTGAAGCTGTCAGAGCTGTGGGCCGATGGGATGCGGACCAAGCACGGCATGCACGTCCGCGGGTTCCCCAACGCGTTCATCGTGCAGGTCTCGCAGGGAGCCAACCTGATCTCCAACGTGCCGCACAACTTCACGGAGGCGGGCAAGACCGTCGCCATGATCGTGCGGCACGCCCTCGACTGCGGCCATCGCGAGGTCGAGGTGACCCAGGAGGCGCAGGATGCCTGGATGGAGCTGTTGCTCTCGGCGCCCAGCCTGGGCGTGATCGGTTCCCCCGACTGCACCCCCGGCTACTACAACAACGAGGGCCATCCTGACGGCGTCGGCCGTGAGTGGTTCCTCGGCTACCCGGAGGGCGCCACGGCCTACTTCCGGTACCTCGACGAGTGGCGCAAGAAGGGCGACTTCGCGGGCCTGGACTTCACGTAGTCGCCTCGGCCAAACGGTCGTGCAATCGACTTCGTGCCATCATCCCGGGATGGCGCGGGATAACCGACGAGATCGACTGGCGGTGATCGCCGGGGGCATCCGGCTGGCGTCCGGCGTCTCGTTCCTCGTCGCTCCAAAGGCAGCCAGTCGTCTGTGGGGCTCCGATCCGGACGACAACCCCACCGCGTCGTTGCTGCTGCGCTCGATGGGCTACCGCGACGCCTTGGTCGGTGCGATGTTGTTGCGGTCCGGCGGGCGGGGCGATGCCCAGACCGCGGGCTGGTTCCTCGCCAGCGCGGGTGCCGACCTGGCCGACCTCGTTGGAGGTGTGGCGAACCACGACCGGCTCCCGGCGCGGTCGCGGACCATCGGTCTCGGCGGTGCCGTCGTCGGCATCGTTGTCGGGCTGCTCGGCGCGGCCCGGGCGGGTCGGTGACGAGAACCGAGCCCGCCGCGAGCTGCAGTGTGCGGTCGGTGATGTCCTGAGCGATCGCCCGGGAAGCGCGACCGCTCAAGGCCCTGCCGATAGTGGTGACGACGCACTGTCGAGTAGGCGAGAGGTATCCAAATGCAGGTGCGCAGATCGTGTCGTGGCCGCCGGGTTTGGCTCGCGGCGAGTCACGTGTGCGCGATCGGTCTCGTGGTGGGTGGCACGTCCCTGGCGGCGGCCGCGGCCGGGCCGGTGTCAACCCCCACCGTCCCCACCACCCCCCCTTTTGTAGGCCCGGGGGTCCCAACCGTGCCCGTGCCCCCGGCCGGACTCACGCCGGGGACGACGACCCCACCGCCATCGAGCCCGGGAAGCGGTGCGGGTGGCTCTGTCGACGCAGTGAGCCGGGGCGGCGCCGGAACCCGAAATGGTGGATCCCCCAAGACGTCGTCCACGGCCGGGGTGTCGCCCGGCGCGTCGGGTGAAGGGCCGAGCATCTCGGTCCCCAGCGTTCGCCCTCTTGGGGCCACCCGAGGCGCGGCGAGGTCGGCGCCTCGACCGGCCAAGCACCGCAGTTCGTGGCCGGTGGCCGCCGCGGTGCTGGTCGGCGTGGTGTTGCTGGCGGTGGGGGCCTTCCGCACGCGGCGACGCTGGCAAGACCCTCTTCGCCGGCAGTGGCAACAGCGAGTTGGTCATCGCCGGCCCGGGTCCAAGGTCAGCCCGAACCCGGGAGCGCCGACGCTTGTGACGGGTGAGAGCAAGCCGGGCGAAGGCCCGGGTGAGACTTCCGAGCAAGGGGCCGCTCTTGACCCGGCCGATGTCGCCGCGGTTCGCGACGCGCTGGCGCAGTTGACTACTCGGCGTCAGGTGAGAATCTGAGGGACGTCCCTCAGGTTTTGCACGGCACGACCTGAGAAGGGCCGCCCGTGGCGGCGGGCGGCCTTACTTCCTCAGGCCCGAAGTGCGTGGGCAGCAGCAGGCCGTCCGAGCAGCGCCGCAGTCGAAACAGGCGCCCCGCCTCGAGCTCGCGGACTTCGGCCACCTCGAAACCCGGCACCCACGACCCGTCGAAGCGGGACCGCACGTCGACTCGGGTACTCGTCGCGGCGCGGATGCCGAGCTCGAGCTCGACCTCGCGCAACTCTTCGAGCAGCGTGAAGAGACAACGCCGGTCGAGCCCGCGAACCGCGAAGACGAGCGTGTTCCCCTCTCGCAGGTCGTCGGACGCATGGCCTCGCACCACGACGCGTCCATCGGGGTGCACCCGGAGTCGCACGCACAGCCGGTCCTCGATGGACGTCAGGACTGCCTCGTGCTCTTCGGACTCGCACAGGCGTAGTAGTTGACGGCGGAAGGCGAGCAACGCTTCTTCCCTCACGGACACTGCGCAGCTGCCCGCGAAGGAGCGGGTCGAGACGGCGACGGTAGCTGCGAGTGGAGGCCCCCACCCGTCCTCGTGGGCGTCCTCGCTCAGGGCGCGACGGAACGTGATCGCGACGTGGTCCTCCCGATCCCCCAAAACAACCTCTGTCGACGGCTCGGCTATCGCCACGTCGACCTGGGCCACCCCCGAAGGGTGCCATGACCCGGGATCGGGCAAGTGGATGCGACTCACGGAATCAAGATCGTGCGGCACGCGCCGATGACACGAGGGGTCGTTCGGATAGCCGCGCGGGCCTGAGTCGGGCTGACGGAAACGATCGGTCCGCCAGTTCCCCGGAGGTTGTGACGGCGGTGCTTACAGCGTGAGCGGTGAGAGCGACCACCCCAGGATCCTCATCGTCGACGATCAGGAAACCAACGTCCTTCTGCTCGAGCGGATCCTCCACCGGCCCTGGCTAACGGGCGGTCGCTGCCACCGCAGTCGACGAAGGCGGGCCGTCGCCCTACTCGGTGGTGCTGATGGACTGCCACATGCCGGTGATGGACGGTTATGAGGCGACGGCCGAGATCCGGCGACGAGAGGGCGCGGGTCGCCACGTGCCCATCGTGGCCATTACTGCATCGGCTGGAAGGCGATCGCGAGCGCTGTCTGGCAGCCGGGATGGACGACTACGTATCCAAGCCGCTGCGAGCATCCGACCTCGCCGCCGTGCTCTCCCGCTGGGCGGGCGCCCAGCGGCCGATCGAGGTAGACCACGAACTCGAGCCGAACGCGGTCGGGCGTCTGCTCGTGCTCGCGGACCAAGCGGGTGAGGACTTGGTCATCGAGCTCTTCCGGCTGTTCGCGGAGGACACGCCCAAGCGAATCGCGGCCGCGAGGACCGCGGTCGAAAAAGGGGACCCGGTTGCGCTGCACTTGGCGGCCCACTCGCTCAAGGGCAGTGCGGCCAACATGGGAGCCACTGCGTTCGCCGACCTCTGCGCCACGCTCGAGTCGATCGGCCTGACTGGGAACCTCGATGGCGCTGCCACGCTCCTGGCGGAGGTCGAACGCCGAGGGCCGATGGTGGTCGCGGCCATCGAAGCCGTCCTGCCGACGGTCGTGACCGGACCGCACTGATGTTTCAGTAAGCGGAGCCCGGTGTGACAGTGTTCGGCCCATGCGATTCGGACTCGATGTGGCGCAGCAGCGCATGCCGTGGGACGAACTGGTACGCCGTGCGCACCTCGCAGAGGAGCTGGGTTTCGACGGCGTCTGGGGATTCGACCACTTCCAACCGATGTACGGCGAGGGGCCGGGTGAGACGTTCGAAGGCATGACGACGCTGGCCGCACTGGCGGGGCTGGCGACGCGCATCCGGTTCGGCCTGCTCGTGACCGGCGTGACGTACCGGCACCCGTCGGTGTTCGCCGCTCAGGCGCTCACCATCGACCACGCATCGCATGGGCGGCTCGAGCTGTCGCTCGGCGCCGCGTGGTTCGACAAGGAACACCACGAGCTGGGCATCCCGTTCCCGTCGACGCGGGCACGGTTCGAGCTGCTCGAGGACACCCTCGAGATCGTGACGCGACTCTTCACCGGAGACATCGTCTCGTACGACGGACATATCGTGTCGCTACGCGACGCCCGATTGCGCCCGAAGCCGGTCCAGCAGCCGCACCCACCGATCTGGATCGGCGGGAGCGGCCCACGTCGCACGCTGCCTCTCGTCGCCAAGTACGCCGACGTGTGGCACGCGTTCGGTACGCCGAACTCGCTGCGCGAGGCCTATGAGCGGGTCGACCAGCTGGCGATCGGCACGGGCCGCGACCCCTCCGACATTCTCCGCGCCGGATCGCTCTCGATCGACGATATCGACACCGCGCGCAAGCACGCGGCGAAATGGCAAGACGCGGGCTATGGCTACCTGGTGTGCGGTTGGCCCGCCGCCGGCGCCGAGCAGGTTGAGCAGTTCGCGCGCGAGGTCATGACCGACCTGACCGGCTGAGCGCGGCGCAGCGGGCGGCGTTTGCCCGCCTAGACGAAACGCTTGACGAACGTCAGAGCAGTATCGGCAACCTCTTGCCAGCCGCCGTCGATGGTGAGCGAGTGGCCGCGGCCCTTCATCTCGACGATCTCGCTCACGCCCGGGTTGCGCTTCTCGCGCTTGTACGACGCCTTCGCGATGGCGGGCGGCACCGTGTGATCGAGCTCGCCCGAGATGATGAGCAGTGGCCGCGCTTGGGGGTCCAGGGGTTGAGGTTCGCCGCGGCAGCCTGGAAGATCGGCTCGCCGGAACCGGGCACCGCGTACTTCTCGTAGAGCGACTCGCCTCCCCCTCATCGAGCGCGTTGGCGAAGCCGTAGTGGAATTGCTCGTAGGTGAGGGGTACGGCCCAGTGGCGGTTGGCGGGGTTCCGGAGCACCGGCGAGGCCGACCGCAGGGCGGACATGGGCAGCGGCAACACGCCGCGAAACGGTGCCGGTCGATGGCGACGGACGCAGCCGACAGCCCGCGGCCGGCGAGGATCTGGGTGAGCAATCCGCCGAAGCTGTGGCCGATACATGCCGGCTGCTTGCCTGACTTGTTCGCTCGCTCGACTTGCTTCAACTCGTCCTCGGTGACCGTCCGGTCATCCGAAGCAGTTGTTTTCTTGGCCATGACGGTCCTCCAGATCGGGTGCTCGTACAGCCCGCGCGCAGTTGCCGACAGTCATAGCCGGTTTTCCGTCATCGACGCATTCGAGGCTCGTTTCGCCAACATCGCCCGCGCACGCTCATCGCGCGACACTCGTGCGTGCTCGTCATGGTGATCTGTGGCGTGCTCCTGTTGGCGGGCGTAGCCGCAGGAGCGCAGTGGGGCGATCGGCCGTTCGTCACTCCGGCCGGCGAACCCGGGTTGTCCGCGATCGAGGCCGCTCGCCGCTTCGTCTGGTACGCCTCGATCGCACTCGTGGTGGGGATCGGAGCCGGCGTCACGGTGATCGGTTGCGGGGGCCGGCTGGCCATGCGTCTGCTCGCGGCGACCAGTGGTGATGCCGCCCAGGGAAGGATCACCGAGGCCGACGAGATCGTCGGCAAGATCACTGCCGGGGGCACGATCGGTTTCGTCATCTTCGTCGGGATCCTCGGCGGTGTGAGTACGGCCGTCCTCTACCTTGTCGTCCGTCGGTCCCTGCCGGTCGGTTGGCTCGGGGGCATCGTGTTCGGTCTCGGCCTCCTCGTGGTGTTCGGCACCACGATCGACCCCCTCCGCGACCAGAACCCTGACTTCGACCTCGTCGGGCCGGGATGGTTGGCGGTCGTCGTCTTCATCGTGCTGGCGGTGGCCTTGGGCGTGACGGTCGCGGGCCTCGCCGCGCGTCTCTCCACCTGGCTACCCCTGCCATCCGCGAACCGACGCGTGCTGTTGCGCTACGCGGTCCCGGCTGCTCTCGCCGCGTTCGCGTACGCAGTCACCGTCGTGATCCTGATCCTCGGCTTGGCCGTCGTGGCAGTTACCCGTTGGCGAAGTCTGGTCAGCGCGACGAGATCTCACCGCGCTGTTGTCGTCGGACGCGTGGTCGCGATCACCATCGCCGCCGCGTCGCTTCCGAACGCGGTCATCAGCGTCGCCCACATCGCCACCAGCTGACGTGCTCGACACGCCGGCATGTCGCGTTCGGGTGTCCAGCGGCGATGTCGATATGCCGCTCCGCAGAAGGGAGTTCCTTGCCATGGTTGACAGCCGACCTGTCTTCGACCAGATCAACCTCGTCGTGCGCGACATGCGCGCGATGGTCGAGTTCTACGAACGGCTCGGAGTGGAGATCGCTCCGACCATCGCACCATGGGATCGTCACCACCGCACCATCGCCGCGGCGGAGGGGATCGACTTCGACCTCGACAGCACTGCCTTCGCGACGCAGTGGAACCAAGGATGGCCGCGGGGCCAAACCGGACCCGTCCTCGGGTTCCGCCTCGACTCGGCGGAAGCCGTCGACGCGACATACGACGATCTCACGAGCGCGGGGTACGTGGGCCAACAGCCACCGTACGACGGCTTCATGGGCGCGCGTTACGCCGTCGTCGCGGATCCCGAAGGGAACTCAGTCGGGCTGATGAGCCCGAGAGACCCTGCGCTCAGCACCATTCCGCAACCGCCCGACGACGAGGCCAACTAGGCCGATCGGTTCCGCCAACAGGCAGGTCGTGCGGATCAGCCTCCACGAGAGGGGCGGTGACCACCACCACGACAGACACCACGACGGCGACGACGACTGACGAGCGACGCGACGGGGCCCCACGACTGTGGGGCCCCGTCGGTCTTAACGCGTTGGCGGCTAGCGCTCGTACACGACCTGCTCGCGCCGGAGCCCGCGGTGCCGAGCACCGCGAGCCGTTCGGCTCCGACTCCAGACGACGGGTGACAACATCGTGGCGGCGAGGCCGATGGCCCCGACGACGATGTAGAGCCAGCCGTTGGCATCGTGCACGCCGAGCCAGTTGTGGAGTCGCACAGGTGCGGCGTGCGCGACCACAAAGATCCCGAAGCCGAGCGCCACTGTGCTCAGGAGGCCCATGGCGCCGCGCCACGCGCCGGGGATGGCGCCGGCCAGCATCATGAGCACGCCGAAGCCCAGCTCGATCAGGGCTAGGAGCGGGGTGTGGTGCCAGTCACCCCACCCGACGATGCGATGCGGATGGTGGACGTCGTTCAGGTCGAGGCCCGTGCGGGCGAGAGCGATTCCGCCGAGCACAGCGAAGAACAGCCCGATGGCCAAGGCCACGACTTGGGCGGGACTCCACGGGCCACTTTCGACCTCCGTGACTCCGAGCTCGGGCGTTTCGGTATAGCCGTCAGCGTCGACGACTCGACGTACAGGCATGGCAACCTCCTTGTTGCTTGCGTGGGGGTTTACCCATTCGCCGGGCATCGAACACGCCGCGTCGCTTTCCGTAGCGCACTCAGGCGATGAGCGGGTTTGTCGAACACGGTTCGTGGCAACCAATTGGCCACACATGGAGATTGCATGGCAGTCCTCGACACCGCGTTCGAACATCTCGTGGCGCCGCGTGTCGCTCGCAGTTCTCCTCGCACTGGCGATCACGATCGCCGTTCCCCCGCTGCGTCGCGCCGTCGCCCTGCTCGCCAGCAAGGCGGTGCTCGTCGCGTTGTCGCCGTTCGCGCCGGACATCCGCGGGTTCCACGACCTCCCCGCTCCCACCAGGATCGTGGCGGCGGACGGCACGCCGCTCGCGAGTCTCGGGGGCGCACCGCGTCGCACCGTCCGGCTCGAGCAACTGCCGAAGGACGTGTCGCAGGCGGTGCTCGCGGCGGAGGACGCCGACTTCTACCACCACTCCGGCGTGGATCCCGAGGGCGTCTTCCGCGCCCTCGTGAACAACGCGCGGGGCGACCACCTCCAGGGCGGCAGCACCATCACGCAGCAGTTGGCCAAGTTGAACTACACGGGTGGGCGCCGGACCGCGTTCCGCAAGCTGCGCGAGCTGTTGTATGCCGTGCGCCTCGAGCAGCGGTACACGAAGGGCGAGCTCCTGGAGCGGTATCTCAACCAGGTGTACTTCGGCGACAACGCGTACGGACTGGCTGCCGCGTCGGAAACCTTCTTCGGCGTGGCGCCGGATCGACTCAGCCCGGCCCAGGCGGCCACCCTCGCAGGCAAGATCGAAGCTCCCGAGGGCCTCGATCCGCGGCGACATCCCGAGCGCGTGCGGGCGCGCCGCAATCAGGTGCTGCGCAACATGGCCAAACACGGCTGGCTCACCCGAGTGGAGCTCCTGCGTGCCCGGGCCCAACCCCTCGGGGTGCTCCCCGAGACACCAACGGGTGCGCGCGACCGAGCACGGGCGGCTCATTTCGTCGCGCTCGCGTCACGCGAGGCGGCGTCGCTCGACGCGCTGGGCGCGACGGCCGAGGCGCGCCGCAATCGCCTCTTCACCGGAGGCCTCACGGTGTTCACCACCCTTGACGTGAAGGCCTTCGACGCGGCGGCCCTCGCGGCCGGGGCATCGTTGCCGGACACGGCCGATCCCGACGCCGCCATCGTGTCGGTGGTGCCCGGCGACGGTGCCATCCGGGTGCTCTACGGCGGTCGGGATCCGAACCGTGCCTTCGACGTGGCCAGTCAGGGCCGGCGTCAACCCGGGTCGTCGTTCAAGCCCTTCGTGTACCTCGCCGCGCTGCGGGCCGGTATCGACCCCCGCACGCGTTTGGACGCGAGCTCGCCCAAGACCGTTGCGTGCAACGGCGCACCCTGGACCGTGCGGAACTTCGAGGGCGAAGGGCGCGGGCCCACCACCATCGACGATGCGATGGTTCATTCCGTCAACGCTGTGTACGCCCAGCTCATGGCCGAGGTCGGGCCGCAGTCGGTGGCCCGAATGGCCGAGAGGCTCGGGATCGAGCCCGATGAGGTGAAGGATGGTCACTGCGCCATGGCCCTCGGCGGCCTGCGCCGCGGCGTACGACCCATCGAACAGGCCGCGGCCTTCGCGACATTCGCGGCCCACGGCGTCTACGCCGAACCTTATGCCGTCGCCCGCATCACCGACCGGCACCACCACTTCGTCTACGAGCACGCCCTGGAGACCCACGATCGCATCAGTGCGACGGAGGCGGGGGTGTTGACGGGGGCGCTCGAGCGGGTGGTGCTCGAGGGGACCGGTCGGGCCGCTGCGATCGGACGACCGGTCGCGGGCAAGACCGGCACCACGGAGAACTATGGCAATGCGTGGTTCATCGGCTACGTGCCTCAGCTGGCGACCGCCGTGTGGGTGGGCTACCCGGAGGGCGACGTGCCGATGAGACACGTGCACGGGATCGCCGTGACCGGAGGATCCTTCCCGGCCCGCATCTTCCGCGACTACATGCGCCAGGCGCTCGCGGGTACGCCGGTCGAGCCCCTCACCACCGCGTCACCTGACGCACTGTCGTTGCGACCCTTCACACCCACGACATGGCCATCGCGGCCGCGTGTCGAGTCGCCTCCATCATCTCCGCCGCTGCCCACCGCGTCGTCCTTCCCGACGACGTCGACGAAACCCACCAGGGCAACGACCACGACCCAGGTCGTGCCCACGACCACGACCACCTCGGCACCCGCGACGGCTGTGTCCGCGGCCTGATCTGATGGAGATCGAGCGCGGTCATGCGGGCCTTGCGCCCTCCGAGCACTGGCATGAGACTTCGAACATGATCACGAGCGGGCGGTGGCCAACGGCGAGGTCGAGGCGTGCCACGTTGCGGGCGAGGGTGCCGAAGGCGTTATCGATTCCGCTGGCAGTCGGCTTCGTCGTGGCACTCACCGCCTGCGCACCACCGCAGAGCTACGTCGCCCTCGGCGACTCGTACACGGCGGGACCCGTCATCCCAGTGCAGCTGGACGACCCCGCAGGTTGTCTTCGCTCCGATCACAACTACCCCCACCTCACCGCTCCCGACTCTGGCCTTCCCGTGTTCCGCGACGTCAGTTGCAGCGGCGCCACGACGGCGGACATGACCGCCCCCCAAGACGTCACCCCCGGCCCCAACCCGCCGCAATTCGACGCGCTCGACGCCAACACGGCCGCCGTGAGCCTCACCATCGGGGGCAACGACATCGGATTCGTCAGCATCGCGGAGAACTGCTCGAGCCCGGTGAACTCGGGAACGCCATGTCAGGACAGGTACGTCGTCAACGGCGACGTCACGATCAGCGACGCCATCGCGGAGACCGC
>Ga0066710_100005242_pt1 | contig 11750 bp, 5 predicted proteins | sample GraSoiAngelo_159_FD_79666 | JGI IMG/M metagenome (GOLD analysis project Ga0066710, IMG submission 79666) | Grasslands soil microbial communities from the Angelo Coastal Reserve, California, USA - 14_1009_16_40cm | ecosystem: Environmental > Terrestrial > Soil > Grasslands | place: USA... | reverse complement strand
TCTTCCGTGGCGTGCTGGACGAAGAACGCCAGCATTTGCTCGAGCAGGCGATGGCCGCGGAAGCGCGGGTCGACCATGCCCTCGCCCAGGTATCCGACGGCCGCGCCGGGCCGCTCCACCTCCCGCGTGAGACAGCTTACGATCTCGCCCGCGGCAGTCACTCCCACGCATACCTCGAGGAGCCCGCCGTGCAGCATCTCGCACATGTGATCCGGGAAATAGAGGTAGTCGTCGGGCACGGTGTAGCCGTAAACGGCATAGGTACATTGGGCGACGGCGACGGCGTCGTCGGCGGTCATCAGGCGAAGAGTGACTGGCGTGGCCCGGGGGTCGACGGCGGCCGGCGCCACGGCGCTCGGCTTCACGATGGCGGGATATGCATCGATGGCCGTAAAGGGCAGGCGCTTGACGATCTCCACGCGGTTGCCCCGAGGGCCGAGGTTCGAGAAGCGGACGGCGTCGGCGAATCCCGTCAGCGACGGAACGGTGAGACCCGAGTGCGGGTTTGCTTCGAGCAGCTTCCAGTCGAAGGGGAGGCCTCGGTCTTCGACCGCCACCACCACCTCGCCCGGCCCGCGCAAGAGGACGATGTCGAACGTGGCCGGTCGGCCCGGCTCGAACGCGTGCTCGATGACGTTCAAAGAGACTTCTTCGACCGCGCGCACGAGCGCGGTGAGATCGGACGCCGTCAGCCCGAGACGGCCTGCGGCTTCCCGTATGAAGCTGAGGGCGGCGCCGAGGTACTCGCCGTCGGCCAACAGGGTGATACGCCCGATCTGCTGTTGCACGGCCTGCTCGGGTTCCATGGCGTCCTTGCCGCGGTAGCAGGCTAATCCGCGCGGCTACTAACCGGACTCTTGGCGGCCGGAGGCGGCCAGCGCCTCCTGGACGGCCAGGTGAAGATCGGCTGGGCGCACCGGCTTGAAGAGCACGTTGATCACGCCCAAGGCTTTGCAGCGCTCCCGGTCCTCGGCATGCAGCCCCCAGCCCGTGATGAAGACCACGGGCACTCGCGGATCGCTGGCGCGGATGCGCTCCGCGACGTCCCAGCCCGTCATGCCTGTCATGCCGAGGTTCGTCAGGACGAGGTCGAAGCCGCCCGGCACGAAGACCCGCAGTGCCTCGGCGCCGCTCGCCACGGGCAGCACGTGGTGGCCCGCCTCGTTCAGCATCTCGCCGAGGATCGTCATGACGTGAAACTCATTGTCCACGAGGAGGATACGGCCGCTGCGGGTGCCCAGCACGGTCCCGGGGTCGGCCGGCCCATGGACGCCTTCGGCCGTGCCCAGCGGCAGGACAATGGTAAACGTGGTCCCGCGCCCGAGCTGACTCTCGACGCGCATCTCGCCGCTGTGACGCTGGACGATGGAGAAGGACACTGACAGCCCCAGCCCCGTGCCCACCTCACCCTTGGTAGTGAAGAACGGGTCGAAGATGCGCGTGCGGACCGTCTCCGGCATGCCGATGCCCGTGTCGGCCACCGTCACCACCACGTGCTCGTTGCCCTCGGGGCGCGTGTAGATGCTCAGGGTGCCACCCTCGGGCATGGCGTCGATGGCGTTCAGGATCAGGTTGGTGATGACTTCGTTCAACTCGGAGGGCCGACCCATGACCGTGGGCAGCGGCGTCAGGCGTAGGTCGAGCCTGAGCGGCACACCACCCTTGGCCACGCGCTCCTCCCACCGAGGCCGGGTGATGGCAACCGCGTCCTGGATGACCTGGTTGAGCTCGACTGAGACAAAGGGCTCGTCGGGCCGGAGCCGCGCGAACTTCTGGATGCGCCGTACCGTCTCGGCGCCGCCCGCTGCCGCGGTCTCGATGACCGACAGTCCCCGTCGCACCACATCGGCGTTTCCCATGTTCCTGGTCATCAGCTGCGAGTAGCCGAGAATCGCCTGGAGCAAGTTGTTGAAATCGTGCGCGATGCCGCCCGCTACCTGTCCGAGTGCGGTGAGCTTTTCGGACTGGTGCATCTGGGTCTCGAACTCACGCTGTGCCGTCATGTCGCGCACGATGGCGAGAAGCCCGTCGACTTTGCCGTCCCGTCCTGGTACCCCGGACAGCGTCACGGCCAGGTTGAGATCCCGACCGTCGGGTCGCTTGGCGCTGAGGTCGAATGTGGTGACAGGCTGTGCCCCCGTGAGAGCCAGGCGCGCGGCCTGCTCGTAGCGCTCCGGGAACACTCCACGCAGCGAGCGGCCGATGGCCTCCGTGGTCGTCAAGCCGAAGAGCTGTTCGGCCGCGGGGTTCCAACTCGTGATATTGCCCCGGTTGTTGATCGAGATGATCGCATCACCGGCCGAGCGGACCAGCTGCTCGAGGGACCGCTTGGTCTCGGCGATTTCTCCGTAGAGCCGCGAGTTGCGGATAGCGACCGCGAACGAATCCGCGAGCATCTCGAGCAGCTCGCGCTCGCGCGGATCGATCGGTTGCGCGCTCGACCGGTTGGCGACCACGAGGAAGCCCACTGTCGCCACGCCATCCCGTATCGGGCAGACGATGGCGCCCTCGGCGTCCAACCCGTCGGGCAGCTGTTCGCCCAACATCACCTTGGCCTCGTCATAGCCCAACGCCTCTTTGAGCTGCGCGGTGATGCCCGCGGTCAGCTCGGCCAGGTCGAGCTGGCCCAGGATGCCGCGGGAGATTTCGCGGAGAATGGACAGCTGCGTGACGCGAAGCGACTGCTCCGCCTGCTCGCGGCGGGCGTCCTCCTCGAGGGTACGCGTCTTGGTCGAGAGCGCGCGCATCTCATTGACCAGGCCCGAGAGCTGGCTGTCCTTGCCGAGCTCGGCCTGGCGCCGCGCCAGGGCCCTCCGCACGGTCTCCTCGAGGTCAACGCGGCTGAAGGGCTTGATCAGGTACTCGAAGGCACCGTGGGTGAGGGCGTTCTTGACCGTGTCGAGCGAGGCATAGGCCGTGATCATGACGGCCTCGATTGTGGGATCGATGGCCTTGATCCGCCGCAGGAGCTCGATGCCGTCCATCTTCGGCATCTTGATGTCCATGAAGACGAGATCGGGGCTGAAGGTCGTGAGTGTCTTGAGCGCCGTGTCGCCGCTGTCGGCCGTGACGATTTCGTAATTCGGCTTGAGGATCATCCGCAGGGATTCTCGCGGCCCGACCTCGTCGTCCACCACGAGAATGCGCGCGCGCTCGCTCACAAGAGTGCCACGGGTAGCGTCGCCGTGAAACTGACCTCGGCGCGCCCCTGCTTGACGTCGAGGTGCCCGCCCTGCGCTTCCAGAATGCGCTGGCTGACGCACGGCCCGACGTCGATGAGGTTTTCCTGCACGACCTGAATGGGATCGAAGATCGCGTGGAGCTCGTCCGGCTTCACCTCGGCGGTGCGGGAGGCAACCGTGAAGCGGAGCGGTTCCCCGGTGGCCGCGTGTGAGATGGAGACGGCGATCTTGGCCTCCTGGCCCGGCGTCTTGCGCAGGAGGTACCAGACCAGATACGCGACGGCCTTCTTGAGCATAGGGCGGTCGCCCTTGACGAGGAAGTTGTCGCCCTCGTGGGAGAAATTGACCGTCACCTGCTTCTGCGTCGACTCGTCGGTGAAGGTGAGGAGGAGAGCGTCGGCCGGCGTGGCGGGAATCGGCGCGACGCCCATCTCGACGAGAGCCTCCTCGACAGCTGCGCGCATGTCCACCACATCACGCTTGTAGTCGCCTTCGTTGACGAGCGCCGCCAGCTTGTCGAACATCTGTACCAGTCGCCGCACGTCGCGGCCGACCACGGCGGTGAAGTGATGGCGGAAGGAGACGTCGTCGTATCGTTCACCCAGGAGCTCCATGAAGGCGTTGATGGAGACGAGCGGGTTCTTGATTTCGTCTGCAATGCGCGCCACCACGCGCGTGAGCAGCTGGAGCTGCTCGGCGGTCCGCCGCTCCAGGGCGAGCTGGCGCTGGGCCGTCAGGTCCTCGAAGACGAGCACCGCGCCCATCGGCGCCGTGCCTTCGCCCATCACGGGGTAGGTGGAGACCTCGAGCGGCAGGCTGCGCAACGCCAGCTGGATCTCACTGCGCGTGACCGAGCGCCCGCGCGAGAGCGTCTCGTAGAGGAGATCGCCCAGCGGCGAGGGCAGGGCCCGGAGGTCGCGGTTGAGGACGTCGTGCGCGGACATGCCCAGGATCTCCTCGGCGCGTCGGTTCATGATCACCACGCGCTGCTCGGGGCCGATACTGATGACGCCGCTCGACATGCGCTGGAGGATTCGCTCGTTGAACTCTTTCTGGTACTGGAGCTGGTGATGGATGCCGATGTCTCGGATGGCGGCGGCGAGATGGCTCGCCAGGTTGAACAGGGTCTCGGTCTCCCGCCGGCCGTAGGCGCCGCCCGTGATACGCTGGCCGAGCGTCAGGATGCCGACCAGGTCTCCGTGCGACGCGAGCGGGATTGCGACCACGGCCTGCAGCACGGCCATCTCCCGGGCGATCTCGCGCGACGCGGGATCCGTCGCCCGCCCCTGCGCCTCCTCGATCTGGATGAGCCGTCCCTCCGCCATCAGCCAGAGCGGCAGGCCGCTATCGGCGGGAAGGCTGACCGATTCGACGACGTGACGGGCGAGCCCGCGGGAAGCGCGCACCCGGTACTGCCGGAGCTCGTCCTCCGCGAGGAGAATGGCGCTTCGACTCGGACGCGCCAGCTCGGAGACGGCGTCGAGGAAGAGATCGATGACGCGCGGGAGGTCGAAGCCAGCGGCCAGCGCCTTGGCGATTTCCTTGGCGACCTGATTCAGCTCTCGCGAGGAGCCTTCGTCGGGGAATTCCGGCTCTTCCACGAGCGGCCCGTGTCCGGCCGGCCGCGGTACCGCCCGGAGCGCAACGACTTCCTGCAGGAGCCGAAGCTTTTCCTCGGCCTGGTGCAACACGGCCCGCAGGTGATGGGTCGTGAAGGGGTGCAGCACCGCGAAGTCGGCGCCCTCGGCCGCAGCCTCGTCGTCCGGCGAGAGACCCTCGGTCGGCAATATGCCGACGATCACCACGCTGGGCCTGAGCTGCCGTGCCTTCGCGATGAAACCCTCGAGGTCGCGGACGGGTGGGGTGACGTGCTTGAGGATCAGATCCACCTCGGTGAGGCGGAGCGTGCGGAGTGCCTCCTCGTCGGTCGGGGTCGCGAACACGGAGCAGTCCGGTAGCGCGCGGAGCAGCTGGGCGTCCAGCGCCTCGTCCTCCGAGACGAGCAGGACCGTTCTCACGCAGTCAGCCTCGCCGGTTTTCCCACCGGGACGGGAAACTCGACCGTGAAGGTACAGCCGGGCCGGCCAATATTGTTGCGTACGCGCAGGATCGCGCGATGCGCGTCCGTGATGGCGCGGCAGATGGCCAGCCCCAAGCCGGTGCCCTGATCTTTTGTCGTTACGAACGGGTTGAAAATCTGTTCGATCATATCGTCCGGAATGCCGCTTCCAGTGTCCGAGACCTCGACCAGCAGGGTGGAGCCACCTCCCTCGGAGAGATCGGCCACCCGTACCGTGAGCTCCCCCCCAGAGTCCAGGGCTTCCAGGGCATGCAAGCACAGGTTCAGGAAAAGCTGCTCCAACTGAGACGCGTTGCCGAGCACCTGCCGGGGGGCGCTCTCGCCGACCTGGCGAAGGGCGACGCGGCGCTCCTCCAGGCGCGGCTGGAGGAGCTGCAGTGTGTCCCCCAGGGGAATCGTGATGTCCACATGCTCCATCCGCTGCCGGCTAGCCGATGACAGCATCCGAAACCGGTCGAGGAGCTCGTCCACCCGGGCGATCTCGCGGCCGGCCACCCGGCTGAAGTTATCCCGAAAGTCTGCATCGTCGAAGCGGGTGGGCAGGAGCTGGGTGAAGGTCTTGATTGCCACGAGGGGGTTTCGGATCTCGTGCACCATGCCGGAAGCGATCGCCTCCATGGACGCCAGGCGCTCCGCCCGCCGCCGCTCGCGCTCCAGCTCCTTTACGCGGGAGAGATCGCTGAAGATCGCCACCGCGCCCACGAGGGTACCCTGCGGGCTCAGTAAGGGCGAGGTTGTAACCATGAGCGGTACCATCTGGCCGACCTGGTCCGGCAGGGCGATCTCCACCTGTGAGCGCGACTCGCCGTCGTTGACTGTGGCCTCGATCAGGCGCCCCAGGATCGGCGGCAACTGCTCGATACCGCGCCCGCGAAGGACTCCGGCGGACAGCCCCGTGAATTGCTCCGCCGCCTTGTTGAACACAGTGACCTTGTCCCGGATTCCCACTGCGACCACACCGCACTCGATGGTCGCCAGGGTCTTCTTCAATTCCTCGTTGACCTGGACCACCCGCTGGTGCGTCTGCGCATTGCGGATCGCCACCGCGGACTGGTGCGCGAGCGTCTGGAGCAGGTCCGCGTCGTCGGTGAAGTAGGGGCTGCCCGAACGCTTTGGCCCGAGGACGATCAGTCCGAACAAGCGTCCTTCCTCGAGAAGCGGCGCGGCGACATCGGCGTTGAGGCGGACCATGTCGGCCTCGCCGCCCGGATCCTGATCGGCCAGCTCGTCGCGAAAGACAAGTGCCTGTACGGCCGCAGCCCTCGCAGCCAGAGGGGACGCCAGCGGGAGGGTATGCAACATGAACGCTGGTCCGGCCTTCCAGGCGCACTCGAGCTGCGCCTCATATTCGTCGAGCAGGTAGATCGCGGTCCACTCCGGCTTGAGGATGTTACGGAGGACACCGCCCACGCAGTCCAGGATCGCCGGCAGCTCGATGGTATTGCTGAGCGCCCGGCTCGTCTCGCGAATGATCCGCTGGTAGTCGTACGGCTCGCGGTAGAGGTAACGATCGAACGCCAGCTGAATCCGCGTCTTGAGAGGGTAGAAAAGAACCGCCACGCCGAGGCCCAACAGAATCTCGAGGGTCGTGAACCAGGGCCCGTCTCGAAAGACCAGCTTGCTCCCGACCAGAAGCAGCACCAGCATCGCTCCAGCCACGCTGAACGCGGCTAGATACACCATCCCTTGCTTGACGACAACGCGAATGTCCATAAAGCGGTACCTAATTATCGCGTGGCCAATCAGGGCAAGCATGATGAAGATAAAAAGCGGGCCATACCTTCCGAGCCTAGAACTTCTGAGCGTCAAGGGAACGAGCAGATTCGTTATCATTGTCAGAGCAGCTGGCACCGCCATCGCAAGCAAAAGATATATACTCTGAAGTCTGAGTAGTCCTGTGGCCTTGCGATAGCTCAAGAAGAGGACGTAGATAGCGAACGCAAAGCATCCTGATACGTACGCCGCGAAGGGGCCATGAAGAGGCCCGTAGGTTAGGAGAAGTTCGACGCCATCGGACCTAGCACCTACCAACAACCACGGAGACCATGAGAGAAGCGAGAACCCGATACCGATGGGCGTGAACACCCACCTGTTCGCTCTGGATGTATAGCTTTCTTTACGCGGGAAGTTTTCGGCAAACGTCAGTAGCGCGATGGGGATTAAGCTACCTGCTGCGAAGGACAGCCTCGAGTACCACAGTGTTGGTGTCACCGCTGCGTGTGCCAGGGTTAGAGCAAAAGCCCATACAGCAATCGGCATCACTAACAGGAAGAAGGCGCGATTCGTCGCCGATCGTGAATCTGTCCTGAGGACATAGACACCGATCGTGCAATTGGCAAAGGCACAGAAGATTCCAAGAAGAGCTGTAACAGTGTTGGTCATTTTTACGACACCTCAATTTCCACATGCCGATTGTCGAGCCATCGGCACTTAGAGTGCAACAGGCTAGCGAAGCACTGCACTTCGCTCCGCGACCTGAGACTGAACGCTCGCCCCAGGGAATTCGACGAGAATCGTCGTCCCAGCCCCCGGCGTTATCATTTCTGCGCGTATCGTTCCCCGATGAGCATCAACTATACTGCGGCAGATAGCGAGTCCCAGACCTGAGCCCTTTGCCTTCGTTGTAAAGAACGGATCGAAGATCTTCGCGCGGATCACATCGGGGATTCCTGGCCCCGTGTCGCTAGTCGCTATCCGTATCCAGGGTTGACCTTGGCGCTGTAGTCGTACAACGCTGACACCAAGCTGTCCGCCCGGAGTCATAGCCTCAATAGCATTCAGGAACAGATTCAAGAAAAGCTGTTTCGCTTGATCGGGATCGATACTGACTAGCGCTTGCAATGACCCCAGATCGCGTTGAACGGTGATTTGCATTTGTTCAAGCTTGCCCCTGAGCAAGGAAAGTGTCTCAGAGATTGGGCCACGGATATCGGTGGAAGCCTCGGTTTCTGCCTTTGGAGCAGCGAGGCCTCTAAGGCGACCCACAAGGCCGTCGATTCTATCGATTTCGGTCCTGACGACCTTAGAGAAATCGTCTCGAAAGTCGGTATCCGAGTATCGCTCGGGGAGCAGTTCTGCGAACGTCTTGATGGCGACGAGAGGGTTCTTGATCTCATGGGCAATACCCGAGACCAAAGAACCGAGCGACGCGAGGCGCTCCGCTGTTCTCTTTTCATTCTCGAGCGCTTTAATCTTCGAGAGATCACTAAAAACGATGAGAGCGCCTATGACAGTGCTGCGCTCATCCCTAAGAGCCGAGGTAGAGCAAACCAAGGGAGTTCGGCGGTCGCCCTCACCCGGCAGAGCAGTTTCGAATTGAGAGCGCGAGCTTCCATCGGTCAGGGTTTGGTGCAGCTGAGACCCCAGTGGTGACGGGAGTGTGTCAACGTTTAGCGATGTTAGATGTTCTCTTGATAGGCCGGTCAACCGGGCAGCGGTCGAATTGCAGAGCGCGACACTGCCGCTATGGTCAACCGTAATGACTCCGCTATCCATGGTTCGGAGAATGTTCTCGACATATTCATTGATGAGAACTACTTGTTGATAGAGATGGACGTTCTTCATGGTGAGAGCTGCTTGGCCGATCAGCGTAGCGAGAAGATCTAGGTCATTGGAGAAGAAAGGATCGCCAGACCGCTTTGCCCCGATCACAACAATGCCAACGAGCACATGGTCATCCAAAATGGGGAAAGCAACGTCCCCGCCCAGCGTTGCGAGGTCTCTAGCAGCAGAGCCAAGATCGGGATCATTTAACGATCGCGACGCATCGTCTCGGACGAGTGTCTCTCGGCTCGAACTGAGAAAATTAATTAACGGTATGTGCTTGCCGAAGGAGTCGGTCAGCTTCGGCGTTGGCCCCTCCAGTGAACCTCGCGCCAGTGCCTTTGCGAAGTGGTTTGTCGCCTGGTCCTTCAAACAAATCAAGACCCCATCCACTTTAAGCGTAGAGTCGATCACTTGTGCTAGGTAGTCCAACAGTGCGTGAAGTTCTAGGGTTGTACTGAGTCGGCGGCTGGCCTCACGCAAGGTCCGTTCGTAGTCGTATGTCCGTCGGTAGAAGTAGGTGTTTAGTGAGGTTTGGACAAAGGCCTTCAGAGGCTGGAAGAAGATCGCGACCACGACGGCAAGAAAGAGTGCTTCAACGAATGGAATCGCGCTCTGATTGTGGCCCTTGAGACGGTTAAACGATTCCGCGAGAAGGAAGAAAGATCCACCGGCAACTCCTATGGCGCAGATATAGACAACCCCTTGCCGAATCACTACCCTGATGTCTAGGAGTCGGTGGCGAACGATAGCATGAGCGATGACAGCGACCATCAGAATCCCAAAGAGTGGGCCATACGGGCTGAATTGAGAGGTGTGAAAGACGATCGGAATGATCAGGTTGGTCAAGACCGCGCCGGCTGCAGAGGTAAGAACCGCAATGAAGAGATAGCGAACCTGTAGTTGCTGGATGCCCTTCAGGCGGAGAAGTTTCTGTGTTAGGAGGAAGAGGCTGAATCCTAAGGAGATCACGAAGTATACGGCAAAGGGCAGATGAAGAGGGCCGTAATCGACTTGGAGCCGGCCATTCGCTGAGGTCGTCTGGCGGACGATGAGCGGCGTCAAAGAGGCGATGAGAGTCACGGCACCGATACCCATGAGTACGCGCATCGCAATTGCGGATGGTGCTGGTTCTGGCGTCGGAAAGACTGAAGCAAACTTGAGGAATGCCATTGGTATCACCGTGGCTGAAGCGAACGCCAATCGCGCCCAGAGGTAACCCATATTCGCTTCGGCGAATGCCGAGACCAAGCCGTTGCTGAGCGTCCACGAGGCGACAGCCCAAGAGAAGAAGGCGAAGTAGCGGTGGATGAGTCCACGTGGGCTGCGAAAAAGGACGGCTGCACCTAAGACCAGATTGGCGAATGCTGCCAAGATGATAAGGGTTAGGTGGACGCTCATCAGTCTCGGGGTGCTCCGAGAACGAGAACGGAATGGGTACCACCCATGGCGTGCGCAGTGATCAGTGCAGTTCGGACCCTAGAGGGTCGCGCCTGATGCGTCACATAGTCCAAGTCGCACTCGGGATCAGGTGTCTGGTAGTTGATGGTCGGAGGGATGATGCTGTGGAGAAGGGTTAAACATGTAGCTGCTACCTGGAACCCCGCTGCCGCGCCCATCGCATGACCGATCATCGACTTTATCGAGCTGATGGGGACGTTGTAAGCCGCCCGCCCGAAGGTTTCTCGGATGGCTCGAGTTTCGATTAGGTCGTAGTCGGGCAGCGAGTTCCCGTGGGCATTGACGTAGTCAATTGAGGCCGGTGTTTCGTTGGCGCTAGCAAGGCCGCCCAGCAGCGCAGCTCTTAGCGCAAGTTCGGGGGCGTTTACTTTCGTAGCGAATCCCCCTTCATTCCCGCTACCAAACCCAAGTACCTCTGCGTAGATCGGGGCCCCGCGATCCCTGGCGTGTTCCAAATCTTCGACCACGAAGACGCAGGATCCCTCGCCTAGGACGAGCCCGTCTCGCCGTAGGTCATAAGGGAGCGACGCCCTCAGGGGGGGATCATTGAATATTGACAGCGCTCCGCGCGCGCACAGCGTCGCAAAGCAGAACTCAGAGATCGGAGCTTCGGTGCTCCCGGCCATCACCACATCTGCTCGGCCGCTGTCGATCTCCGTGCGTGCCCACTGGATGGTGTCTAGGCCTGTTGCACACGCGGATGCGAGCGTCATACCCTGACCGCGGAGGCCGAGTTCGACGGACACGTGGCTCACCGGCGCATGGGCCGCGAACTCGACTCCACTCATCAAGGGAATGCCCTCAACGCCGCTCTTCTCGAATCCGACCCGTGCGGTCTCGTACACGTCTCCGGACCCGTTCATTGCGGAACCTATGCAGGCAAGAACTCTTTCGGGAACTTCCTGCGCGATCTTGAGGCGTGAATCCGCCACAGCCAACTTCGCAGCGGCGACAGCGAACTGGGAGAATCGCCCGCGGTGCTTTGTCCGTCTGACGTGCATGAAATCCGCAGGATTGAAGTCTTGAACCTCCGCTGCAACCCTGCAGGGGTAGAGTGTTGCGTCAAACGCAGTGATGTAGTCCACGGCAGATTTGCCTGCGACGAGGGCGCTCCAAAAGGCGTCCTTGCCGATGCCGTTGGGGGCTACCACGCCGAGACCGGTAATAACTACGCGACGGGACCTTCGCATCTTCCCTCCCTAAGCGCGACGCCTTAGGGATTGAGGGGTAGGCCGAGAGGGAACTAATGTACCATAAATGGGAACTAACGTACCATCAATACACATCGTTCTACAGATTGCTCGATATCCCCTTTTGAGTACAATTGGGCGTGATATGGGTGTCTCTTTTTCGCGCCGCGCCTTCTTGGCGGTCTCGCTGCCGCTTCTGGCGCTCCCGAGCGCAGCTTTTGCCGAGGATCCGGCACGGCAGGTCTTCACTTGCTCGATTGATGTGGGTGTGCTACTCAATCTTTTCACCTTCGC
>Ga0066710_100005238_pt1 | contig 11753 bp, 14 predicted proteins | sample GraSoiAngelo_159_FD_79666 | JGI IMG/M metagenome (GOLD analysis project Ga0066710, IMG submission 79666) | Grasslands soil microbial communities from the Angelo Coastal Reserve, California, USA - 14_1009_16_40cm | ecosystem: Environmental > Terrestrial > Soil > Grasslands | place: USA... | reverse complement strand
GCCCGCTTCGAGCACTACTCCGATTTCGGCAGCACCGTCACCGGCAAGGTCTCGGGCCGGTACAACTTCAACGACCGCTTCTCGCTGCGCGGCACGCTGTCCACCGGCTTCCGCGCGCCCGGCGTGCAGCAGGAGTTCTACAACTCCCGCTCGACCAACCTGAACGCGGCGGGCGTGCTCACCGACACGCTGACCGCGCGGCAGGACAGCGACGTCACGCGCGCCTTCGGAATACCGCCGCTGAAGCAGGAGACCTCGCGGAACTACTCGCTCGGCCTCGTCGGCAAGCCGACGGGAAAGCTCCGTCTCACGGTCGACGTCTACCGCATCGACATCGACGACCGCATCATCTTCTCCAGCAACATCCAGCCCGAGGACGCGGCGACCTGCGGCGTGCCCGTCGACGCGAGCCGCTGCCCGATCCGCGCGATCCTGGATCCGTTCCGCGTGGGCCAGGTGCAGTTCTTCACCAACGCCGTCGACACCAAGACGCAGGGACTCGACGTCGTCGCGCTCTACGACGTGCCGTTCGGCGACGGGACGATCAGCCTCGAGCTCGCGTCCGACTTCAACAAGACGCTCGTCAGGAACCGGAGGTCGTCGTCGAGCATCCTGCCCGCGGCGGTGCTCTTCGACGAGGCCCAGGTCACGCTCGTGGAGGAGGGCCAGCCCCGGCAGCACCACGTCGTGGGCGCCACCTACCGGCGCGACGGCTGGGCCGCCGGCCTGCGATTCAATTACTTCGGCGCCGTCTCCGGTGAGGGCTTCACCCCCGGCTTCAAGCAGACCTGGGGAGGCAAGTGGCTGACCGACGCGTCGTTCACGGTGCCGCTCCGGCCCGACACGGTCAGCCTGACGGTGGGCGCGCTGAACCTGTTCGACGTGTACCCCGACAAATGGTCCAGCCCCGGTCCCAACGTCAACCCGTTCCCGTTCCTGGGATTCACGTACGGGTGGGAGACGCTGCCGTTCGGGATCAACGGCGGCTACTATTACGCCCGGGTCAACCTTCGCCTGCCGCACTGAGCCACCGGCGCGGGCCGACGGTATCCACGGCGCAACCAGTCCACGGAGGATGGATGAGCGCACAGGCCGACGCCGGCAAGGCCGTGACCTGCTCGATCGCACCGATGCTCTCGGTTCGCCACGGCGCGGGCGGTCGAGTTCTACAAGTCGGCCTTCGGAGAGAGCGAGGTCTACCGAGTGGAAGCCCGGACGGGGCGGTGGTGTCCCGGCTGTCGGTCGACGGTGCGGAGTTCTGGGTCGCGGACGAATCACCCGAGCACTCAAACTTCAGCCCGGAGTCCCTGGGCGGCGGCACCGTCCGGATGATCCTGACCGTGCCGGATCCCGATGCGATGTTCGCGAGGGCGGTCGCGGCCGGCGCCCGAGAAGTCCACGCCGTCACGGAAGACTACGGATGGCGGCTGGGCCGCGTGGTCGACCCGTTCGGCCATCATTGGGAGATCGGCCGCCCGCTGGCGCCGTAGAATGCGCCGCATGCCCGGCCTCGGCGCGGTCATCACGGTCATAGCGCTCGCGGGCGCCGCGGCCCCGCCGCACCGCGTGTCCTTCGCGACGGAGGACGGCGGACGCGTCCATGCCGACCTGTACGGCACCGGCGGCCGCGGCGTCGTGCTCGCTCATGGCGGCCGCTTCACCAAGGAGAGCTGGGAAAAGCAGGCGCGCGCGCTGGCGGACGCCGGCTTCCGCACCCTGGCCATCGACTTCCGCGGGCGCGGCCAGTCGCGCGGGCCGGAGTCCAAGCCGCCCGACGACGGCGTCGAGTACGACGTGCTGGCCGCGGTGCGGTACCTGCGCGCGTCCGGGGCGCGGACGGTCTCGATCGTCGGGGCGAGCTTCGGCGGCGCCGCGGCGGCGCAGGCGGCGGTCCTGGCCCGGCCCGGAGAGATCGATCGTCTCGTGCTGCTGGCCCACGGAGAGATCCCGGAGCCGGAGCGGATGCAGGGCCGCAAGCTCTTCGTCGTCGCGCGCGACGACGCCAACGACGCCGGCCCGCGACTGCCGCGAATCCGCCGGCAGTACGAGAGGGCCCCCGGCCCCAAGGAGCTCTTGATCCTCGAGGGCTCCGCGCACGCGCAGTTCATCTTCGAGACCGATCAGGGCGAGCGGCTGATGCGCGAGATCGTGCGCTTCCTTTCCGCGCCGTAGGCGGCGCGATGGCGAGGCCCTTCCTCACGGCGGAATGGCGGCAGGTCGTCATCCTCAATTATTGCGTGGAGCCCTCCGCGCTCGCCGACCGGGTGGCGCGTGGCACCGAGCTCGACCAGTGGCAGGGCCGCACCTACCTCGCCTGGTCGGCTTCCGATTCCTCGACCCGAGGGTGCTCGGCGTGCCGATCCCGTTTCATCGCCGCTTCGAGCCCGCATGCTCTACAACGAGAACTACACTTCGCTGCCGATGGGCCACGAGATCGGGCGCGCGGCCGGCGAGCCGGGAAGGATCGAGTCGGTGTCGTACTCGTGGACCTTCGCCGGCCGCCGTCATCGACTCTCGCTGTCGCCGGGTTGCGAGCCACGCTCGTTGACGCCCGGGAGCGAGGAGGAGTTCATCGCCGAGCACTACTGGGGCTACTCGAGACAGCGCGACGGCGGAACCAGCGAATATCCCCGTGTCGGCTTTCATGGCCGAGGGCTCCGAGGTCGCCGTCGCCCACGGGACTCGTCTGGACGATTGAGGCTCAGGGAACCCCGTCACGGGCGCCCTCGTATAAGCGTAACGGAAGAGGGACATCCATGACATTCCTGGTGATGATGTTCGTCGCGCTGGCGTTCCTCGTGCTCCTGCCCCTGATCCTCCTGAAGCTGGTCCTGGGACTGATCTTCCTGCCCTTCAAGCTATTGGGCGTCATCTTCCGCGTCGTCTTCGGCCTCACCTTCGGCCTGGTCGGCCTCGTGTTCCGGATCCTGTTCTCCGGCGTCGGGCTGTTGCTGGCCTTGTTCGTCGCCGTCGGCGTGGCGCTGATGATTCCGCTGCTGCCCTTCCTCCTCGTGGGTGTGGGACTCTGGCTTCTCCTGCGCTCCTCCACGCCCCGGTCCCCGCTGCGTCTGTCCGCGTAAGTATTACAGTACTGTGACGTTGTAGGCCAGGCGGGGATGCTAGTCTGCCCGTTGGCCCTGCGATCGGACCTCCTCGCCGGGGCCAAGGAGAGAGCCTTGACCCTCACCTGGAACGGCAAGCGGTTCGACTGGCTGAACGTCGGCTACTTCGCGGCGATTCACGCGGGGGCGCTCCTCGCGCCGTTCACGTTTTCCTGGTCGGCCCTGGGGGTATTCCTCTTCCTTTATTGGCTCTCGGCTTCGGTCGGGATCTGCCTCACCTACCACCGCCTGCTCACGCACCGCGGCTTCCGGATCCCCAAGCCCCTCGAGTACCTCTTCACCATCTGCGGAAACCTCGCGAGCGAGGGCGGCGCGATCAGCTGGGTCGGCATGCACCGCATGCACCACACGCTCTCCGATCGCCCCGGCAAGGACCTGCACACTCCCAAGGACGGCTTCTGGTGGAGCCACCTCGGCTGGATCGTGTGCACGTTCGAGTTCGACCGCCGGGAGATGGAGGCGAAGTACGCGCCCGAGCTCGTGGCCGATCCCGTTCACCGCCTGCTGAACCGCATCCACGTCCTGCCCAACATCCTCGTGGGCCTCGCCCTCTACGCCTGGGGCGGCTGGTCGTTCGTCGTGTGGGGGGTCTTCCTGCGGCTCGTGGTCGTGCTGCACGGCACGTGGTTCGTCAACTCCGCCGCCCACACGTTCGGTTACCGCACGTACGACACGCCGGAGGGCTCGACCAACTGCTGGTGGGTCGGGCTCGTCGCCTGGGGCGAAGGCTGGCACAACAACCACCACGCCTTCCAGCGGTCGGCGCGCCACGGCCACGAGTGGTGGGAGGTGGACGCGACGTGGGCGCTCATCCGCGGCCTGCAGGCGTTGGGGCTCGCCACCGACCTGCACCTCCTGCCGAAGGGCGCCGAGCGCTTCCGCCTCGACCGCCCGGCGGAGAGCGTTCGCGCGCTGACGGCCGATCTGGAAGCCGCCACCGCCGAGCCCGCCGCGTAGCCTGAGCCGCATCGCGCTTCTCGAGCGACGTTTCCCGGCCCGGGTCCCCGTCGACAAGGCGTGGGCCCATCTCGAGAAGGTCGAGAGCTGGCCGTCGTGGGCCAGGCACATCAAGCGGGTCGAGCTCTCCCCCGCCGGCCCCCTCACGGCCGCCTCCGCCGGGAGGATCCATCTGACGAACGGAGTGAAGTCGACGTTCCGGATGGAGGAGCTGGATCCCGGGCGGAGCTGGAAGTGGGCGGGCCCCTTCCTCTGGATCACCGTACACTACGATCACCGGTTCCGGAGCCTCGGCGCGCGCGAGACGGAGCTGACGTTCTCGCTCGAAGGCGAGGGTCGCGGCGTGGACGTGCTGGGACCGATCTTCGCCGCCGTGTACGCGCGGAGCCTCGACCGGGCGATACCCCGGCTCGTGGAGGAGCTCGAACGATGTTACTCGTGACGACGCTCGCGTTCGGTGTCGCCGCCGGAGGCGCGTGCCTTCACGGCGCCGACGAGACCGCGGAGCAGGCGCTGCGCCGGCAGGCGGCGCTGCGCGCCGTCCGCTACGTCAACACGGCGGAGAACATGGGTGTTGAGAAGGCGCGGAGATACGTGCCCCTGAGCCAGCTCGCCGGCGTGCCCGCCGTGGAGGGGTTCAAGCTCTCCCTGGTGAACGACAACAAGGGCTACATGCTCGCGGCGAAGGACACGCGGGATGCCTGCGGCTTAGCGTACTTCAGCGACGAGTCGGGGCTCGTCTACGAGGCGAAGCCGGTCAAGCGGTGACAGATAGCCGATAGCCGCGAGCGGAGGATTCACTCCGACGCGAGCGGCGGGGGGGAGCGCGAATGCGCGCGGGGGGATGCTTCCGTCAGGCGGTACCCCCCCGAACTGTCTAAGGTAACAGCACCGCCTTCACGAGAGTCCCCTCGGCCATCCCGTCGAAGCAGGAACGCCACTCGGTGAGCGGGGCCACGCGGCTGATGAGCGGGCGCGGATCGAGCTGGCCCGCGCCGAGCATCCTCAGGACCCGCTCCCAGACCGGCCAAGTGTGGCTGAAGCTGCCGCGCAGCGTCACCGCCTTCTGCACGAGCGGATCGAGCGAGAACCCCAGCGGCTGCGGCCCCCAGCCGACCTTGGTCACCTGCCCGCCGGGCCGGACGACGGCCAGGGCCTGCTGGAGCGCGGCCGAAGCGCCCGCGGCGTCGACGACCACGTCCGCGCCCTGGCCGTCGCCGAGGCGCTGCACCGCGTCGGCCAGCTTCTGCGTCTCCATGTCGACCGTGTGCGTGGCCCCCAGGCCGAGGCCCAGTTGCAGGCGCGCGCGGTCGCGGGCCAGCCCGGCGAGCACGACCGCGCCCGCGCCGCAGATCCGCGCCACGTGCGCGCAGAGCAGGCCGATGGGTCCCGGGCCGATCACCACCACGACGTCGCCAGGATGCACGCGCGCGTTCACCACCACCGCCTGGTACGCGACGCAGCAGGGCTCGGTCAGCGCGGCCAGCTCGAAGGGAAGGTTATCCGGCAGCCGGTGCAGGCAGCGGGCCGGCACGCGGACGTAGCGCGCCATCGCGCCGTCCAGGCCGTAACCGAAGCCGCGCCGGGCCGGATCGATGTTGTACTGCCCGGCCCGCGTCAGCGGCGACTCGGGGTCGACCTCGGCCGCGGTCTCGCTCGCCACCCGATCGCCCCGCGCGAAGCCCGACACTCCCGACCCCAGCGAGGCGACCTCGCCGCAGAACTCGTGGCCGAGGACGACCGGCACGCGCACCGGCCACGACTGCGTGTTGTGGTACTGGTGCAGGTCGCTCCCGCACACGCTCACGCCGCGCACGCGCAGGAGAACCTCGCCCGGCCCGGCCTCCGGCACCGGCACCTCGCGCAGCTCGACGCCGCCCGCGCGCAGCGCGTGATGGACGAGGGCCGGCATCAGTTGCGTGCTCACGAAGCCGGCCCCTTCACCGCGGCGACGAAGTCGCGCAGGATCCGGAAGAGTCCCTCGGGGTCGGCGCCGGGGCGGAACTCGCGATCGGCCACGGCCAGCGGCGCGCCCACCACCACGAGAGGAGCCCCCAGACCCGGCATGCGCGCGGCCTGCTCGATGGACAGACCGCCGACCGCCTGCAATGGAAGCTTCACCGCGGCCCGCACCGCGGCCAGGTCCTCGAGCGGAGTGCGCCGGGCATCGTGGTGGCGCTCGTCGTAGCCGGTGTGGACGATGACGACGTCGACGCCCCACTCCTCCAGACGCCGCGCCATGCCCGGCTTGTCGGGATGGAGCATCAGGTCCGCCATCACGTGGCCGCGGCGCTCGCGGCCGGCCCGCACCGCCTCGCGCACGGTATGCTCGTGGGCGACCGCCATCACGACCACGAAGGCGGCCCCGGCGCGGAACATCATCTCCGCCTCCAGGTAACCGGCATCTATCGTCTTGAGATCGGCCACGACCGGATGCTCGGGGAACCGGTCGTGCAGCGCGCGCACCGCGTGCAGGCCCTCGGCGAGGATCAGCGGCGTGCCCGCCTCGAGCCAGTCGACGCCCGCACGCACGCCGATCTCCGCGGTCGCGATCGCCTCGTCCAGGCCCGTGAGGTCGAGCGAGAGCTGCACGCGGGGCCGGCCGTCGAGGAGGCCGCCGCTCACACGCCGCCGCTCCGCGGGGCCGCGCCGAAGTGCTGCGCGAGCTTCGCGCGGAGGAACGTCACGCTGTCGCGCAGGTTGGCCATGCCCTCCTCGATCGTCCCCCCGTCGCCGTCCTCGATGCTGACCCAGCCGTCCCAGCCCGCGCGGGCCAGCGTGCCGAAGATGCGGTCGTAGTCGTTCAGGCCGCGGCCGATCACGCCGTGCCTGAGGAACGGCGCATAGCCCTGGCGCGGGTCGATGGCGAGAAGCCTCAGATCCGCGGTGGTGCCGCCCTCCACGTAACGGTCCGACGCCTGCATCGTGGCCAGGCGCGGCAGGACGCGGTCGAGCAGCGCGTACTGGTCCTCTCCCGCCACGATCGCGTTCGAAGGATCGTATTGCGCGCGCAGCCAGGGCGAGTCGACCGCGTCGAGGATCGCCAGGTACCGCTCGTGGCTCTGGGCGAACTCGGGATAGAGCCACAGCCCGTCCTTGTAGTGGTTCTCCATGACGAGCACCACCCCGGCCGCCTCCGCGTCGCCCACGAGCGAGCGCAGCGCGTCGACGACCCAGCCGAGCGCCGCCTGGGGATCCAGCCCGGGGCGGTTCTGTCCCGAGAGGACGCGGCAGTACCGCCCTCCCAGCTCCGCGGTCAGGGCGATCATGCTCCGCGTCGTCTCCATCTCGCGGGTGCGATCGCCGGGGTCCGGCTGCGTGAAGTCGGGAGAGTTGCAGAGCATGGGCATCTGCAGGCCACCGTCGGTCAGCGCCTGCCCGACCTGCTTCACGTATGCCGGGTCGAGCGAGGCGAAGAAGCGCGGGTACAGCTCGACCCCGTCCAGGTCGAGCTGGCCGGCCAGCTCGAGCCACTCGAAGAGGGACATCCGGCCCTCGACGAGGGCGGTGAAGAAGCCCTTGGGGAACGCCGCCAGCGCCGGCAACGCTACTTCTTGTCCGCGCCGATCGTGACCTTGTAGCCGTCGGGATCGACCAGCGCGAAGTCGCGCATGCCCCAGGGCTGGTCGCGCGGCTCCTGGGTCAGCGCGCCGCCGCGGGCCTTGATCTGCCGGGCGAGCGTGTCGACGTCCTGGACCGTCGTGCAGTAGATGCGGACACCCTCGCCCTTCGCGCGGTCGCGGCCCTTCTTCCAGTCGTCCTGCGACAGCATGAAGCTCACGGCCCCGGCCAGCATGGAGACCCCCTCCAGCTTGCCCTCGTGCTCCCAGCGCTCTTCCACGACGCACCCGAGAACGTCACGGTACCAGGCCATGCTCTTCTCGATGTCGTTCACGGTGAAGCCCGGCGCCGCCGAGCGCAGCCTCAGGGTCTCGGGTCCCTTGCGCACCGGGCGGGCCGGCCGGGCGGCCGCCTTGCGGGCCGGCGCCTTCCGGCGCGCGGTGGCGGCACTCCGCGTCTTCGCCTTCTTCTTCTTCGTGGCCATACTGGTTCCTCCTACGAAATGGCGCGGGCGAGCAGGAATGCCATACCCGCCGCCAGCGCCCCGATGAGCACCGTCTGCAGCGCGCTGCGCACGGGTCGAGCGCCCGTGAAGCGTCCCTTGACGTAGCCGAACACGGTCAGGGCCAGCAGCGTGACGGCGATCGAGATCGGCAGCGCCTTCTTCGCGCTCACCACCACCATGTACGGAAAGAGCGGGATCAGGCCGCCGCCGACGTACGCGCCCGCGATCGTGAGCGCGCTCCGCGCCGCTCGCCGCGGATCGGGCTTCTCCAGGCCCAGCTCGAACCGCATCATGAAGTCGACCCACGTCTCCGGCCGCCGGGCCAGGGCCTTGACGACGGTCTTGCTCTCCTCGTGCGTGAGGCCGTACGACTCGAAGATCTCCGTCGTCTCCTTCACCTCTTCCGCGGGGATCTCCTTCACCTCGCGCTGCTCGCGCACGCGCTCGCTCGCGTAGTGCTCGGCGTCGCTCTTGGCCGCGAGGTAGCCGCCGAGGCCCATGGCGATCGAGCCGGCCGCGACCTCGGCCAGGCCGGCGGTCACGACGATCGCGCTGGCGTCGAGCGCCCCGGTGAGGCCGGCGGCGAGCGCGAACGGCACGGTGAGGCCGTCCGACATGCCGATCACGACGTCGCGGACCACCGCGCCCGCGGTGAAGTGGTGCTCGATGTGGGGGGTAACCGGCATCCGGGAATTCTACGCGCTCGCCGACGCGACCGCCCGGAAGAATGCGCGCAGGCGCGCCTCGTCGAGGGCCCCCGCCGTGCGCACGCCGCCGCAGACATCGAGCGCGAACGGGCCCACCGCGGCGATGGCTTCGGCCGCGTTGTCCGCCGTCAGTCCTCCGGCGAGGAAGACCGGCACCGCGATCGCTTCCCGGATCCGCCGGCTGAGCGCCCAATCGTGCCGGCGGCCCGTCCCCCCGAGCTGTTTCACGGGCAGATCGGGATTGCCCGAGTCGAGCAGCACGGCGTCGACACGGGGCGCGACCTCTCGCGCCTCGTCGACGGCCTCGGGACCGGTGACGTGGACGACCTGGACGAGGCGGATGCCCGGCAGCGCCGCGCGCAGCTCCGCGTGCGCGCCGGAAGGGAGGCGATCGCAGAGCTGCAGCGTGCCGACACGCACCCGGCGCTGCTGGGCCACGAGGGACGGGACGTCCTGCCCGCACGTCAGGAGGAACGGCGCGACGGGCGGAGGCACGGCGGCGGCGATCGCGGCGATGCGCTCCTCGGGGATGACGCCGGGACCGCTGGGCATCTCGGAGACCAGGCCGAGGGCGGCCGCTCCCGCCCTGACCGCCGCCCGCGCCTCGGCCACGCTCTGGATGCAGCAGACCTTCACGCGCGGGACCGGTGTCGGCTCCACGGCCCGGGCCTCAGGACGCGGAGCGGCCGTGCTCCCGGGCGAGCAGGTCGGCCTGCAGGCGGTCGAACTTCTCGTGGAGCTGCATGATCTCCAGCTCCGCCTTCAGGTTCACCTGGTAGTCCAGCTCGCTGCGGATGCGGTCGCGGGCGTCCTGGCGGTTCTGGCTCATCATGATCACGGGGGCCTGGATCGCGGCGAGCATCGAGAGGAACAGGTTCAGGAGGATGAAGGGATACGGATCGAACGGCTCCTTCCTGAAGACGAGGAGCGTGTTGATCACGACCCAGACGAGCAGCACGGAGGCGAAAGCGAAGATGAAGTACCACGATCCGCCGAACCGCGCGACGCCGTCCGCGACCCGCTCGCCGAAGGTCTCCTGCTCGTCCGCGACCTCGTTGGGGTTGGGCACCCTCCGGCGGAGCAGCTCGTCGGTCTTGCGGAACCGTCGCGCGAGGGCGGCCATCACGTCCAGCGCGACGTCTGCGCGCCGCCGGAGCAGCCCGAGGAACTCCTCCCGCGACAGGCTGTAGGCCTCCACGTCGTCCAGCGCGACCGCCGAGGTCGAGCGGCCCCCTCCGTCGAGCAGCGACATCTCGCCGAAGAACTCCCCCGGCTCCAGGACGTCCACCAGGACCTTCGCCCCGTCCTCCCCGACGACCGACAGCTCCACCTTCCCGCCCCGGATCACGTACAGGACGCCACCCGCTTCCTTCTCGCGGAAGATGGCGGCGCCGGCGGCGAAGCGCGCCTCCTTCATCAAGGAGGCCACCGCGGCCCGCTCGTCGCCGTCCAGGGTCTGGAAGAAGGGGATGCCTTCGAGCACCTCCGGTCGCGCCGGCATTGCTGCAACCTCCTCGAGGGTTGTAAAGCGCCGCGAGTGTGCCATCGCCCACGGCGTCCCGCAAGGCGTGCGGTCTAGAATCGTCACCAATGCGGACCCGCTCTCTCCGCCGCCTGGCGCGCTCGCTCGACGCCCATCGGCCCGTCGACCCGCGCGAAGCCGCGGACCTGCTGGAGATCGTGCAGTTCGTGGCCCGCCACCCCGACCCCTTCGACCGGCGCATCCCCGAGGGCCACCTCACGGGCAGCGCGCTGGTGGTCTCACGGGACGGCCGACGCGTCCTGCTCCTGCGCCACCGGAAGCTGCAGCGCTGGCTACAGCCGGGCGGCCACGCGGACCCGGGCGAGACCTTCGGCGAGGCGGTCGCCCTGCGCGAAGCCCGCGAGGAGACGGGGATCACCGGGCTCACCCTTCACGCGAAGGCGCCGCGTCCGCTCGACGTCGACGTCCACGAGATCCCGGCCCGCGGGGACGAGCCGGCGCACCTGCACCTCGACCTGCGGTATCTCGTGCTCGCTCCGACGAGGTCGACGCTCGCGCGCTCGTCCGCGGAGAGCGACGACCTCCGGTGGTTCGCCTGGGCCGAGCTGGCGGCGCTGGACCTGGACCCCGGCCTGCGCCGCGCCCTCGGCAAGGTCAGGGGCTGCCTCATGCCCTAGCCCGTCCTCATTCGCGCGGGCGGCGGCGAGCGAGCTTGTGCATCGAGCGGATCCGGCGGTTCTCCACCTGCCTCCCCCACCCGTCCTGGCGGAGCGCGAGGTGGCGCACCTCCCTGCGGAGCTTCACGAAGCTCGAGAAGCGCTCGGCCGCCAGCCGCCCGTCGGCCAGCGCCGAGAGCACCGCGCAGCCCGGCTCGCTCTCGTGGCGGCAATCCCGGAAGCGGCATTCGGCCCTCAGCGCGTCCACGTCGGCGAAGGCGGCGGGAAGCGCCTCCTCGTCGGCCCAGAGCTGAAGCTCGCGCAGGCCCGGCGTGTCGATGATCCAGCCGCCACCGGGGACCGGGATCAGCTCCCGCCGCGTCGTGATGTGCCGTCCGCGGCCGTCGTGCGCGCGCACCTCCGCCGTCGCCTGGGCGTCGCGCCCGAGCAGCCGGTTGGCGAGCGTCGACTTGCGGACGCCGGACGATCCCACGAGCGCCACGGTGAGCCCGGCGCCCGCGTACGTCGACAGAGCCCCGAGGCCGTCGCCCGTCACCGAGCTGGCGACGAGGACGGGGACGGCGGGGGCGAGGCGCTCGACCTCCTCCTTCCGGGCGGCGGGGTCGTCGCACAGGTCGGCCTTGGTGAGAACGACCACGGGCCGGGCGCCGCTCTCGGCCGCCAGCACCAGCGCGCGCTCGATGCGGCGCGCGTTGAAGTCACGGTCCAGGCCTGATACGAGGAAGACGGTGTCGGCGTTGG
>Ga0066710_100005235_pt1 | contig 11761 bp, 10 predicted proteins | sample GraSoiAngelo_159_FD_79666 | JGI IMG/M metagenome (GOLD analysis project Ga0066710, IMG submission 79666) | Grasslands soil microbial communities from the Angelo Coastal Reserve, California, USA - 14_1009_16_40cm | ecosystem: Environmental > Terrestrial > Soil > Grasslands | place: USA... | reverse complement strand
TTCATCGTTCTTCTCGTTGCCCTGACCTACGGAGTGCTGGCGCCGCGTCTGCTGAAAGATGGCGGGACGGGCTGGCATATCCGCAACGGACAACAAATCCTGCAAACGCACTCGATCACTCGCACTGATTCCTTCTCCTACACCATGCAGGGCCGGCCTTGGTATGCCTGGGAGTGGCTCAGCGACGTTATCTTTGCATGGCTGCACCAGTTGGCGGGATTGAAAGGGATCGTTCTGGCGGCGGGAGTACTGATCGCTGCGTTTGCGACCACTCTGATCCGCAGGATGGTCTGGCGGGACGTACATCTGTTTGTCGCGATGGCGGTGGCGCTTCCCGCCGTCGGCGCATCGTCGATTCACTTCCTGGCGAGGCCGCATATCTTTACGCTGCTGCTGCTGTCGGTCTCGGTGTGGATGATCGAAGCCGATCGAAAGCATCCGAGCAGGAGGATCTGGTGGTTGGTGCCGCTGACTGCCGTGTGGACCAATTTGCACGGCGGATTTCTGGTGTTAATCGCGGTTCTCGGGATTGCGGCATTGGGGACGGCGATCGAAGCATGGATGGAGCGCTCGGATTTCCGGTCCGCAATTCGTTACCTGGCGCTCACCGCGGCCTGCGCCGCCGCATCGCTGATCAACCCTTACGGGTACCAGCTGCACGTCCACGTCGTCGAGTATCTGCGCTCGGATTGGATCCGGAATGCGATTCAAGAGTTCCAATCACCAACTTTCCGGAGCGAGAGCATGCTGCAGTTCGAGGCTCTGTTGCTGATAGGGCTCATCGCCGCGGGTTTCCTTTTCCGCAGGCGCAGGGTAGTTGAGGGTTTGTGGATCGTTTTCTTCGCCCACATGTCATTGGCGAGCGTTCGGCACGTGCCGGTATACGTGACAGTGGCGGCGCCTCTCATCGCTCGAGAAATTGCGCAGTGGTGGAACGCCTGGACCGCGAGCGTGCGCAAAGGATCGATCGCCGGCATTCTCAACCAGATGGCGGCAGATTCGATAGCGGGATTCCGCCGCTCGAGCATCTGGGCGCTGATCGTAGTTTTCGCGCTGGTCCTGATCGGGCCGCCGATTCCGTGGCCCAAGGATTTTCCAGCCGCATTGTTCCCCACTGAGATTGTGCACCAGCACGCCGCCGAGATCCTCAATTCCCGTGTGCTGACCACCGATCAGTGGGCCGACTACCTGATCTATACCAATCCCCAGCAGAGAGTCTTTGTGGATGGCCGCAGCGACTTCTACGGACCTGAAATCGGCAACCAGTATCTTCACTTGACCGAGGCGCAATGGGACTGGGAGCAATGGATGGCTAAGTACAACTTCAACCTCGTCTTGCTGCCCATCGAAAGCTCACTTCCAGCGCTCCTGAAGCGCGATCCGGACTGGCGGGTCGTTGAAGACGATGGTAAGCGGATTCTCTTAGCCCGCCGATCCACCCCAGTACCAGCTACAGGGAATTCCCGCCAGGAACCAAGGTTCTAAGGAACATAAGCATTAGGGATTCCGGGGCTAATGAAAACCACCGAAGCGGCCGAAATCATAAGTGGGAGCACACGGATGAAGTCTCAGCATACGAGTCCGCGCAATGGAAGCGCGGGCCGGCGGGTACCCATGCGGATTCCGGAGATCCCCATGGAGTGGATGGATCCGATGAGCTGGCGGCTGCCATCGGGGAAGGCGTTGGCGGAATTCGCGTTGCAGGCCGGGTTTCTAGCGCCGTTGATGCTCGGTACGCCGGCGTTCAAGCGCAAGAAAACGGCGGCGCCGGCTGGTTCTCCGGGGGTGGTGGATAAGCGTGTAGAGGAGGCGCCGGAGCGTAGCGGCTCGTTTCTGGAAACGAGATGACGGCTCAAGTGTGGATCTTAGTTCTGGTAGGACTCGCGGCAACGATCGATGATCTTGCCCGGCGCCAGATTTCCAACTGGATTCCGGCCGCGGCTCTCGCCGGAGGGCTTGGCTGGCAGATCGGCCAGAGCGGATGGCTCGGGGGCCTGTACGCGCTCGGAGGCGCAGCCGCGGGGTTTGGGGTTTTCTTGATTTTTTACCTGCTCGGCGGAATGGGCGGAGGCGACGTGAAGCTGATGGCTGGCTTCGGCGCGCTTCTGGGCGCCGGGCGATTGATCGAAGCCTCGTTATGGACAGCGGGTGTCGGCGGCGTGTTGGCGCTTTGTGTGGTGGTCGTGAACTCGCTCAGCCGATTCTGGGGTAAGCGAAGCGGGAAGGGAAATGAGAACGGGGAACGGAAGGAATCGATCCCCTACGCGCCGGCGATCACGCTGGGCGTTTGGCTGTCGCTAGTGCCAAAGGGCTAAAGCGGCGTTTTGGGAGCAATGGAATTAACGGCTCTCTCCGGCATCGCGCCGGCGTGAGAGCGGGCAGAGGAGAAAAATTATGGATCGCAGGTTTCTTACGGTATTGGGCGTCAGCCTGGTGTTTGCGCTGGTGGTCTCAAGCGTGTTTTATCAGATGACCGCGCGCTCGGGTGGCTCCAGAAAATCCGACGCGACGGATAGCAAGGATATCGTGGTCACAACCCGGCCTTTAGGCGTCGGAGTGATGATCAAGCCGGCCGACGTGAAGATCGCCAAGGTCCCGGCCGACGGGTTCCCGAAAGGCGCGTTCACACGGGTCGAAGAAGTGCTTGACCGGCCGGTTGTGTCCAACATCCTGCTGGATGAGCCCGTGCTCGAAGGCCGGCTGGCTGCCAAGGGCAGCGGACTTGGCCTCGCTCCGACGATTCCCGTCGGGATGCGCGCGGTAGCCGTTCGCGTGAACGACGTCGCCGGCGTGGCGGGTTACGTGCTGCCCGGAATGCGGGTTGACGTCCTTGTCACCGGACGCCCGCCCAACGCTGATGGCAACATCACCACTACCTGTCTGCAGAACATTCTCGTGCTTTCGGCCGGGCAGACCATCCAGCCCGACGCGCGCGGCCAGGCGATCCAGGCCCCGACGGTCACGCTGCTGGTGGACCCGACGCAGGCGGAGACCCTGACTCTGGCCAACAGTGATGGCCACATCCAGTTGGTGCTGCGCAACTCGAGCGATCAGACCATCGAAAAGACACCCGGCCGATTCATCACCGAATTGTACGGCGGCTCGCGGCGCCAGAACCCGGTCAAGGAGCCAGCGCCGAAGCCGCGTCCGAAACCAGTCGTGACAGCGGAGGTAGCAGTTGCACCTCCTCCGCCGCCCGCTGCGCCGCCGCCCGATCAGGTAGTGGTGATTCGCGGGACGACCAAGACCGTGGAAGTGATCCCGAATCGTGCAAATAACTAACAAAGGCAAGGACACGACTATGACCCGACAGAGCCTCCATATCCCAATAGCCCTTTCCGCCGCGCTGGTCGCGCTCGGAGCGGGCATGTGCGCCGCGCAGAGCGCAGAAGATCTGCGCCTGACAGTAGGCAAGAGCGTCGTGATCGACTATCCATCCGACGTGCGGCAGATCTCCACCAGCAACCCAGAAATTCTGGATGCGAGCCCGGTGACCACGCGCGAGATTCTTCTGCATGGCAAAGGGCTCGGCGCGGCCACCATGGTCGTGTGGAACAAGACCGGCCAGCGAACTTTTTACAACGTTACTGTGGAATTGAACATCGACCCGCTGCGCCGCATCCTTCACGAAACATTCCCGAACGACGATATCCAGCCGCGGAGTTCGCGAGACTCGATCTCACTCAATGGGCGCGTCTCGAACAAGGAAGTCGCGGATCGCGCCGTGCTGCTCGCGGCCGCGTTCTCGAAGACGGTTGTCAATAACCTCCAGGTCGCCGGCACGCCGATGGAGAAGCAGATCCTGCTGCGCGTGAAGTTCGCCGAGTTGGATCGGCAGGCGGCGCAACAATATGGCGTCAATCTGTTCTCGACGGGCGCCGGCAACACCCCGGCACGTATCACCACCGGACAGTTTAGTGCGCCTTCGATCAGCCAGGTCAACAGCGCGATCGGCGCACCCACGAAGGGATTCGCAAGCAGTTTTAGCGTCGGCGATGCCTTGAACCTCTTCGCATTCCGCCCTGACTTGAACCTGGGAGCATTTATCAAGGCGTTGCAGTCGAAAGAGGTGCTACAGATCCTGGCAGAGCCGAACCTGGTGGCCACGAACGGCCAGGAAGCCTACTTCCTGGTCGGGGGTGAGTTCCCGGTGCCGGTACTGCAAGGCGGCGCCAACTCCGGCGCGGTGACAGTGCAGTTTCGCGAGTTCGGCATCCGGCTGATCTTCACGCCGCAGGTCACCGAGAACAAGACCATCAAGATGCATCTCCGGCAGGAAGTCTCGACTCTCGACTTGGCCAACGGCGTCCAGCTTAACGGCTTTACCATCCCCGCGCTCTCCACACGGCGCGCAGAGACCAACGTTGAACTGGGTGAGGGCCAAAGCTTCATCGTCGCTGGTTTGGTCGACAACCGTGAGACGGATCAATTCTCGAAGATTCCGGTGCTCGGCAGCCTGCCGATTTTCGGTTCTCTCTTTAAGACGAAAGACGAGAGGAAAACTAGCACCGAACTCGTGGTTATGGTGACGCCTGAGGTCACCACGCCGCTGGGCCCGAATGATCCCAAACCTTCCGTGTATTTCCCGAACGATTTTCTGGTCCGGCTCCAGCCGAAAGACGTTCAGAATAACGCCGCGAAAGACATGAAGAGCGGAACGAAAGCGGGCAAGAAAAAGAACTAATGACCTGGCGCCCCCCCAAAGCGCCGGATTCTCTCGGGAAAGCGATTCAATGAGTGTACGTGTCCAAAACGAAGCGGAGATAACGGCGTTGCTGATTGCGCCGGACCGTAACCTGGCGCAATCATTCCTGGCGACGCTTCCTCAAACGCGCGCGTTCCAGATTCTGGCGGATCTGAAGAGCTATCCGCCGCAGCAGACGCTGGAGATCCGCGCGCGCCAGCTCCGGCCCCATGTGGTGCTCCTGGACCTGGCGACAGACCTCGAAGCGGCTTCGGAGTTGATCCGCTTCATCGCTACTCTCACGCCCCCGGTGCATGTCGTCGGCCTGCACTCGAGCAATGACTCGCAGACGATCCTGAAGAGCTTGCGAGCCGGCGCCAGCGAGTTTCTTTACGCGCCGTTCGATCTGGCCAACCAGCGCGAGGCGATTGCGCGTTTGCGCAGGCTTTGCGCGCCGGAGCCACAGGCCGCGTCCGAAGCCGGACATATCGTAGCGTTCACCAGCGCCAAGCCAGGATCGGGCGCCTCCACCATAGCCACGCAGAGCGCATTTTCGCTGCAAAGGCTCAGCGGAAAGCGCATCCTGCTCGCCGATTTCGATCTCACTGGCGGCACCATCGGGTTCTACTTGAAGCTTAGCCACAACTACTCGCTGGTGGACGCGTTGCAGCACGCCGAGCACCTCGATCCGGCTCTGTGGAACTCGCTCACCGTGAACTACGGCGGCGTAGACATTCTGCCGTCCCCCGCCGCGCCGTATGCGGAGGCGATTGATCCATCCAGGCTGCGCGTGCTTATGGACCTTGCGCGGCGGCTTTACGACTTCGTGATCCTCGATCTGCCCACGGTCTTTAACCGAACGAGTTTGATGGCGATCTCCGAGTGCGAGCGAGCGTTTCTGGTCTCGACCGCGGAGCTGCCCAGCCTGCACCTGACGCGCAAGGCGATGACTCTGGTGGATCAATTGGGTTTTCCGAAGGAGCGTTTTCAGGTGCTGGTGAATCGCATGGAAAAGCGCGCTGATATCGGCATTGCTGACATGGAAAGGCTGTTCAACTGTCCCGTGCATGCCAGTCTTCCTAACGACTATTTTTCGTTACATCGGGTTGTAACGCTCGGCCAGCCGCTCGGAAACGAAAACGACCTGGGGAAGGCAATCGAGAACGTCGCGACGCGCCTGTGCGGGGCGCTCGCTAACGGAAAGAAGTCCGCGCCGCCCGCGCGAGAGATGAGACCGGTGTTTTCACAGGCGTAAAGGTAACGATTTCGTATGTTTTCGACACTTGATAACGGCAACAAGAACACACAGCAAGTCTCCTGGGAACAGAGACTGCTCAAAAACGCGACCCGGCAGAAGGGCAACCTCAAACCGGAATACCAAGAGCTGAAATTCACGCTCCACCGGAAGCTGGTGGACAAGATCAACCTCGAGGCGCTGGCCACAATCGACAATCAGCGTGTGCGCAGCGAAGTGCGCCAGGCCGTGATTCAGTTGATTGATGCTGAGCCGACGCTGCTCAGCTCGCTCGAGAAACAGCAGATCAGCGACGAAGTCCTGGACGAAGTGTTCGGACTGGGGCCTCTGGAGCCGCTGCTGCAGGACGCGTCGATATCCGACATTCTGGTGAACACCCACAAGCAGGTGTACGTCGAGCGGAGAGGGCTGCTCGAGCTGACCAACGTCGGTTTCCGCGATGACGCACACCTGCTGCGGATCATCGACAAGATCGTCAGCCAGGTGGGCCGCCGCATCGACGAATCGACGCCGATGGTGGACGCACGCCTGAGCGATGGCTCGCGCGTCAACGCGATCATTCCTCCGCTCGCTGTAGACGGCCCGCTGCTCTCCATCCGCCGCTTTTCAACGGACAAGCTGATGCCGCCTGACCTGGTGGACCGCAAGGCGCTGACGCCGGGAATGATGGAACTGCTCGAGGCGTGCGTCAAGGCCAAGATGAATATAATCATCGCCGGGGGAACGGGCGCCGGTAAGACTACGCTTCTTAACGCCCTCTCGGCATTCATCAACACCAAGGAGCGCATCGTCACCATCGAAGACGCGGCCGAATTGCAGTTGAAGCAGCCGCACGTAGCGCGCCTCGAAACACGCCCGCCGAACCTGGAAGGCACCGGAGCGGTAAGGCAGCGCGAGTTGCTGGTAAACAGCCTGCGTATGCGGCCCGATCGCATTGTGGTGGGCGAAGTCCGCGGTGAGGAAGCGCTGGATATGTTGCAGGCGATGAACACCGGTCACGACGGCTCGCTGACCACGGTTCACGCCAACTCCCCGCGCGACGCCGTGTCGCGACTCGAAGTCATGGTGTCGCTCGCCAACGCGAACATGCAACTCACCTCCATTCGCCAGCAGATCGCCAGCGCGGTGCACCTCCTGGTGCAGGCTTCACGCTTGAGCGACGGCTCCCGCCGCGTAGTGTCGCTTACCGAGGTGACTGGCATGGAGGGCGACGTGGTCACGCTCCAGGATCTGTACGTTTTTGAAAAGCGCGGTCTCGACCCGGACGGCAGGGTGGTTGGACGCTTCGCCGCCACCGGCATTCGCCCGAAGTTCTACGAAAAGCTGCTCAGCGCCGGCATCCGGCTCCGGCCAGACCTGTTTGACGAAGTGGTGGAGGTGTGACGTCATGAGTTTCCTTTTCGTCATGGTCGGAATCTGGGCGGCCGCCATGGTTGCGTGGTTCGTGGTTTCGAAGTACGTCAAGTCGTCGGACGTCGATCGGATCAAAGCCCGCCTGTCCGGCACCACCAAGGTCAAGAAGGCGAATCCTGGAGCGGCGAATCAACCCACCGTTATTCAGCAGCAGGATTCGGCCAAGAACCGTTTTGCGCAAATGCTGGTCGAAAAGTACCGCCTGGGTCCGAAAATCCAGATGCTACTCGAGCAGGCGGGTTTGCGGTGGGCCCCGGCCCGGCTGGTCCACTTGTGCCTGGTGCTGTTCATGGCGGGCCTCGCGTTCGGATGGCTGTTCCTGCCGATCGCACATGTGTTTGCCCTGGGCGTTGGGCTGGTGGCCGCTAGCGGACCCGTGATCTACGTCTGGTTCAAGCGGCGTGCGCGCCTGAGGCGGTTCGAGGAGTTGTTTCCGGAAACGCTGGAGTTCGTGGCGCGATCCATGCGCGCCGGACACGCCTTCTCCGTGTCGCTCGAAATGATTCATCGAGAGTTCCAGGAGCCAGTGGCCGGCGAGTTCCGGCGCACCTTCGAAGAGCACAACCTGGGCCTGCCCATGGAGGTGGCGTTGCAGAAACTGGCGCAGCGCGTTCCCTCCCTGGACGTGCATTTCTTCGTTTCGGCGGTACTGTTGCAGAAGCGCACCGGCGGCAACCTGGCGGAAATCCTCGACAAGCTGGCCTACGTGATCCGCGAGCGGTTCAAGCTGCGCGGGCGCATCCGCGCGGTGAGCGCGCACGGCCGCATGACGGCAACCGCGCTAAGTGCGATTCCCGTGGTGGTGTCGATCTTGATGTTCTACACCAATCCGGATTACGTGAAGTTTTTTTTCACCGACGACGTAGGCAACATCATGATGGGAGCGGCGATCGGGCTGCAACTGGTGGGCTACCTCATTATGAAGAAAATCGTGAATATCGAGGTCTGATGCCATGCCATTCTTGATGACTTTGGTCGTTTTTATAGCGCTCGCGGTGGCCGCGGCCCTGGCCGGCATGCGCCTCTATGTGCGACCCAAAGAGGCCATGGACCGGGTCGTAGGCGGCATCGATCACAACGAACACCTCCCCTCCCACCCGAGCCTGGCGATCCACGAGTTGATCAAGCGGCTGGGCAACATCGTGCCGCAGTCTCCCAAGGACGTCACCGTGATGCGGCGGCGGCTGATCCGCGCCGGCGTTCGCAACGACGGCGCTATAAGGATCCTGTACGGCGCTAAGGCCGCGTTCGGCGTTGCGTTGCCACTGCTCACCGGCGTGCTCATCGGCGGGTCTTCCGCTGATTCGGGCAACAAGATCGCGGCGGTTCTTGCCGCCGCCGCCGTGGGTTTTTTCGGGCCCAACGAGTACGTGCGGCGGATGGCCGCGAAGCGCCAGAAGGAAATCGCCCGCGGTCTGCCGAATGCGCTTGACCTGCTGGTGGTTTGCGTGGAGAGCGGACTCGGTCTCGATCAGGCGATCCTTCAGGTCTCTAAGGAACTCGAACACGCCCACCCCGAAGTCAGCGAGGAATTTGGTCTCGTAAACCTGGAACTCAAGGCCGGCAAGCGGCGCGTCGACGCGTTGCGCAACGTGGCCGAACGCACAGGCGTGGACGACCTGAAGAAGCTCGTGGCGGTTCTGATCCAGGCCGATCGTTTCGGCACGGGTGTCGCGCAGAGCCTGCGCGCCCACGCGGATTTCATGCGCATCCAGGCGCGACAGGTGGCCGAGGAAAAAGCCGCCAAGCTCGGCGTGAAACTCATTTTCCCTATTTTCTTTTGCATTCTGCCATCGCTGTTCGTCGTAACCGTGGGCCCCGTGATCATGAAGATCTTGCGGGAATTGGTGCCTATGATGAACAACATTTAGTACCTAGTACGCCCTAAAGCTTAGACATTAGTACGCCGATATTTAGTTAGTCAGGAAAGGAGAATAAAGATGGACACTTCGATTGTTCGAGTTGTCTGTGCTGTGCTGGCGGTCCTGTTTCTCGGGATCATCGTGCTGCGCCGCAAGAAGAGTGCTGAGTAAGCGAGTTTCCCCGGGGAGACGCGGAGCGCTAGGGCGCGGCAGCATCGGAAATCAGGTCGGAGAGCAGCTGCCGCGCTCGACTGCGCGTCTTACCTGAGTCGCGGGAGCAATAAGAAACACGGGGCGGTTTTAAGTCAGGACGTAACAAAGATCGTGTTGTGAAGCCAGGAGCCAGACTAGAAGCGAAAATAAGTTTCTAAAATTTCGTTTCCTGCTGGCTCCAGTTTTTTGGCGTCTGGATTCTTCTCCACAAGCGACGTTTCTACGCCGTTGGGTATAGTGAGGGCATGCGCTCGCTTCGGGCGGTGTTCGTTCTCGTTGCGCTTGCGCCAGCGGGAGCGCTGGCCGCTGATTATGTGGGCAGCGATGTTTGCAAAGCCTGTCACCCGGACGTCTGGGCGACTTTTTACAGAAATCCCCATTACAAGAGCATCGCCTCCGGCAGGGAAACGCCGGAAAACACCGGCTGCGAGAGCTGTCATGGCCCAGGCAAGGCGCATGTCGAGGCACGCGGCGGAAAGGCGACCATCGTCGCCTTCTCCGAGCTGAGCCCCGCGAAAACCCTCGACGCCTGCCTCCGCTGCCACAGCCAGACCCTATCGCGCGCAAACATTCGCCGAAGCGTACATACGCAAGAGGACGTGGTCTGCTCGAGTTGCCACTCCATCCACAAGTCGCCGGCGCCGAAGTTCCTGCTGGCCAAGAATCAGACCGACCTTTGCTATACCTGCCATGGTTCCGTGCGCGCGCAGTTCGCGATGCCGTTCAAGCATCGCGTGAATGAAGGGGTTGTCAAGTGCACCGATTGCCACAATCCGCACGGTGCGTTCGCGGCCACCTGGCGAATGGCCGCGCGTCCCCGCATGATGGAACAGGCGCAGGCCAACGAAGAGCCGTGCCTCAACTGCCACGCCGATAAGCGGGGTCCATTCGTTTACGAGCACGCCGCGGTTCGCATTGAAGGCTGCGAAACCTGCCACAGCCCGCATGGATCGATGAACGCGCGTCTTCTGCGGCGGCCCACCGTCTTCGTCACATGTCTGCAATGCCATAACGGCGCCGGTAATTTCGGCCGGCGGGCCGATGGCGTTCCAGCGCCCGACGCCACCCACAACATGGCCGATCCGAAGTACCAGAACTGCACCACGTGCCATCCCCGGATTCACGGATCCAACAGCGACAACTACTTCCGGCGGTGAAAGAGGCGGCGATGAAAACGACAATCTCGATTTCGCTCCTCGTAGCCGCGGCCGCTTGGGCGCAGCGGCCGGTCGCTCCCACCAACGAGCCAAAGGGCAATCCCCGTGGCGATAACGTGGCAGACTACAACATCCTTCAGTCATTCGAGACCGGTTACCGCTGGCGTACGGTCGGCGGTAACGGCGACATGTACCGCAGCACTGTGACTTACGGTGATGGAATCCGGCTGTTGTCCAGCTCGCTTTCGGTGCAATCACGGGAAGGGCACGGCGGCCTGTTCGACCAGATCCTGCTCAACACCCAGGGCCTCGGCAACGACCCGTATCACTCCGCCACGCTCCGCATCGAGAAGAACCGCCTCTACCGTTACGACCTAATGTTGCGGTCCACTGATTACTTCAACCCTGCGCTGACGATTTCAAACGGTGAGCATTTGATGGATACCACCCTCCACACGCAGGACCACGATTTCACGGTCTTCCCGCAGAGCAATCTAAAGCTTTTTCTGGGCTATTCTCGCAATCTGCAGAACGGCCCGGCCCTTTCGACCATTCAGTTATTTGATGCGCGAGGGGACGAGTATCCGCTGTTCGCCAATATCCGGCGCGAGCAGAATGAGTTTCGCCTTGGCGGCGAATTGCGCGTGCTTGGGTTCCGGCTGAACGTGCTTCGCGGCTGGCAGGATTTCAAGGAAGATACGCCTACCAACCTGACCAGCCCTGAGCAGGGCAACAATCCGTCCGACCTTAACGCGCACATCTCTTTCCGGCGCAACGAGCCTTACCACGGCACGAGCCCTTACTGGCGCGTTGCGCTCTTCCGGGAAGGGAAGCGCTATTGGGCTATGAACGGCCGGTTCACCTACGTCGCCGGCAACCGAGCTTTTGTGTTCGACGAGTTTTCGAGCGGCGTAAACCGCATTGGAGCCCTGGTCAATCACCAGGTAGCCGTGTTCGGCGATGCGCGGCGGCCCGCGGCCACAGGCAACCTCACGTTCAGCCTGTTCCCCACGTCGGGCATCACCATTACCAATCAGACCTCGGTAAACAACATCCGCATGGTGGGCGACTCGTTCCTCAGCCAGTATGACCTCGGGACCGCCCCTTCACCCGTGATTCCGTTCACCTACCTGGGCATCCGCACCGTCGCCAATTCGACCGATATCAATGTGCGGCT
>Ga0066710_100005234_pt1 | contig 11761 bp, 11 predicted proteins | sample GraSoiAngelo_159_FD_79666 | JGI IMG/M metagenome (GOLD analysis project Ga0066710, IMG submission 79666) | Grasslands soil microbial communities from the Angelo Coastal Reserve, California, USA - 14_1009_16_40cm | ecosystem: Environmental > Terrestrial > Soil > Grasslands | place: USA... | reverse complement strand
AGTTGATAGCAGAAATGTCCGGCCACGGGTCCGATGATGGGAAAGCGGGTCTCCTTCGCGTAGGCTTCCATCGCCTGCATCTCGGGAGGCCGCGGGGGAATCAGGCGCTCAAGATACTGGTTGAGTTGAGGTGCCAGTAACCCACCGATCATGGGATCCTCCTCACATGTGACAGCCGAAACGGGCCTATGGAGCTAGTTCTGCGCGTGGGCGCCGGCCTCCCACGCGTGGGCGCAGGCCGCACGGCGATGCTGCACGAACCACTGAACCAGGGACCAGGATACCAGGGGACCATGGGACCACAAAGACGGAGATTTTCCCTGGTCGCCTGGTCCCCTGGTCCCTTGGCTCCTTCTGTGATGGGAGGTGTGAGATGGAACGGCTGCAACGGCACGGAGGGACGGCGGGGTACGTTAGTGCGTTCTGCCTCCTCGTTCTCCTGATCTTGAGTTTTGGCGTCCCCGGGACCGGGGCGACATACGCCGACCCCGCCAGGGCCCTGGCCCAGATCGCCGGTGACCGATGGCTGTGGAGACTCAGCAATCTGGCAGGTATCCTCGCCTCCGGGCTGGCGGTGGTCTTCACGATCGGCCTGTGGGTGCGTCTCCGCGAGCCGGCCCCGGCACGGGCGACGGTCGTGCTCTATCTCGCCATCATCGGCCTGGGTGGATACGCCCTCTCCGGGTTCGTGTTATGGAAGGGCGGACTGGCGATGGCCAGCTTTCTGGTGCGGGATCAGGTCGCGGCCACTCACGCCTGGCTGGCGCTCGACTTCATGGCCCGCGGGGCCGCCGACGTAGGGAACGCATTTGTGGGCACCGCCTTGCTCATCGTGGGCTGGGCGATCGCGGACACCGGAGCGCTCAGCCGGCGGGTGGGCTGGCTGGCCGGGCTCACCGGCATCATGACGCTGCTGGTGATTCGACCGTTCGCATCCGTGGTTGAGATTTTGCAGGTCCTGCTGACCATCGTCTGGCTGGCGTGGGCAGGGAGTGAGTTGCGCAAGGCCTAGCTGAGCCGGGATAGGTGAGCAGGAGCCGCGTTGGTCTGCACGAAAGCCCTCAACGCCTTATTCCTGAAAGGAGTCGGACCGATGACGGTTAGATACCGCATGATTTTTGTGCTGGCGTTGGCAATCGCCCTGGTGTGGCCTGCTCTTGGGCGCGGTGGTGCTCCTCAAACGATTACGTTTCTCACCGCCCCCTGGGGTGTGCCGCCTGATCAGGCGCTGCTCAAATCGTTCGAGGACCGCAGCGGGATCACGGTGCAGATAATTTCCGCGCCGTCGGCCGAGATGTACACAAAGGTCCAGGTGGCGTCGGCCGGCCGGCGCGCGCCCGCCGACGTCATCTTCCTGACCGAAGAGGCGCCGTCGTTCATCGTGGCGCCGGGGTACACGGAGCCCCTCGACGCCCGCGTCGCCAAGAGCGCCGATCTCAACGCGGGCGACATCGAGCGGATGGATTTCTGGACGGTGGGCGGCAAGATTCAAGGGATCACGACGTACGTGCAAATGGTGATGATGGATTACAATGCCAAGCGGCTGCGGGCCGGCGGATTCAACACCCCGGCCGCGACGTGGGACGAACTGCGGCGGCAGTCCGTCGCGCTGAAGCAGAAGGGCGTGGATCAATACCCGGTTGCGTTCGGGGCGATCGACTGGTCGTGGTTCCTGATGTCTCTCTCGGCCGGAGACCCGATGTTCGACGGTAGTCTGAACCCCGTCTTCAGTAACTCCGCATCCCCCGCCCGGAAGGCCATGGCCATGCTGCTCGGCTTCTTTGCCACCGACAAGGTCATCACGCCCGATCTGCTGACGAAAGTGACGCCGCATGACGTCTTCATGGGTGGAACGGGAGTCTACCATCAGGCCTGGCAGGGTTCGCTGGCGGTCATGAACAACGACAAGATCTCCAAGCAGGCGCCCGATGTGCAGTATCTGCTCATGCCCGAGCGTCACTTCACCTGGAGCCTGGACGCGGCTATCGGCTTGTCGCGATTCTCCGGAAAGAAAGACGCCGGGTGGGAGTTCATCAAGTGGTATGTCTCGCCTGAGAACCAGCGGGCCATCTTCAAGGCGGTCGGCCTGGTCCCGTCCCGCAGGTCAGTGCAGCAGGCGCTGAATGCAGAGGGCGCGATCCAGGGTTTCGATGTCATGGCGGAGCAGGCCAAGTACGTGCATCAGCTGCCGCGGACGGTGAAGTGGTGGGGCCCGTGGACCCAGAGCGTGACGGAAGCGATCCGCAAGGCGGCCCAGGGCCAGCTCACGGCCGATGGGGCGGTGGACGCCGTCGCGAAACGCTGGAACGAACTGAAGGCGCAGTATAAGCAATAGGCTTGTTGCGGATTCGAAGCGAGGAGCGGACTGCCTACCTGGCTATCTTGCCGGTCGGTCTGCTCCTCGTGTTCTTCGTCTATTACCCCGCGATTTCCACGTTTCTCCTGGGCCTGACCGACGCCAACCCACGGGTGCAGGGGCTGGAGGGTAGCGCCCACTTCATCGGCCTGCGCAACTACGTCCAGACGCTGGGATCGGGCGAGTTCTGGGCGAGTGTCTGGCGGACCGTCCTGATTGTCTTGATGGTGTTGCCCCTGGAGCTCGTAATCGGCCTGGCCGCCGCGATGATCCTCAACGAGCAATTCCGAGGCCGTGCCGTGCTGCGCACCATCGCCATCGTGCCATGGATGCTGCCACCGCTGGTCAATGGTTTCATGTGGTCATGGATTTTGAACGGAGACTATGGCGCGCTCAATGGCCTTCTCTATCAACTGCACCTCGTCACCCGCTACCATCACTGGCTGGCGTCGCCATCGGCGCAGTTGTTCTGGGTGGCGGTGGCGCAGGTGTGGACGCGGTTTCCCTTTGCCATGGTGGTGCTGCTGGCCGCATTGCAGTCGATTCCCCAGGACGTGGTCGAAGCGGCCCGTGTCGATGGGGCGCGCCCGGCGCAGGTCTTCCGGTCGGTGACGTTTCCGTTGCTCCTGCCGGCGTTCACCGTGGCCATGGCTGTAGAGTTCATCGTCACGTTCCAGATCTTCGACGTGATCTGGTCCCTGACGGCGGGCGGCGCGGCCGGCCAGGTCATCAACCCGTTCACGAAGGCCGTCATGATCTTGAACTACGAGGTGGTGTTTCGGAACCTGGACCTCGGCCTGGGTTCCGCCATCGCCTACTTGATCCTCGTGCTGTCGATGGGCGTCGGGTACGTCTTCGTGCGCATGCTCTACGAGCGAGGCGCGTGAGATGACGCTCTCCCGCTTCTTGCGGCGCACCGTCTTCTGGCTGGCGGCGGCGGCGCTGGCGCTGTGGAGCCTGGGCCCGGTCTACTGGATCGTGGTCAGCAGCATCTCCACGCGGATCGAGCTGTACAGCGTTCCGTACAAGCACTGGATCCCGCAGTCGCCGACGCTGCAAAACTACATTGACGTCTTCACCACCGGCCCAAAGTATCGGGCGGGAGGGTTCCTGCCATCGGCGACGCTGCTCTACTCCGGCGTGCGCAACAGCGTTATCGAGGCGCTGCTGGCCGCGGCGTTGCTTAGCCTGCTGGCCTCGCTCGCCGGGTATGCCTTTGCCCGGTTGAACTTCCGGGGCCGGTCCTTCCTGTTTTTTATGATGCTCCTGCTGGTGCCGTTGCCGATCTGGGTCTCGCTCATCGCGCTGTTTCAGCTGATGAGCGTGCTGGGACTGATCGATACCAAGCTCGGCCTGGTCTTGCTGTTTGTGGCCTATGGAGCGCCTCTCTACGTGTGGTTGATGCAGACGTACATCCGGGCCACGCCGCAGGACATCGAGGAGGCGGCCCTGATCGACGGCGCGTCCCGCTTCCGGGCCCTGCGCACCGTCGTGCTGCCGGTCGCGCTCCCCGGGTTGGTCTCGGTGTTTCTCGTGGCCTTCCTGACGGTGTGGAACGCATTTCTCATCCCGCTCATCTTCACGAACTCCGAAAATGCTCAGTCACTCACTGTCGTGCTCTCTCTCTTCATCGGGCAGTATGAGGTTGCCTGGGAAGCGATGTCGGCGGCTGCGGTCGTGACGATGATCCCTCCGGTCGTGATGGCCCTGTTCTTCCAGCGTTATGTCGTGCGGGGGCTGGCCCTCGGAGCCGTGCAATAGACGATGCCGTCCGCTCATACTGGGATGTCCGTTCGCAGTATGACGCTGGAACAGAAAGTCGGGCAGATGTTCATGCTGGCCTTTGCCGGCTCGACGGCCCAGGATGCCGCCGCTCTGCTCCGCGATCATCATGTCGGCGCATGTTACCTGAGCAACGACAACTTCGTCGATCCCCCGCAGGCGGCGGCGCTGGCAGCCGAACTGCAGGCGCTGGCCCGCGCGGGCTCCGGGATCCCAGCGCTGCTGGCGGCGGATCAAGAAGGGGCGTGGGCGGTGCTCACTCCGCACAGCTGCCCGGGGCCTGGCAACATGGGCCTCGGGGCGACAGGGTCTGTGGAGGATACGCGTGAGATGTACTCGGTGTTCGGCCAGGAACTGCGTGCCGCCGGCCTCAACGCCGACCTCGCCCCGGCAGCCGACGTGAACAGCAACCCGCTGAATTCCATCATCGGGATGCGTTCGTTCGGCGAGGACCCGGAGGCGGTGGCCCGGCATGTGCGCGCCGGGGTGGCCGGGTTGCATGCCGCCGGGGTCATCGCAGCGGCCAAACATTTCCCCGGGCACGGGGATACCATCGTCGATACCCACCGCGGCCTGGCGCGCGTGGATCGTGATTACCAGGCGCTGCTGCGCCGAGAGCTTGTGCCCTTCCGCGCCGCCATCGACTCGGGCGTGGACATCGTCATGACGTCACACATCCTGTTTCCCGCGCTCGATCCGGACCATCCGGCCACGCTCTCCCCCGCCATCCTGCGCGACCTGCTGCGCGGAACGATGGGGTTTGGGGGCGTCGTCCTCACCGATTCCTTCAATATGGGGGCGGTGCGCCGCGTGTCTGATCCGCTCGACGCAGTGGTGCAGACTGTGCAGGCTGGGGCCGACATGGTGCTGCTGGCTGAGGAGCGCTATGGCGACGAGTCTGGAGATTACGTAGAACGGCAGGCGCAACTGGTCGCCGGGCTGGTGGCCGCCGTGAATATAGGGCGGCTTCCCGTCTCGCGTGTCGACGATGCGGTGGCGCGCATCCTGGCGCTCAAAGCCCGCTACCGGCTTGCCGGACAGCCCGCCGCCAGCGCGAGGACCCCGCAAGACACGGTCGGCTCACCGGCGCACAGGGAGATCGAGCGCAGGGTGGCCGAAGATGCGGTCGTCCTGGTACAGAATCGGGGCGGTGTCGTTCCGTTGAACGCTGCGCGTGCGCAGCGTATTGTGGTGCTGTCCGCGACCGACCCGGAAGGATATCGCCGAATGGCAGCGGGACGTGGCATCGGGCCCAATGTCGTTGAGCGCCCCTCAGACGTCGCGTCGATGGAAATCCGCCGGCGCCATCCGGACGCCATCAGCCTGACCCTGCGTGACGGTGAATGGGAAGCTCAGGCCGGCAGGATGGCGGCGGCGAGCGCCTTTGTCGTCATGACCGAGAAGTTTCCGCTGGCCGGATTCGACTTTCCCGACGAATCCCAACACCGGTTGATTCGATGGCTGCTGTCGAAGCACAGCGCTCCGGTCATCGTGCTCGCCTGTCGTGATCCTTACGAACTCGCCCAGTTTCCCGACGTGGACGCCTATGTCTGCGCGGTCGGGTACAGACCGGCGTGCGTGAGGGCTGCCGTGGGCGTTCTCTTTGGCGAGATTGCGCCGCGCGGCCGCCTGCCGGTGTCCATCCCCGGGCTGTACCCGATCGGTCACGGAGTAACTACGTCTACTTGGTCTCCTTAATCTCCTTAGTCTACTTAGTCTCACTACGTATACGTGCCCGACCATAGATGTAAGCTTGTAGGCAAGTAGACTGAGGAGACCAAGTAGACGAAGTAAAAATGAGGAGACGTCATTCGTTGAAGGTCTGCCATGGCCGAATCACCAGGCGGCGCATTTCTCTTTGACCTCGATGGCACCCTCGTGGACAGCGTCTACCAGCACGTGCTGGCCTGGCGCGAAGCGCTGGAAGCCGCCGGCATCAAGCTGTCTGTATGGCGGATCCACCGCCGGATCGGCATGAGCGGCGGCCTGTTTGTGAACGCCCTGCTGAGGGAGACCGGCCATCAGTTGACTCCTGAAGAAATTACCCGGATGCAGCAGGTGCACCGTGAAACGTACGCCCGAGAGGTGGCACAAATCAGGCCTCTGCCCGGCGCCCGAGAGCTCCTGGCCTACCTGTCCCAGGCCGGGATTCCCTGGATCATTGCGACCAGCGGACGCAGGGAGACCGCCGCATCGACGGTGCGGGTGCTCGAGCTGGATGCGACGGCGCCCCTGGTGACCCGGGACGACGTGCGCCGCGCGAAGCCGGATCCGGATCTCTTCCTGGTGGCGGCGCAGCGCCTGGGGGTGCCGATCGCGGCGTCGGTCGTGGTCGGCGACAGCGTGTGGGATTTGCTCGCCGCCCGCCGCGCCGGCGCGCTCGGGGTGGGGCTGCTGTCGGGCGGGTACGGCCTCGATGAGCTTGAACGGGCCGGCGCCTACCGGGTGTACGAAGATCCCGCCGACCTGCTCCGCCACCTGGACGAAGTCGGCGTGCGTGTGCCGGGCGGCTAAGGGATAGTGCGTGTCGCGGTGAGCGTGTGGCGATGAGAGGTCCGCGCGCGAGGATTTCGGAACTTCCCGGCGACTGTCCGGTGACATGGGCAGTGCTGGGGGCGAACGTGCTGACCTTCGTCGGTTCTTTTATGGCTGGGATGTCATGGTCTGACCTGGCCTTTTTCCCCCCCTCATTCTTGCAAAGACCCTGGACGGCGGTTACCTATCCGTTGATAGGGACCGGTGGCATCGTGTGGGTACTCATCGGCGGATACGTCTTCTGGCTGTTCGGCGGGAGCCTGGAGCGCTCGTGGGGGTGGCGAGACTACATCGTCTTCTTGGTGCTGGTAAGTGGATCCAGCGCGGTCGCCTTGTGGCTCGCCAGCGTGCTGACCCAGCGGGACGCGTTGGTGGCTGGTTTTGGGATGCCACTCGCCGCGGTGACCGTCGCCTGGGCTGCGATCAATCCCTTTGAGCGGGTAGCGCTCTACTTTGTCCTGCCGGTGGAAGCCCGTTGGGTTGGGATCCTGGCCGCGGCGGCTGTCCTGTTCTCGCTGCCGTTTCCGCTGGGGGTATTTGCGCTTGCGGGATGCGGCGTGGCCTGGTGGTACGTGCGGCAGGGCCGCTACGGACTCGTCCGACCCGCGCCTCCGCATCCGCGTCGCCGTCTGGAACGCACGAAGCGCTCCTTGACCCTGAATCCGATCGCCTGGTACCGGCGCTGGCGACTCCGGCGGCAGTTCATGCGTCTGGTCAAAGGGTCGAAGGAAGATGACGACGATACACTGCATTAGGATCTAACGTCGGAGGAGTCCAGATGATCACGCAATTACGGATGTACACGATTAACCGGGGCAAGATGGATGACTTTGTCCGCGCCTGGAGATCAGGCGTGTACCCGCTGCGGCAAAGGCACGGCTTTCGGATTGAAGGCGCGTGGATACTCAAAGAACGGAACCAGTTTGTGTGGCTGATGAGTTATGACGGGGCGGATTGGGAGGCTAAAGACAAGGCCTATTATGCATCGCCCGAGCGGGCGGTGCTCGATCCTGATCCGGCCCAGTTCATTGCGCTTTCAGAGCAGTGGTTCCTCACGGAAGTTTTGCCGCGCCGCTGAGCCCAAGCCGTCACCCGCGTTCCATCTCACCCATCCTTCCAGGTTCGATCACCGAGTCGAGTCGGGGGGAGTTCCTCGCCCAAATGCGAATTGGTAGGATGTCCCACATGGAGTCGACTGCATAATGTCGACACACCTCAGCGGCAGATCGTGCGCTGAGTAGATTGAGGAGTGCTTTGCTGTGCTCAATCGGGTGCCGCTCGTTAGGATGCGAAGCATCTCCAAAGCATTTGGTCCCACTGTGGCCGTCGACGGGGTCGATCTGGATTTGCTGCCGGGCGAAATTCATGGCCTGGTGGGCGAAAATGGTGCCGGCAAATCAACCCTGATGAGGGTCCTGTCCGGCTTCTACGCGGACTACGCGGGGGAACTGGCGATCGATGGACGCGCGGTGCGGATCCTCAGTCCCGGCCAGGCCCGTGCTCTCGGCATTGGTCTGGTGCATCAGGAACTCAGCCTGGTTCCTGAGCTGACGGTCGCCGACAATATCTTCCTCGGCCGCGAACCCTCTGCCCGTCTGCCTGGTTTCATCAATCTCGCCGCGGCGAGAGCCCAGGCCCGGCTTCTCTGCGACGAACTCGGCGTTTACCTCCATCCGGAAGCCAGGGTGGCGCGCTTGAGCATCGCCGAACGGCAGCTGGTAGAAATCGCCAAGGGGGTCGCGCTCAATCCGCGCGTACTGATTCTGGACGAACCCACGTCCTCGCTGACCCATCAGGAAATCGGCCGGCTCCTCGATATCGTGAGAAGCCTTGCGGCCAGAGGCATGACGCTCGTCTACATTTCCCATAAGCTCGACGAAGTCTTCGCTGTCGCTCATCGCATTACGGTGCTGCGTGACGGAAAGCGGGTGGCCACAGCGGCTGTCTCCGAGTGGACCGACGCGACCCTGGTACAAGCTATGGTGGGGCGCGACCTGTCTTCTCTCTTTCCGCGTCGTCGGGCCGAGCGAGGGGAAGTCCGTCTTGAGGTACGCAACCTGGGTCGGACAGGGGCCTTCCACCGGGTGTCGTTCGCCGTCCGCAGCGGCGAGGTCCTCGGTCTGTACGGGCTCATCGGGTCGGGCCGGACCGCGCTGGCGGAAGCCCTCTTTGGACTTGCTCCCGCGTGGGACGGGGACATCCTGGTTGACGGCGTGAGTGTGGTCATCCGGTCCCCCCGGGATGCCATCGGGCACGGGATTGCCATGACGCCCGAAGACCGCCGGGTGCGAGGACTTGTCCCGATGCTTCCCGTGCGCACCAATCTCTCGTTGCGCGCCCTCCGGGCGCTCAGCCCGATGGGGTTGATCAACGGTCATCGCGAATACGGCGAAGTCCAGCGGATGATCGAGACGCTGGCCATCCGGACTCCTTCTCACGCCGTTGAAGTATCCACGCTCAGTGGCGGCAACCAGCAAAAGATCGTCATCGGGCGCTGGCTGATGATTCCACCGAAAGTGCTGATTCTTGATGAACCGACCCGCGGGATCGACGTCGGGGCCAAGGCAGAGGTGCACGCGATCATCGACCGGCTGGCGGGCGATGGGCTGGCGGTGCTGTTCATCTCCTCTGAGCTCCCTGAGATTCTCGGCATGAGTGACCGGATCTTGGTCATGAGAAATGGCACGGTCGCCGGAGCATTCTCGCGCCAGGACGCCACCGAGGAACGTATCATGGCCGTTGCCGCCGGGGTGGCGGGCGAGGTCCGGGCATCCTGATGGGCGGGAGCGGCGGATGAGAGAATCAGACACTCCCACGGCGGCGCGCATCGGCGCGGCGGTGGGAGCCCTCCCCCTCCGACCCTCCCTGGTGGCCACTCTGCGGGACTACGGTATCTACCTGGCCCTCGCCGCCCTCGTTGTGTATTTCGCCATCGCCCTGCCGCAGTTCCGCACTCCCGACAACGCCTTGCTGGTGCTGCTGCAAGTTTCTGTGATCGGAATTATCGCGATCGGGATGACCTTTACCATCCTGACCGCCGGGATCGACCTCTCGGTCGGCTCGCTGCTGGCCGTGGCCGGGATGTTCTCGGGGGTCTTCGCCCAAAAAGATCCGTCGGCCGCGAATGTCCTCCTCGCATTTCTGCTGCCCGTGGTGATCGGTCTCCTGGGTGGGGCGATCAACGGTGTGATCATCGCCTGGGCCGGGGTCAACCCTCTGATCGTGACGTTAGGCACGCTGACAGCCTATCGCGGATTTGTGGTCTGGTATCGCGTCAATCCGATCTACGACCTCCAGCCGTACTATCGCGTGGTGGGACAGGGGACGGTCGGCCCCATTCCCATTCCGGCGATCATTCTCCTCGTGATGGCGGGTGCGGCGTGGGTGGTGCTCAACTACACGCGGTATGGCCGTTACGTCTACGTGGTGGGAGGAAATCCGGAGGCGGCCCGCGCGGCCGGCATCGACGTTCCCCTCCTGAAATTCAGCGTGTACGTGATCAGCGGCTTCTGCGTGGGGGTCGCCGGTCTGATCTTCACGTCGCGCCTCATGGCGGCGCAGGCGATTTCGGGTCAGGGATTCGAACTGCAGGCCATCGCGGCCGCCGTGGTCGGAGGCGCGTCGCTGTTCGGTGGTCGAGGAAAGATCACGAACACCATCGTCGGCGCGCTGATCATGGGTGTGTTGTTCAACGGACTGGTGATGCTCAACGTGCCGGCGCCGATCCAACAGATGGTCATCGGGGTGATCATCATTGCGGCGGTGTGGCTCGACGCGGTGCTGCGGCAGAGAGGGTACTGACATCGCGTCCCGGGTGAGACCCACCTGCGGCGCAGAGAGGAGGTGCGTTGGCGCCTGAGGTGGTGTAGGTAGATGATTCTCCATAAGGAGGAAGTAGGATGAGGCACAAGGCACTGGCGCTCGCGATTGCACTCGTGCTGCTCACCATCGCGGCGGGCGGAACCGCTGCGGCGGCGCAGCCGTGGACCTTTGGGGTCTCGTATCAGAATCTCGCATTTCCCTACGTGGCCGCTCTCCAAAAGGCCGCGCAGGCAGCCTGCAAAGCCCTGGGTGTCAAATGTCTGGAGACCGACGCGTTTAACGACACCGAGAAAGAGCTGAAGAACGTAGAGAGCATGCTTGCACAGGGAGTGAACTGTCTCGCCTTCGAAGCGGCCAGCCTGAAGGCATCCTCGGCATCTATCGTGGCCGCCAACAAGAAGGGCGTGCCCGTCGTGCAGTTCAACGGGAAGGCCGAAGGGGGTCAGTGGGTGACGTTCGTCGGGTCTGAGCAGCCCGACTCCGGCGCGCAGCTCGGGGTCTGGCTGGCCGGTCTGTACAAACAGCTCGGCAAGCCTCAACTCAAAGGGATCTACCTGCGCGGGGTGGCGGGACAGATCACGGACATTGCGCGGAACGATGGCCTCAAGAACCGCCTCAAGGCGGAGAACCTGCTCGACAAGATCAGCTTCACCGAGCAGTACGCGGACTATGACCGCGGCAAGGGGCAGAGCGTGACGGAGAGTCTGCTCACGCGCGACAAGAGTTACGACTTCATCGTGGCCAACAACGATGACATGATTTTGGGCGCGCTCCAGGTTGCGCGTCAGTTCAAGCTCCTCGGCAAGGTGCACATGGCCGGCGTCGACGGCCTGCCGGAGGCCCTGGACGCGATTCAGAAGGGGGATCTGGACGCGACCGTCTTCCAGGACCCCGAGGGCCAGGGTGGCGGAGGGATTTGGGGCTGCTACCTGCACCTCTCGGGCGTGAAGCTCCCGAAGGACATCCTGATACCATTCAAACTCGTGACCAAGGGGAACGTAAGCGAGTTCGTCGCGATTGCCAAGCGGGTGTACGTGAAGTAGGCGATCGATCCGGCCGGTGCAGCCGTTGTCGCGCGTGTGGTGGGCCGGCAGTGCCGCGCGACACGGCTGGCTGGACGGCGCCGGGATGGAGGAGGTCGGTCATGGACGTTCGGTCGATCGAAGGTGTGCCCGCGTCGCCGGAGCACAAGGGGACGGTCCCCGTGTGGTGGCTGTACCGGCCGCGCGAGATGAAAGCCGCGACGCTGGGCGGGTATCTCGAGCT
>Ga0066710_100005233_pt1 | contig 11761 bp, 7 predicted proteins | sample GraSoiAngelo_159_FD_79666 | JGI IMG/M metagenome (GOLD analysis project Ga0066710, IMG submission 79666) | Grasslands soil microbial communities from the Angelo Coastal Reserve, California, USA - 14_1009_16_40cm | ecosystem: Environmental > Terrestrial > Soil > Grasslands | place: USA... | reverse complement strand
ATCAGGTAAAAGCCCTCTTTGTAAGTGAGGAGCAGCCGGACAAGATCGGCGCTGATGTGCGGCGCGAGCAGAGCAATCACGAGGCGCTGTAGAGCAAACCAAATGATTATGACCGCGATAAACTGCGCGGGCGTGCGGAATGTCGCCAGAGCAATGGCAAAGAGCAGCACGAGGTCTGCGACGAGAAGCAGCCAAAAGAGGGGCGAGACATCTTCGAGAACGAGTGCGGCCAACGGAAGCGGCCCAACCGTGATCAGGGTGAGCAACACCGCGTTCAGCGGCCAGGGCGGCCCGGGAAGCGGGCGCTCAGCGGTAAGCCAGTCGGCGACGCGAGAGAGGCTCCTGCTCGTCGCCCGGTAGACCGTCGCTCTCTGCATCGCTTGATGGGATTCTATCCTAGTGGCGCCCAAACCCACCTTTGACAACCGAATGGTTCGTTGGAATAAGCAATGTTATAATTCGCGCAACTTGAGACTCGCCGGGCTGGATTCGCTTAAACATGCGATCCTTGCGCCATCGCATGCGAGCACGGAAGAGAGAGCGGCCGAGCGCGAGAGCCCACATATGACAAGGACAAGCCACCGGCTGATCAGCCGCTGGCTCCCAATCGGTAGCCTAATCATCCTCTACTCGGGATTCGCCATCGCGTACAACGTGAAGGTCCCGCTATACGAGGCGCCCGACGAGCATTCCCATGTGGCTTACGTAGATGCCCTGCAGCGCACGGGCCGCATTCCGGACATTCCCCGCATTTACGAGGCGGTAGGACCGCCCTTCTATCATGCCGTTGGGGCAGCGACGCTCAAAATCGTCGGCTTTTCGCCGCCGTTTATCGGGCTGCCGGAGAACCCCAACCATGCAACCGAAGCAAACCTGTGGCTGCACACCCCTACGGAGAACGACCTTCCATATCGAGGGCCAGTCTTAAGCATCCACGTTCTACGCGGCATCTCGATGATGTTCGGTATCGGTACGGTCGTCCTTGTCTACCTCATAGCGTCGTTGCTGTTCCCGGGGCGCCCTTTGCTTGCGTGGGCGGCCGGAGCAAATACGGCGTTGCTCCCGCAATTCGCCTTCGTGGGCGGTTCCGTGATGAACGACACTACTCTCGCATTTTTCTCCGCCGCGGCAGTCTACTCGGTCTTGAGGATAGTGAAGGACGGCGCTTTAGTCTGGGTAAGCGTCTGTGCGGGCAGCCTCGCGCTGGGATTCTTGACGGAAGCCGCAATGATCGTCGTCGCGATAGTATGCGCCCTGGCGCTGCTCGTAAGCCCGCTTTCGTGGCCACGCCGAGGATTTGCGCTCACCGCTTTCGTCGCCGCCTCGTTCGCCGTGGCCGGCTGGTTCTATATCCGCAACTGGGTCGAGTTCGGGGCGATTTATCCCGTCGAGAAGATCAATAGCGGTCTCGGTCCTCCCCGTCCTCTTACTGATCCAGTCTACCGAGAGGTGTTTCTCTCCACGCTCCAACAGTCTTATTGGTACACAGGCGGCTGGATGAACGTGCGCGTGGGGGGCACAATGTACCAATTTCTCGATGTTATCGCAGGGATGGCTTTTGGCGGGGCGATTCTAATGATCGTGCGAAATAAGCTCAGCCCCTTTCAGCAGCGAGGGCTGTTGATACTCGGGATACTGTTCGCGTTGGCAGTTTTCGAGGTGTTCTGGATTAGCGTAAGGATTAGCTTGGAGTCGCAGGGGCGATTTTTGTTTATTGCGCAGCCCGCGATCGCGCTGTTGTTCGCGCTTGGGATAAACGCGCTTTTTCAGAGAGACAGCCAGCGTGACCATCCCGCCGTCCTTTTGCTGCCCGCTATACTATTTGGCCTCAACATTGGAATTTTTACCCTTACACTACCCACGTATTACTAGCTCCAACAGTGAGCAGTCTGCGCGTGGCGTCTCGTTTTTGGCCAGCCTATAATGGGCGAAAGTATGGAGAACGCGCTCCGTTATCACATCGAGGTTGACCTCTCCCAGAAAGACAGCCCCCACACACAACTGATTCGGCTGACTGGGCGCAATAAAGAGGTGCTGGAAGTTGGGCCGGCAACCGGGTACGTTACGAAAGTTCTCAAGGAGCGCGGTTGCCGCGTAACGTGCATTGAGAACGACCCGGAGGCGGCGGAGGTTGCGAGCGAATTCTGCGAGCGCATAATCGTCGCAAATGTCGAGAGCATTGAGTTTCCGTCAACGTTTCCAGAACAACGGTTCGATGTAATCACTTTCGGAGACGTGCTTGAGCATCTGATCGATCCGCTCGGAGTCCTAATAAGTGTCAGGGATATTCTGAAGCGAGGTGGATATATCGTCGCGTCCGTGCCGAATATTGGGCACTCAAGCATCCGGTTGGCCCTGTTGAAAGGGCAGTTCGAATACACCGAAAAAGGCCTGCTGGACCGAACACATCTTCGCTTCTTCACCGCTGAATCGCTCGCTCAACTCTTCCACCAAGCCGGCTATGAGACGCGAGCGTGGCGGCGCGTCGTACTCGACCCCTTCGCGACGGAAGCTGACCTTAAAGAGGAAGAATTTCCTAGCTGGTTGACGGAAGCCGCGCGTGGCGATGGGCACGGCATAACCTATCAATTCGTGGTCAGAGCGTACCCGGTGGGATCTGCGCGAAACGGACGAACGGGTTCCTTGACGCTGCGTGCGCCCGGCACAAATCTGGTGGACGGCCTCTGGCGCTGGAACCGTCATGTCGAGGATGAATTTCGCATCAGGGACATGGCTCTAGCCAACAAGGAGCAAGTCCTGCGAGAGGCCTACGCGAAAGTTGAGGAACGCGATACTTTGCTCGCCGCACGAGACCGCTCTCTAAAAGAGGCACAGGCACAGCTGCACGAGATCACCCAGTCCGTGGGGTACAGGCTTTTGCAAGCATACCGGAGGCGGATACGAGACCTGCTTCCCGAAAGCTCTAAGCGGGACGCGCCATATCGTTTCTTGCAAGCGATTGCCAGGCGCGGGTCGGAAGCGCGAAGCCATGCCCGTTCCCGTCGCAGTCAGCCGGCGAAAGATAAAGATGGGGGACGGGGCAACCAGCGATAGACTAGCCCGGGTATATTACGTGGACGGCGTTCCGGCACAATCGTCCGCGCGCTACCGCGTCTTTAATGCTCTGGAGCAACTTAGAACGGCCCGAGTGGAGAGCATACTCCTGCCGCAAGATTACGATGCGGATCGCGCATTCTCAGGTCATCCAGGCGGGCCCGGCGTCCTCGTCATCCATCGGGCGCCGTGGGATGAAAGATTGGCGCTGCTCATCGAATCTGCAAGGGCCCAAGGCCTTCGAATCCTTTACGACATCGATGATCTGGTCTTCGAGCCTATCGCCATACCTTGGGTGCGCGCCCTCTCGCGTATGACCGAGGACGAAATCGATCTTTACGAAGACGGGGTCAGGCGCTACTTTCGTGCCTTGAAGGCGTGCGACGCCGTCCTGACCACGACTCGCGCGCTTGCCAAATACGCAGCGGCTGAAGGCGTTCCCGCCTTCGTGCATCGAAACGCCCTGGACCAGCGCTCCCTCGACACCGCTCGTGCAGCCCGTCAGGCGAAGCAGCAGCGTAAGGACGTGGTCCTGTACTACGGCGCCGGCACAGCGACCCACGACGTCGATTTCCAAGCTTGCGGGCCGGCGATCGAACGGCTCATGCACAAATACGCTTCCCTGCGTCTGGTAGCACAGGGTGACGTCGAACTTGGCTACGGGCTGGACGCGTTCGAACACCGCGTGAGCCGCTGGCCCTGGATGCCGTGGCCCGACTACTTCTGGGGCATCGCCCAAGCGGACATGAACCTCGCGCCCCTGGAATTGGGCAATCCCTTCTGTGAGGTCAAGAGCGAGCTCAAGTGGTTCGAGGCCGCGTCCATGGGGATCCCAACAATAGCCAGCGCGACCGATGCGTTCGCCGAAGTCGTGAGGCCGAACGAGACCGGATTCCTCGTAAAGACCCGCCAAGATTGGCAAGACACGCTGGAGGAGCTGATCAACCGCCCGGATAAGCGGCGCTCAGTGGGCACACAGGCAGAATCCGAGGTCATGGCGCGCTACGCGCCGGAAACGATGGGACGTAGTTTGGTAGAACTTCTCTCACGCGTTGCCTCGGCGGGCGATCTCGCCGAGCTCGCGCGCGAGCTCGGCGAGCGTGCGGCGGTCCCCACACAAAGCGCGCAAGTACAAACACGGGAGGTCGGGGGCAATGGTTCGCGGGAGAACTCTCGCAAAATCACGATCGGGTTGCTGGCTACGGCTCCCGTGCGTGGCGGCGGTGGCTCTCGAATGATCCTGAATCTGGCCCGCTACCTGCAGTCATTCGGACATGAGTTAACTCTGTACGTCGAGCCATTCGAATTCTTTCGCACCGAGAAGGCCCTCCAGACATTTGTGACGACTAACTTTCCGGGTGAGACCGTTCCTATCGTGATGGGCCTCGACAGCATCCGATCTTCTGACGCCTTGATCGCCACCTTCTGGCTTACGGGGGAAACTCTCCGCGACGCTCCAGCTCGCGGTAAGTTCTACTTTGTGCAGGACTTCGAACCCTACTTCTATCCGATGGGCGAGGAGCACTTGCGGGCGGAGGCAACCTACCGCTTCGGCTTCCACCACATCACCATCGGCCGTTGGTGTACGAAGCTTCTCCGCGAGCAATACGGTGCGCGCTCTGACTACTTTGACTTCCCGCTCGATAGAAGCATCTACTATCCGCGGCCAGTAGACGAGGACCGATACCGGCCGCGCGTGCTCTTCTTCTCTCGGCCGGAGCTCCCGCGGCGCTGCTACAACCTGGGCCTTCAAGCACTGCAATTGCTGCACCGGCGAATGCCCAATGTGCTAATTTCGCTATTCGGGTCCGACGAGGTCGACGCAAAGTCAATACCGTTTCCCTGTGAAGTGCTAAAGAACATCCCAGACCGGGACCGTTTGGCCCAGCTTTATTCTTCCGCGGATGCTGCCCTGATCACGTCAAGCACGAACACATCTCTTGTACCTTTCGAGGTGGCGTCTTGTGGTTGTCCCGTCGTCGAACTCGACCTCGAGGTGAATCGAGTTAACTACTTTGGTTCGGAGGCAATGTTTCTCGCAGCACCAGAGCCCCACGCACTTGCCGAGGCGGTTTACCAACTGCTGAACGATGAGGAACTGCACCGTAGGCACAAGGAGGCTGGTGTACGGTTGGCTGAGCAGCTGCCCAACGAAGAGCAGGCAGCGCGCCGCGTGGAGCAGATCATTCTCTCGGGCCTTGGTATGGCTCCTGCGCCGACCGACGAGACAAGCATGGTGTGGCCTCTGAGTGTGAGATCGGGCCAGCTTGACGGCGTGGCCCTTGACGTAACTTGCCGAAGCGAGGATGGGGTACTTGGCGAGCTTCATCCTGGAAAAGAGGTTTCGCAGACATTCCGCTGCATACAGGCCAGTCTGGCCGCAATAGCAGTCAAGACCGCTTTGTACGGACGGGCCAACGCCTGCTCGCTCGAATTATCGCTCTACCAGGACGATGCAGCGACTCCGCTTCAGCGCATACGCCAATCAGTGCAGGACGCCAGCGATAACGGCTGGGTCGTGTTTCGCTTCTCGCCGCTGGCTGATTCGGCGGGCCGCGATTACCGCTTCGTCATAGGCTCGCCAGATGCTGGCCCGGGCAACGCCTGTGGCTTGTACCACACCCGTCGAAGTTCGTACCGACACGGCACTCTTTATACCAATGGTCGAGCTGCAAAGGGCTCACTTGTCTTCCAAACGTTCGTAGAACGCCCGGATGAAGAGGAAATGAGGAGCCTTATCAGGCCGGAGCGCGCGTATGTCTCGCCGCGGGAAGGCCCTGGTGACTCGGATTCAGGGATCATCAGACCTCTTGTTGCACCCATAGTATCGCCTCAGTTGAGAGGGGAGCTGCAGTCGCTTCGCAAACGATTGCAGGAGATGGAGCAAAGGCAGGCGGACGTTTCCCGCCGTGTTTCGGACTTACATAACTTCCTGAACGCACTTCGCCACACGTTCTTCTATCGGGCCGTGCGCAAAGTGGCGCGACTCGTGCGTCTCGCTCCTAGGTGAAAATCTTGACTACTAATACGGCGGCACAGCTTAATCGTCGGCCGCCAGGTTTCGCGGCGATGAGCGACGAGGCTCTCGACCCACATACCTTGCCGAGCAAGGAGCAGTAGTTTGCCAGCGAACAACCCGCTTTCAACGCATGCCGCCGATTCGACAGACGATCCGTTTGCAGAAATAAAGGCGACTCGGAGGAGGTTCGGCCACTTGTGTCGTGGGGTCGGCCTCGAGATCGGCCCGTTGCATATCCCGACTGAAGGGGTTGCTCCAGACGCCACGGTCCTCTACATGGATAGGGTCTCTACGAGAGACTTGGTTAAGTATTTCGAGTCCAATCCCGGGATTCCAACTCAGTCTATCGTCCCGATTGACGTAATCGGCGATGCCATGACTCTTCCTTTCGAGCGCGCCAGCTTGGATTTCCTGATTGCCAACCACGTCCTGGAGCATCTGTCCAACCCACTAAAAGCCTTATGTGAATGGCATCGTGCATTAAAGCAAGGGGGCATCCTCTATCTTTCATTGCCCGACAAGCGATTTTGCGCCTTCTGCGCCGGGCCCGACGAGTGGATTTATCCGGATGCAGCCCGGCGGCTGACAACCTGGGATCACTTGCTTGACGACTTCAAGCGCGACGACAGGGGAGACAGCGAAGCCAGCCGCGACCACGCCCGTGATATTGTCCGCTACATTGAAGGGGTCCCGGAAAAAGAGGTCGAGTCGCGGGTTGATCAATTTCTCGCCTCTCAACCCGACTATCACTATCACACGTGGACATTCGAGAGCCTCCTTATGGCCATCGAACGTTCTCTGAAAACTCTCGGTTTGGGTTGGCGGCTTGAAGCGCAGCTCAGCAGTTATGAGACTTGGGGCGAAATGATTGTGGTCCTCCGAAAAACCAACTCAGCCAGGGCCTTTTTGCCTGTGACCTACCATTATCCGGAATGGGATATCAATCAGATGAACCTGGCACTGGAAGAGCTCCTTCCCGGCGCTCTTTGGGAGCAATCCTTCGAAATAAGGCTTCAGAACCTCAGCGCCATCGACATCCGCTTCGGCACTTTCGGTCGGAGCAATGCGGGGCAGCTAATGTTTCGCCTCTATTCGGAACACCTTACAGAGCCAGTGGTTCAACAGCAGGTGGACGTATCCCGTTTACGAGATAACGGTTTTTACCGTTTCGAATTCCCCGCCACGCCACGGGCTAACGGAACAGCTTTCCGGTTTACCTTGGAAGCAGGGGACAGCAAACCGGGCAATGCGGTAACGGTCTGGTGCGCCAAAATAGCCGATCGTCGTCTCCGCCTGACTTTGAACGGATCCACACGTCAGGGGATCGCGCTCAATTTCAAGGCGTTTGCCTCGCGCGTCCTTGAATCATCGAACGTCGAATCGGAGGATAGGACCCCACATCTACCTGGGGCCGCGCGCAAGATCGCGCAGCTTCTGCGGTTGACTCCTCGATGAGCCCCCTTGAAGGGCACCAATTGATGCACCTACTGATTCGGTAAGGAACCTGGCACGGCCGTGACGGACTGAGATGATGCAGTGGCACCAACTTCTTCGCGGTGTACGAGCTGCCAATAATGCTCGATAACCGAATGTGCTCGCCCTTCTTCAACCAGGCACCCGTGATCGAGCAAGACGGCGCGCCCGCAGAAATTCTTGGTGGTGTCCGGACTGTGACTGACGATCACAATCGTGACACCTTTCTTCTGAAATTCGCGGATCTTAGCGAGGCACTTCTCGCTGAAAAGAGCATCTCCGACTGCCAACACCTCATCGACTAGCAAGATATCCGGATCACTGTGCACAGCTACGGAAAACCCCAGACGCATGTACATGCCAGAAGAGTACCGTTTGACCGGAGTATCCATAAAGTCCCATAGTTCGGCAAAATCCACGATGTCGTCGAATTTTCCGCGGATCGCCTTGCCGGACATTCCCAAAATAGATGCGTTCAGGTATACGTTCTCGCGACCCGTGAGATCGGGATGAAAGCCCGCTCCCAGCTCGATAAGCGGAGATACGCGGCCGTGGACGTGGACCTCGCCTTCGCTAGGCGCCATGACCCCGGCGATCAGTTTCAGAGTCGTACTCTTGCCGCTGCCGTTCCTCCCAACAATGCCAACGCTTTCGCCTTGCCTGATGGTGAAGCTAACGTCTTGTAGAGCATAAAACGGGTCAGACCAGCCGGTTCCCTTGAGCAATGCCGGAATAAATTCCCGTAGCGAACGGCCTTCTTCGAGCATGAAGCGCTTACTAACATTACGGAACTCGATTGCGACGGAATCAGATGCGGTCGGCAAAGCCCGGCTCCATCTTCTTGAACAGGTAGTAGCCTACAAGCAAAGTGGCGACAGAGATGCCAAGGCCCAGAAACATCTTCCCGAAATCGGGGCTTTCATCCTGCAAAAGAACACGACGGTAGGCATTGATGAACAGTGACAGCGGATTTAGATCGAAGAAGGTCTGGTACTTGTCTGGCACTATGTCGATTGGGTAGAGAATGGGTGTGAGGTAGAACCAGAGAGTCAGGGCAACCCCAACGAGGTAGCGGACGTCATGGAAGAAAAGGTTGAGCGCGGCCAGGGGCAGCGTTAGACCTAACGTGAACAAGAACTGAATAAGGAACAGTAACGGCACCCACACCACAGTCTCCGTCGGTGCGTGCCCGTAATAGACCATGAGCCCTACGAGAATGAGCGACGCGAACAACAGATCCGCGACTTTCGTAAAAATTGCCGCTGTGGGCAGGATCTCGCGGGGGAAGTAAACCTTCGTAACCAGGCTTGAGGCGCCGACAACGCTATCGGTTCCCGCGGACAAGGAAGTCGAAAAGAAGTTCCATGGCAGCAGCCCAACGAACAAGAAGAGCGCGAAGGGCGCTCCCGGCGTCTCGATCCGAATAATTGTGGAGAACACGAATGTCATGATAAGCATTTGCGCTAGGGGCATGACGAGCGCCCAGGCGTAGCCGAGGATGGACTGCTTGTACTGGCCGCGCAGATGGCGCACGGTCATGTTCCAAAGCAACTCACGGCGGTGCCAGAGGTTCGCCAAGGAAATGACGAAGTCGGGGATTCGCAGGGCTGTCCCGATGTGATCCCGGCCGGCAACTCGGATGGTCTGTCTCATGCGTTCATCATACAAACGCCGCGACTCGCGAGAAGGTAACTTACGCGTGGGACACTTTCGCAATCCTACTAGTATTGGGCGCCGGGAAGCGTGGGGCCCTATACATCCAGCGCGAATGGACCGCGTTCACGGTCGAAGTTCGTATTGTAGAAGGGGTCTATTGGATCGCTCCAGCGGCGTCGAAAGAATAAGTCATCGTCCTGGTGTGGAGTGGTGCCGCGTGTGGCGCCTTCGGTGTGCCGGAGGACCGCGCCCGGCGAATAGACGACCGAATATCCGGCCTGGCGAGCACGAAGGCAGTAGTCAATATCGTTCCACCCGAGACTCATGCCTTCGTCGAAGCCGCTGAGTTGGTCGAATACATCTCGGCGAGTCATCATGCAGGCGGCCGTGACGGCGGAGCAATCGCGCAGGCAGTCGCCGAGGCCCCAATGGCGAAACGCTAGGTTAGCTGCAGGCAGGCCCCACATGCCAAGAACAACTCCCTCGTGATTCGGCTCACCGTGGCGGTCCACTAATCGGGCGCCCACGACGCCAACCTCACGCCTCTGCGCATGCTCGAGCATTGACTCCAGCCAGCCATCGGCGATCGCTTCGGTGTCATCGTTCAATAGCAACAAGTATTCGCCTCGGGCCTCGCCGGCGCCAAGGTTGATCGCGCGCGAGAAGTTGAAAGGGATGCCGCTATACGGTACGAGCGATTGGATGCTGGTCTTGAACTCAACCGGTAGGCGTTCGTCCGGCGCAGAATCGACAACGATTATCTCATACGACCGGTAGCTCGTGCATGATTGAAGAGCGGAGACGCAGCGTAAGAGCAGACCGGCCTTGTCTCTTGTGGGAATTATGACGCTCACGAGTGATTGTGAACGGACGTAAGGCCTCGCACGATAGATGCCGGGTATCTCCGTATTATCGACGCGGCCGGAAATATTGCGCCTTTCCAGGGCTTCAGCGAGTGCCTTGGCGGCCGCCTTGTAGGCGTACGGTTTCGCGCGCTCTGAGGACGCAGCCGAGCCGCTAATCATGCGCCACGAGTACAGCGGAAGCGGAATATGGCCGATCTGAGTGGTCTGCTCCGTGGCGCGCAGGATGAGATCGTAGTCCTGGCTGCCGTCGAATTCGCTTCGAAAGCCGCCGAGCTTCGCGACTAGCGAACGGCGGTACGCCAGTAAGTGCGCTATGTAGTTGCAGGAGAGGAGCAAATTCGGCGACCAATCCGGTTTGAAGAAGGGGCTGATCCGACGGCCGTCTTGAGTCTTTTTGTCCTCATCCGAATAGAGGATATCGAGATCCGGCTGGCGATTTAGCAACTTGACGACTTCCAGCAGCGCATCCGGCTGAAGCTCGTCGTCGTGGTCAAGCATCGCGACAAATTCGCCCCCGGACGCTGTGAGCGCCGCATTACTGGCACCCGAGATCCCACTGTTCTGGGACAGCGCGACGACCTGGATTCTCTCGTCGAGGCCTGCGTATTCAGAAAGGACGCGCTTGACCTGCGGATCGGTCGAGGCGTCGTCGGCGAGGCAAAGCTGCCATTGCGGGTATATCTGAGACCGTACAGACTCGATCGCCTTCCGCAGCCAGCGTTCCGGCGTGTTGTATACGGGCGTGATAATGCTGATCACCGGGCGATAGACGAGCGCCGCGCATTCGGCGTCCATACGGCGGCGGCGTTCGGGAGTAAGCAATCGCCGCCCAAGCCATTGCTGGTATTGATGCTCGAGCGGTTGAGTGTGGACTTCCGCGAGGGTACGACGCAGCCAGCGACGAAGGTCGCGCGGGTCACGCACGGCTGCCCAGGGCCGCCGAAGAATCCCTCGGGCCGCGCGGGCGGCCAAGTGACGGAAACGGCGGGCGCGAGAGACACGGCTCGGGTGGCGGGCTGGGCGTTGGTTGCCCACTCCGGCAGCCCGCGCGGCGACAGATTTCTGCTTCATCGATGCTAAGTGTGCGCAGGAAAGACGGGCATGAGCAATGCCATCGAGCCAGCCGCCGCCTCGTCAGAGGCGATGTAGCCCGTGCGCCGTGGCTTTGCTATCCTCAGGGCAATGGGGAGTGGACGACGGTCTAGTAGAGGCGGGAATTGTCCGATCTAGCGCGAGCAGAAGGGCCGCCAGCCGCCGCCTTACCAGTTGTTCGCCTACGCTTGGGCGCATTGCTCCGCGCGTGGGCGCCGTTGGCCGTCGTTCTGGCAACCTTCCTGACCGTCTCTACTGTCTATAACCTACGGGTCCCGCTTTACGAAGCGCCGGACGAGATTGCGCACGCGCGGTATGTAAGGTCGATCGCGCAGGACGGCGAGCTGCCCCGGTTCAGGTCTGTTGAGGAATATGAATCCTGGCAACCGCCGCTCTACTACGCGGTGGGGGCCGCCGCCCTGAAGGGCCTTTCTCTGGATTCGCCGCCCGAGCTGGAGTGGAACCCAAACTTCTACGCCACCGGCGATCCCCAGAATTTTATCCATGGCGCGGAAGAAGACTTCCCTTACAGCGAGCCGGTGCTTGCCGTCCATATCCTCCGCGCAGGTAACACCCTGTTCGGCGCAGGTACGATCATCGT
>Ga0066710_100005232_pt1 | contig 11762 bp, 10 predicted proteins | sample GraSoiAngelo_159_FD_79666 | JGI IMG/M metagenome (GOLD analysis project Ga0066710, IMG submission 79666) | Grasslands soil microbial communities from the Angelo Coastal Reserve, California, USA - 14_1009_16_40cm | ecosystem: Environmental > Terrestrial > Soil > Grasslands | place: USA... | reverse complement strand
GCGGAGTGGAATAGCGTTCGATGCGGGTCACCGAGATCGAGGCTATTGCCCTCCGAGTACCACTGCCGCGCGGCCGCTATTGGGGCGCAGCCTCGTGGGCGGAAGACCAGGCGCCAATCGCATCGGCTCGTCCCGCGCACGATCGATTCACACCGACCTACGACTCGACGGTGGACACAGTCCTGGTTCGAATCAGCACGGACTCTGGCCTGGTCGGCTTCGGTGAGGCCAAAGCCCCCGTCGCTCCCGAAGTAACGCGTGACGTCATCCTCCGCCTCCTGCGCGACCCGTTGGTGGGCAAGGACCCGCGCGACATCGTTCCGCTGTGGGACCGCCAATACGCGACGATGTGGCTGCGTGGCCACCGCACCGGGTTCCTGCTCGAGGCTATGGCTGGCGTGGATACGGCGTTGTGGGACCTCATGGGCAAGCATACCGGCGAGTCGATCGGGCGCCTGCTGGGGGGACGCTACCGAGACAAAGTTCCGGTGTATGCGTCTGGAATTCCAGCTCGCCAGCCAAGTCAGGCCATCGAGGACGAGGTACGACGCTTGTGCGCCGCCGGACACACAGGCATGAAAATCGGCGGTGGTCAAGGAGTAGACGCAGACATTGCGGCGGCCGAGGCGGCACGGAGCGCTGCGCGTGAGGGCGTGCGGCTGTATCTCGACGCTGCGGCCCGCTACGACTACGCGCAGGCGGTGCACCTGGCCAAAGAGCTTGATCGAATTGGCATCGGCTGGCTCGAAGCGCCGCTGCCTGCTGAAAACATTGACGAATGGGCGCGGTTGCGAACCGCCACATCGATGCCGATTGCAACGGACCTACTAGTCAACCGTTGGGAGGTGCTGGAGTACCTGAAGCGTGGCGCGTGCGACGTCGTTCAGCCCGACGTTTCGCGCGCTGCAGGTTTGACCGAGTGCCGCCGCATCGCGGACCTAACCACCGCGTTCGGTCAACGCATTGTTCCCCACATCAGTATTGGCTCGATCATCCACGTCGCGGCGTCGGTCCAATACGCGAGCACGCTCCCGGTGCTGGAGATGATGGAGTTCTGGGTCGGCGAAAACCCACTCAACAGTCCTGAATTCGGGTCGTATCTCGCGCCAGAGAACGGATTTATCGCGGTACCTGATGGGCCCGGCCTCGGTATCGAGCTCGATTGGGGCAGGCTGACTGCGCTGGCATCGACAGCTTAGCCACCGTAGGCCGGCGACCGGACCATGAAGGACGGTGCTCTGCCCTTAGGCGATCGAATCTCCGCGGAACGCCCGGACTGAGCTCGGTCCAGCCCGTTCGCATTCTGCCAGACGCCACAGGGTGGCTCCTCGGCGACCCTAACTTCGCCCTGGCGACCGTGGACTTTACGGGCAGGTCAAGTTTCAGGCTTGCGATGAGTTGGTACTCGACAAAGTCGTTGAGCGCAGAATCTGCTGTCGCTACGCGTGCGCAAGGCGGCTGCATACGTGCGTATGCTTTTTCCACCAGGCAGTAGTGGGCGGATTGAGACCAGGCCGGGGACGGGCCGAGAACTGAGGGGAAAGCGGTTGGCTGGTGAATTACCCAGTAATCGTCTCGCCTGTCGAGAGCTGCGACGAGCGCGGACGAGTATGAACGATCGATAGGCCCAGGTCTCACACGGGAGTGGTCGGAGCTCCGACGCCCAACGACAACGACAGGAATCGCCGCCATGGCGATTCCTGTCGTCGCCACGGCATACAACCCCAGCCAAACACCTGTCGAAAATTATGTTTTAGCTCTCGCCTCAGAAGAGTACCGGGTCACCGCGCTAGGCCCGGGTTGAGCAGACGACGTCGCAGCTACTGCATTGGTAACTACCGCTCAGCGAACTTGAGCCGCTGCTCCAACTGCGGCACGGTGGCCTCCGTGATGCTTCGCACGCCAATGACGGCCGTAGCGGCGCCCGACGCGCGGCTCAAGCGTTGAGCCGGGCTAAGAGTTTGCGGTCCTGGGTCGAGGCGGGGCCGTGTTGCGCGATCTACCGGGTTGGTACGGCGTCGCGGCGGAGGACCTTGCCTGGCCGCGCACCAGTCGTACGACCGCTCTGCACGACTGGCCGACCGGCCACCAGGACGTGCGGGATGCCTGCCGGGTACTGGTGCGGATCGGCGTACGTCGAACGTTCAGCCACCGTCTCCGCATCGAACACGACCAGGTCCGCGATCGCGCCTTCGCGCACTTCCCCGCGGTCCGTCAGGCCGAGGCGTCGGGCCTGCATCGTGGACATCTTGTACACCGCCTGATCGAGCGACAGCACGCCAAGTTCGCGAACGTAGGTGCCCAGGACGCGCGGGAAGCAGCCATAGGTACGTGGGTGCGGGCGCCCCCCGCCGATGCCGGCGTCCGGCGACGTCGCAAACCCATCGGAACCAACCATGACCAGCGGATGCCGCAACCCCGTTTGCAGGTCGTCTTCGCTCATCATGAAAATCACGATCGACACGGCACCATCATTGGCGAGCAGCAGCTCAGACATGGCGTCGAATCCGTCGCCACCGAGCTGAGTGCCAATATCCGAGAGCGTCTGCCCTTCGTACTCCGGTGTCGTCGCCGCGCCGGCGATGGTTACGCTGTCCCAGCCCGAGCCGGCCACCGGGTTCCACCACCCGGGCACACCTTCATCGATGCCCTTACGCGCCCGTGCGCGGAAGTCGGCATCGCGCAGATTCTCCAGCAAAGCTGCAATGCCGCCCTGCAGAGAAGTCGGCGGTAGCAGCGCGGTCAGGGTAGTGCTGCCTGCCAGATACGGATACTGGTCGAACATTACGTCCTGTCCGGCCGCACGCGCCGCCTCGACCTTTTGCAGCGCCGCCCCGGCCCGACCCCAATTGCGTGCCCCGGCCGACTTGAAGTGCGAGAGCTGCACGCGCAAGCCGGCCGAGCGACCGATCGTGAGCGCTTCGTCAATGGCCTCCAGCAAGTGGTCGCCTTCGTCGCGCATGTGCGTGAAATAGATGCCGTCGAAGGGCCGAGCCGCCTCGGCGACCGCGGCGACCTCCTCGGTTTGCGCGTACGAGCACGGCGCATAGATCAGGCCGGTCGAGTAGCCCCACACGCCAGCCTCGAATGCTTGGCGGACATGGCTCTTCATCTGGTCGATCTCGTGCGCCGTGGGCGGCCTTGGATCCATACCCAGGACCGCGAGTCGCACAGTACCGTGCCCTACCAATTGGGCCAGGTTGACGGCGGTCCCCTTGGACTCCACTCGTGCGAAGAACTCACTGCCGCTCGACCAGTCGAGCCTCATGTTCGGGTTGAGGAAGGCGGCGAACGCGCTGAACTGCGCCCGCCGCTCTTCGATGATGGGAAACGTCGAAAAGCCGCAGTTGCCGACCACCTCGGTGGTGATGCCCTGACGGACCTTGCTGTCGGCGTCGGGCACCTCGAGGATGGAGAAGTCGGTGTGCGAGTGCATGTCGATGAAACCTGGGCTGACCACCAGCCCGCGGCAATCTAGTCGCTCGCCAGGCGCTGAAGACAGGTCGCCGATGGCGGTGATGCGATCGCCCTCGATGCCAATGTCCGCGCGGCGCGCCGGAGCGGCGCTGCCATCGACGATCGTCCCGCCGCCAAGGATCAGGTCGAGCACCTCAACCGTCCGACTGGACGCCGTACATAGCCGCGTAGGGCGTCTCGAACGTGCCCGAGCCAGGCGCCGTCGTCGGCCACCAGTACTCCACCAGCAGCTTGCCCAACAGACCGTTGACGATTGCCGGAGCGGACTCCGGTGCGATTGTCAGGTCCGGCGAACCGTGGGCCGCAACGCAGTACGCGATTTTGACGTCGTTCGGCAACGTCAGGACTCCGGCGTCTACACGGGTGCCCGGAAAGAAGCCGGTCTTCAACGCCGCGCCTACGTCCGGCTGCACGTTCAGCTCGCGTGCATAGGGATTCACCTTCAAATAGCGCGGCACCTGATCCAGATACTGCTGTCGGCTCATGATCCGCAGCATCTTCCGTGACGCGCTCGCGCTGACCAGCTCCTCGCGCGCCAGGCGCTCCATGAAGCGCGCCAGGTCTGCGGGCGTGGCCTCGGCGAACCGGCGAACATCGGAGCCAATCTTTTCGAAGTCCACGCGATTGTGCAGTGCAACCGAGGCGAAGCCGTACTCGCCCTGGACACGCCGGTTGATCACGTCGCACCCGCCCAGGCGGTCGATGAGCATGTTCGTCGCGGTGTTGTCGCTTAGCACGACCATCAGCATCGCGAGATCAGTGAGCGTCGGCTGCAGACCCGGAAGCAGCTCCCTGAGCACGCCAGAGCCGCCCACGATATGCGACGCTTGCATTTGCAGCCGCTCGTCCAGCATCAGGCGGCCTTCCTCCGCCTGGGCGAACAGCTCGGCCAGAACGGACACTTTGATGACGCTGGCAGTTGGAAACAGCTGGTCGGCGTTGACGAGCACTTGCTCGCCTGTTGCAAGATTCGTCGCTGCCAGGCCCAGCTGACCCTGAAAGCCGCGTTGAAGCGTCGCAATGCGCCGATCCAGCTCGGCTCTTGTCTTCAAGTTGGCGGCAGTCTGCGTCATGACAGGCCCTCGACGTTCTTGAACTTCTGCAACACACCGGTCGCTTTCAGGTACATGTTTTCGGCCACCAATGGCGGCAGCAGCGTCACCTTGCCCTCGGCGTCGTAATACTTGCCGACATTGTCTTTGAGCAGCACCGCTTGGGGCGACTTTGTCAGCGGCGGCGGGGTGACTCCGCCCAGAATCGCCGTGGCCATGGCCATGAGGTACTCGCCCCAGTGGGTCGCGAACACCGACCCCTCGGCCACCCACTGGGGATTGGTCCGTAGCTCTTCGAGGGCAGCCACGGAGCCACCCAGCCCAGCAACGATTGTGTTCGACTCGCGTTGCGACTCACTGATGGCCCGCCAGCCGCCGATCACCGAGTCGTCATTGATCGAATACAGCAAGATGTGGCGACCAGCCGGGATCGTCTGCAGCGCGTTCTTGACCTGGTTGTAGCTCTCCTCGAGCGTGCCCTTGCCATCGACCTGCAGACCGTTGCTGCCGATCGTCGTGGTGAGCGCAGTAATGTCGGACGGCTGCACCTCGGGCAGCCCGAGCAGCTTGGCCGTGGTGACCATGAAGTACCGGACGCAGTCGTTGACCTCTTCGCCAGCAGTAGACCCCTGGATAATGACCACGGTCGTGTCCGCGCCGGTCCATCCCTTGGCCTTCGCCATCGGGACGACGATGTTGGCCGTGTCGGTGCCGATCTCCTTGTTGACCAGGTTGAACCAGACGCCGCCGGGCACCGGCACGTTGATCGCGATGAACGGGATCTTGGCGTCATCGAAGATCTTCCGCAGCGATTCCCCGATGCCCTCGACACCGTTGTATTCGAGGATCAGGTCGGGCTGATCCTGGACCATGAGCCGGGCGTTATTGATGGCCGTCGGGCCGTCCAGATTGTTGTTGTAGCGCTTGAACTTGAACCCGGCGACTTTCGCCGCCTCTTCGATGCCGTTGCCAAGCTGCACGAACAGCTCGCCTGACTCCAGGACGTTCGCGAACGACAGCGAGTATTGCTTGGCCGCGGCAGCAGTCGTTGGGGCCGTGGTCGCCGCGGCGGTGGGCGCCACGGTCGCTGCCGGAGCAGCGGTGGGCGCGGTCGCGGCTGGTTTGGGCGGCGCGCTGGTAGGCGCTGCCGCCGGAGCTGTGGTCGGCGCTGCCGCTGGAGCCGAAGTGGCGGCTGGTGCCTGAGCCTGCGGCGCGCACGCGGCGAGCACACTACTGACGATCGGCAGTCCCACGCCCAGCGCCGCGAAGCGTCGCAGGGCTTGACGTCGGGAAATGGGAGCCGAAATCTGAGAAATGCTCATCGCAACGTCCTTTCGCATCGAACTAGCTGCTGTCACCCGAGAGCACCGCCCGCAGTCGGCCGAAGCCGACCGCCAGCAGCAGAATGACGCCTGTCGCAATCTGCTGGTAGAAGGCAGGCACCTGCATCAGCGCCATGCCGTTGCTGATCGTGCCGAGCACCAGGACGCCAATCAGCGTGCCCGGTACGCCGCCCACCCCACCCGTCAATGAAGCTCCGCCGAGGATGACCGCGGCGATGGACGAGAGTGCCGCGTCGGCGCCAACCGTCGCCGAGCCGGCAAGCAGCTGGCTCGACACCACGACTCCGGCGAAGGCGGCCATCATGGAGCACAACATGTACACCAGCACCGTCAGCAGATCCACCCGCAGCCCGGCCAGTCGGCTCGCGTCGCGGTTGCCGCCGATCGCATACAGCATCCGACCGAACACCGTGTAGCGCAGCATGGCGAACGCAATCACACTTGCCAGCGCAAAGGCCAGGACATACCAGGACAGGCCGCCGACGGTGCGGTCGGCCAGTACCCCCGCGGCCGGGTTGCGGAAGGGGATGGTCACGCCGCGCGAGAGCGTGTACGCCAGGCCGGTTGTGATGGAAAGCGTGCCGAGGGTGGTGATCAGCGGGTTGATGCCGAGCCGCGTCACGATCAGTCCATTGCACAGACCGACCAAGCCGCCCACAGCCAGAACCGCCAGGATCGCGGGTACCGTCACCACGCCTGCATTCGTCAGCAACGCGAATGTGACCGCGCCGAGCGGCACCACGCCTGAGACCGAGAGGTCGAATCCGCCGGAGATGATGGTCAGCACCTGGCCGCCTGCCACGAGGCCGATCACGGTCACGTTGCTGAGGATGTTGAGGGTGTTGGAGTAGGTCAGGAAGTTGGGTGTGGCGAAGGCGAAAAAGACCAGGATCAGTACGTAGAAGGTGCCGATGCCGAGGATCTGGAAACTGGCCTGGATGAGGTTCTCGCGACGTCCCGCGGCCACGGCGGCGACCTGCTCCGCTGGCTCCCGCGTGCCTAGTGCCACGGGTGCGTCAGTCACGGCTCGCTGGCCATCACAGCTGAACTGCCGGCCGCCAGGGCAATCGCATTCGCCTGGGTACGGTTGGCGCTGCTCAGCTCGCCGACGATACGGCCCTCGCGCATAACCAGCAAGCGGTCGCTGACGGCGACCGCTTCTTCGAGATCGGAGGTTACCAGCAGGACGCCACAGCCGCGCTCGGCGATTGTGCCGAGGAACCTGTGGATTTCGACCCGCGCTCCCACGTCGACTCCGCGTGTCGGCTCCTGCAGTACCAGCAGCCTCGGCGCCATTGCCACTCGGCTTGCGAGAAGCACCTTTTGCTGATTGCCGCCGCTCAGCTGGGCAACCCGCTGCCCGAGCCGACGGAAGCGGACGTCGAAACGCCTGGCAAGCTCGGCGGCGCGACCGCGCTCGAGTCGACGACGGATCGCGCCGAATCGCGATAGCTGATCCAAAATCAACAAGCTGAGGTTAGCTTCCACCGAAAGCGGCAAGATCAGCCCCTCGCGTTTGCGCTCGGCAGGCACATAGCCCACCCCGGCGCGGCGCGCGACGACGGGCGTCGCGAAGACACGCCCACGATAGCCACCCACAACCAGCTCGCCAGTGATCTCCGGATGCAGTCCGGCCAGCCCCTCGGCGATCAGCTCGGTGCCCGACCCGCGCAGACCGTACAGACCGACCACCTCGCGCTCTGCGATGCTCAACGAGACGTCACTCAGCGGCGGCAGCCCATCGCGCCTCCACTGGCGCAGCTCGGCCAGCCCTGGCGCAGTTAAACGCGACCCACGCGCGGACTGCGAGACGTCTTCGCGCTCGCCGCCGAGCATGTAGCCGATCAGCTGCGCTGGCGAGGTCCGTGACGGCGGCACCGAGGCGACCAGCTCACCGTTGCGGAAGACGTCCACCCGATCGCTGAAGCGGTAGACCTCGTCCATACGATGTGAGATGTAGAGGACCCCCACACCCTCCGTGGTCAGGCGGCCCAGGATATCGAAGAGCACTCGACTCTCCTGATCGCTGAGCGAGGCTGTCGGCTCATCGAGCACAATCAGCCGTGCCCTGCGCGCGAGTGCCTTGACGATCTCCACGATCTGGCGGTCGGCCAGCTTGAGCCAGGCCATTGGCCGCCTTACGTCCATCGTAATGTGGAATTGCTCGCACTCCGCGCGTGCCTGCTTGATTGCGGCACCGCGTGTAGTCAAGCCACGCCAGCTGGGCCAGCGACCGAGCAGGATGTTCTCCGCAACCGTCAGGTGTGGCATGTACGCCAGTTCCTGCGGGATGAATGCGATACCTTCTCGCAACGCGTCACGCGGTGATGCGAAGCTAACAACCCGCCCGTTCAGCGCGAGCGTGCCCACATCGGCGCGGATGACGCCGGTCAGAATTTTGGCAAAGGTAGACTTCCCGGCGCCGTTCTCACCGATAACCGCCACTGATTCGCCGCGATCTAAACGGAAATTGACGTTGGACAGCACGCGGCTGGAGCCATAGCTCTTCGAGATTTCGTGCGTCTCGAGCAGCACATGCTGGTCCGCCATGCAGCCTGTTTGGCAGTTTAGCCGCCACGACGGCAGTGATCGATCGACTGACGCAGCGGTAGTTCGAACCTGATCACACGGCTCCGACGCTGCCTACCAGTGCTCGGGCCCGCTCGGCCTTACCGCGCACAACCGGGTTGCTCAGCGTGCCGAGCCCGTCGATCTCAATGTCGACTGTGTCGCCGGCCTCGAGCGTGAAGGGGCTGTCGGGCACGAGACCGGTGCCTGTGCACAGGATCACGCCTTCGGGGAACTCCGCTTCGCGGAATAGGTACGTCACCAGGTCTTCGTGTCGGCGAGCAAATTCCCGCATGTTGGTCCCGCCCTTCCAGTGCAGGGCGCCCTGACGCAGGATGCGCATCCGAATGCCCAGGGCATATGGTCAGACATCTGCCAAGCGGGCACGATGTCGGGCCCGAGGGCGCAGGAGCCGGCGTACAGCTTGGCCTGCGGCAGGTACAGCGGGTCGTCACCATCGATCGAGCGCGAGCTGACGTCGTTGGCGATCGTGTAGCCGACGATCGGGTGGGCGGCGCAGTTTCGCGGAGTGATTAGCCGGGGCAGCGAAGATCACGCGGAGCAGTGGAGCAGCGGTTGTAGCCAAAGCGCTTCCATGGGTGGAGCGCAGTCGGTCGGCCGTTGACGATCGATTTGCCTTGGCAGGCCGGTGGAGTGGTAGGTGGACTGGGCTGGGCGATGGTGACAACAGCCACGGGTGGCGCGACTTCGACTGATGTGGGCGTCGGCGTGGGGCGACGCGCTCGCCAGCGTGAGCGACGACGCTGGTCAGCCTGGACTCGAAGCCGCGCCTTGATGCGCGGCCAGACGTCCGTCCACCTATTGGCGCGCACGCGACGGTCCGTAACGCCACCATGCCATCGACGTGAGCGCGTGCCCAGTGCATGCCGCTGCCCTTCAGTCGCGTCTCGACCACGATCTTGTTGGCGCTTTCGGTGCTGCCACTACCGATCGGGTATCCGTCGGCCTGGAACGCGGCGTACTGCACGTGCGCCAACCGTTTGGTGAAGTACGTCAGCGTATGATCCCGTGCTTGTGCCGCGGCCACTGGATCAACCGCGCGCTGGACTGGCAGCTTTGCCGCCGCAGTGAGCACCGCCGGGCACAATCGGTGGCGTGTTTGAGCGTATGCGCCTGCTCGTCCAGCCACGCCTTCAACTCGGGCGTGCCGATGCCGAGCACCGGCTGGGCGGCGGCTGTCAATTGCTCGATGGCATGCGGAAAATCCAGAATCCGCACTGCATCCGCTCGCAGCACGTCGACCAGCCCTTGTTCCCATTCGGCGCCATCCTGGACGGCGCGCACGACCTTGACGGTGTCGGTGCCACGGCGGTGGGTATCCACGTACGCCTGGCGGGTGAACGTCTCAGCGTCTGCCAAACGCGAGAAGTACGTCAGATCGGTGGTCTGCGCGTCGGGCAGCCCATCCTCTCCAGGTCGCACCTCCACCGCGCCAATCGCGAGTGTTTTGACTTCCGCCCATTCGCCTCCAACCAGTGGAACCATTGCGCCATCGGCGCTCAAGTCCTGGACGGCTGGCCCATCGCCTGCTGGCGGCCGCTCGCGCTCCAGTCGCTCCAGTTCGGCGGCTTTGTTCGGCGACGTACGCGGCGCCGGCGGCTTGGGTGTACCGCCGCACGGTCGTTTCATCGACGTCCACGTTCCAGAAGAACGCCAGTTCGGTCACCGCCTGTTCGAGCGGCATGCGCGTGCCGAGGCGGACCACGCCCTCGGCCAGCGTGGCGCTCAACTCACCTGGCAGCAGACCCAGTTCTTCATCCGGGGAAAGACCTGCTCCGCAGGTCGCGCACACCGTATAGATAGGGTCCATGTTCAGCGCTGCGCGTTGGCGAGCGGGTCGCACGGTCCGACGCTGGCGTCCGCGTGGCTCCAGTTGGCCGCCGCAGGTGGGGCATCGTGGTCGCTCATCAGTCGGCTGAGCCGCCACATCCGTAGTCGAACTGGCATGCACAACCTCGCCCAGCGCCTGCGCCTGTAGCTTCTGCAGCGCCCCGAACACCGCGCCCTCGATCTCCGTCAACGTGGCTTTCGGGTGGGCTCTCCGCCACTCCGCCAGTTCCTGCGCCACCGTTTGGCTCGCCGCCTGCCACCCCGGCAGGATCCGACCTCGTCTTAGCTCATATACCGCTCCGGCCACCCATATCGGTAGGTCGGAGCGTCACTTTACCGGTTTATGCAAAACTACGCCGGGTGCCCCCCGACGATCTCCGCGAATGCATTGACGACGATGGCGAGCTAAGCTCGACGGCGCCCTGGTCATCGTTGTCGAACCTGGGGGCTTTCGCTCGGTCGAGCCGGCGCTAGCGCTAATCCGAATGTTGCTGGTGGGGGAAGGGATCAGCCTTGAGACCGAGGGAGCACACGTCCCCGTACCGGGGTTCCTCTTTGACATGAACCGGTTCTTCCAGGCGGTCCTGTCCCGGTTCCTAAGGGAAAACCTGGTCGGTTTCGCCGTCCGCGACGAGTATCGGCTCAGGGGGCATGCTGGCATATCACCCCCAACACGACCCTTGGAAGCACCGCGCGCCGACGCCGCGTCCCGATTATGCAGTGCTGCAGGGGACGACGGTGGTCGCGCTCCTGGATGCCAAGTACATGGACCTTTGGGATCGCCAAGCCATCAGCCAAGACGTGCTCTACCAGTTGGCGATCTACGCCCTTAGCCAGCCGCTGGAGGCCACCGCCACTATCCTGTATCCAACGACCGATGCTACGGCGCGCGACGCGCGCATCGACATAAGCGATCCCGTGCACGGTGGCCCGAGAGCGCACGTGGTCGCGCGGCCCGTGCATCTCGATCGCCTCGAGGAGTGCATTGCAGAGATGCCTGAGGTGGTCGGGGCCCGAAAGCGGGCTACCTACGCCCGCGCGCTGGTGTTCGAGGGGGGCTGAGCGCTGGAGCGCCTGGCCAGGTGATTACGTCGGCAAATAAGCCAACAGCAGTCCAGTCGGTCGTATGCCGGTGTCCCAGCCGGGCAGTGCTGCTGGCTGCGAATCACAACGTGTCGATGCCGCTCAGGTCCACTGACGCGTCGAGCTGCCGCTACTGGATGGTCGCGCCAGGTGGGCAACGCATATGGATTCAGCAGTTCGAACGAGCGGCGCTTCACGCACGAGCGGGTGAAATCGTCTGACGACACCGCCGATCCCCGCCGCCGAGCATCATGTCATCTTGTGCCGCGCGCTGAGCGAGCAGCCCGGCTAACTCCCGATCGCGCACACCTATTTCGTCTTGACATCAGGTTCTGGCCACCATACGATCGCCGGTCAATTGGAATTAGGATTCCGTATTGTGGAATTC
>Ga0066710_100005231_pt1 | contig 11762 bp, 11 predicted proteins | sample GraSoiAngelo_159_FD_79666 | JGI IMG/M metagenome (GOLD analysis project Ga0066710, IMG submission 79666) | Grasslands soil microbial communities from the Angelo Coastal Reserve, California, USA - 14_1009_16_40cm | ecosystem: Environmental > Terrestrial > Soil > Grasslands | place: USA... | reverse complement strand
GCCACGATCCTCCCGTCGGGCCCCGTCCCGGTGAGCCGCGAAAGGTCGAGCCCACGCTCCCTCGCCATCCGGCGCGCGAGCGGCGACGCCTTGACGCGGGCTACACCCGCGTCTACGCCGCCTTCGGCGTCGGTCGGCGCAGATGCCGGCTCCGGCTCCGGCTCCGGCTTCGGCTTCGGCTCGGGTTGCGGCGGTGCCTCAGCTGCGGCGGCCCCGTCGCCCTTAGCGTTTTCCGGCGCCTCCGCGACCGAAAACGCCTCGCCCTCCTCTCCGATCACAGCAACGGTGGTGCCGACGTCGACCTCGCCCTCGGCGACGAGGATCTTCAGCAGCACGCCGTCCGCCTCCGCCTCCACTTCCTGCGTCACCTTGTCGGTGTCGAGCTCGTACAGCGGCTCCCGCTTCTGCACCGCCTCGCCCTCGCCCTTCAACCAGCGGACGATCGTGCCGGACTCCATTCCCTGGCCGAGCCGCGGCAGCTTGACCTCGGTCGCCATCGGCTAGGCAGCCCTTGCCACCGTTCGATGGATCGCCGCGAGCACATCGGCCGCGTGCGGGACGACGTAGTTCTCCATCACCGGCGCGAACGGGAGCGGCGCGAATCTCGCACCCACGCGCTCGACCGGCGCGTCGAGGTAGTCGAAGGCGCCGTACTGGACGACCGCGGCAAGCTCGGCCCCGAAGCCGCCGGGCACGACCGCCTCGTGGGCCGTCACGCACCGCGTCGTCTTCTTGACCGACGCGACGATCGTGTCGACGTCGAGCGGTGACAGCGTGCGCGGGTCGACGACCTCCACGGAGATCCCGTCCTCCTCCGCCTGCGCCGCCGCTGCGAGCGACTCATGGACGAGGCGGCCGGTGGCGATCACGGTCACGTCGGTGCCCTGCCGGTGAACCCGCGCGCTTCCGAGCGGGATCGGCTCGAGCTCCTCGGGCACGTCGCCCTTGATCGGGTACAGCGTTCGGTGCTCGAAGAAGATGACCGGGTTGGGGTCGTAGATCGACGACCAGAGCAGCCCGCGCACGTCCTCGGGCGTCGATGCGAAGACGACTTTCAGCCCAGGCACGTGGACGAACCACGACTCGAGCTGCTGGGCATGCTGGGCGCCCGGCGACCAGCCCGCGCCGCCCTGCGTGCGGATCGTCAGCGGCACCTTGACCTGGCCGCCCGACATCGTCCGGTGCTTGGCCGCCTGGTTGACGATCTGCTCCATCGAGATCGTCAGGAAGTCCTCGTACATGATCTCGACGACCGGGAGCATCCCCTGGATCGCCGCACCGATACCGGCGCCGACGATCGCGATCTCGGAGATCGGGGTGTTGCGGACGCGCTCGGGGCCGAACTCGGCGAGCATGCCCTGGGTGACGCCCATCGAGCCGCCCATCTCGGCGATGTCCTCGCCCATGATGAAAACGCGGTCGTCGGTGCGCATCGCCCGTGAGAGCGTGTCCCTCACGGCCTCGCGATAGGTCAGCTCAGGCACGTTCGAGCGACCCTTCGGCGTACACCCACTTGAGCGCGTCCTCCGGCTTCGGGTCGGTGCCGTTCTTCGCGAACTCGACGGACGCGTCGACCTCGGCGGACACTTCCGCGTCGAGACGCTCGAATTCCTCGCTCGTCATGCCGAGCCGCACGCGCAGAAGCTCCAGCGGGTCCTGCGTCTCGCGGAGCTGATGCACCTCGCCCTTCTCACGGTAGACCTGGGGATCGCCGACGTAATGACCGGTGAACCGGTACGTGCGGACGTTCATGAAGACGGGCCCTTGTCCCGAGACCGCATGCTCGCGCGCCCCGCGCATGGCGCCGTAGACCGCCTCGACGTCCTGGCCGTCGACCTCCATCGAGGTCATCCCGTACGCAAGCGCGCGCTTCTCCATCTCCTCCACGGGGAGCGGCAGCTGCTGCTGCGCCGGGGTGGACTCGGCCCAGCCGTTGTTCTCGAGCACGAACACCGCGGGCAGCGTCCAGAGCTGCGCGAGGTTCATCGACTCGTGGAACGCACCCGTGTTCGTGGCGCCGTCGCCGAAGAACGCGACCGCGACGCGCGGCTCGTGCTTCAGCTTGAACGCGAGCGCAGCTCCGGCGATCTGCGGCAGCCCGCCGCCGACGACCGCGTTCGCGCCCAGGTTGCCCTTCGCCACGTCGTAGAGGTGCATCGACCCGCCGAAGCCCTGGGAGCAGCCTTCGGACTTGCCGTACATCTCGGCCATGATCGCGTTGATGTGCGTCCCCTTCGCGATCGTGTGCGCGTGCGCACGATGGGTGGACGCGATCACGTCCGTCGGCTCGAGGGCGGCGCACACACCCGTGGCGACGGCCTCCTGGCCGATGGCGACATGGAGGAATCCCGGGAGCTCACCGGCACGGAACTGCTCCTCGACCTTCTCCTCGAAACGGCGGATCACGAGCATCTCGCGGAAAAGCTCGCGCAGCCGCTCCTCGCCGAGGCTCGACGCCTCGGGCCGTTTCCGCTCTACCTGCGCCACGGGCGTCATTATGCTGATCGGTCGATGAAGCTCGTTGACCAGTGGGGCGCCATCCAGGCCCGTCTGCCGCGGGACTGGGAAGAGGTACGTCTGACCCTCGCGACGGAAGAGCCGAGCCAGATCGTCAAGGCCGCGGCGGCGCTCGGACCTCTGAATCCGATCCGCGCCGAGGGCGCCCTGGTGCTCTACGTGCGGCGTGCGGGAGGCGCAGGAGGGCCCGAGGCAGCCAAACGGCTGTTTGCGCGGCTCGACGAGCAGCGCATCTGGTGCACACTCGACCGCGGGGAGATCCGCGAGCAGGCACCCATGGAGGAGACACCACGCGGCTCGGTCGCGCAGTCGTGGGACGACGCCGTGGCGACGCTGCCGCAGGACTGGAGCGAGCTCCTGTGCCGGCTCGAGATCGAGGGCTCCGACCTGCTGCCGCGCGCTGCGCTCCTTTGCGCTCCGATCAACCCGACCAGGGACCGAGAGAGCATCGGGTTTCTGTTCCGGGCCTCCCGTGTCGGCTACGGCGTCTCGACCGTGATGGCGCGGCGCTGCTTCGAGCGCCTCGACGAAGAGAGCATTGCCGGGTCCGTGACCGTCCTCCGGGCGCTCTCGGACACGCGCCCGGTCGCGTCCCAGGGCTCGTCGTGGATCGTCGCGGGCCGCGTCTTGTGACTTAGACCGAGCGGAGCTCGGCGCCGAAGCGGTCGGCGAGCGCCGTCACGACGCGCGTCCGGATCTCGGCCGCATCGTCGTCCGAGAGCGTACGTTCGGACGACTGGAAGACGAGATGCAGCGCCACGGACTTCTTGCCTGCGCCGGCCTGCTCGCCCCGATAGACGTCGAACACACGGGCCTCGCACAGCTCGGCGCCTCCGGCCTCGCGAGCGACGTCGACGAGAGCACCGGCCTCGATGTCCTCGTCGACGACGATGGCGATGTCCTGCCGCACTCCCGGATACGTGATCACGTCTTGGTATTCGACGCGTTCGGGGACCGCGGCGAAGAGCGTCGCGAGATCGAGCTCGAATATGCCCCACTCGCCCTCGAGTCGTGAGGGATGGAGCTCGCCCAGCCAGCCGGCGTCCGTCCCGGCGGCCTTCCCGGGGTGGAGGTGCGGGAGCGCCGTCCTCTGCACCTGAAGCTCGAGATGCAGCGACTTGTAGACGGCCTCGACGGCTGCCCGCGCCGCTGCCCAGCCGCCCTGGGCGATGCCGCCGACCCGCCATCGCTCCTCCGGCAGCTGCTCGCCGATCGGGAGGTAGACGCGCGCGAGCTCGAAGAGCGCGATCGGCTGATTGCCCGCGTCGACGTTGACCCGCGCCGCCGCGACGAGGCCCTCGATCAAGGTCGTCCGCAGGATCGCCTGATCGGCCGTCAGCGGCTCGGGAACGCGTATGGCGTCGGGGTTGGGATCGCTGCCGGCGAGGCTCCACGTGAAGGCCTCCGAGAACCCGATGCCGACGAGGACGTCCTCGAGGCGGCGCCGCAGCCGCTGGTCGTTGGTCAAATGGCCCGCAACGGCGCGCCGGAGCGGAGTCGTGTGCGGGACACGATCGAGGACGACGCGGGCGATCTCCTCGACGACGTCGATCTCGCGGGTGACGTCGCGGGCCCGCCAGGTCGGCACCGTCACTGCCCAGTCGTCGTCGACGTCGAACAGCAGCCGGTCGAGGATCGAGCGCTGCTCGTCCTCGTCGACGTCGAGCCCGATCACGTGGTTCGTGCGGGCGGGACGAAGCGTCACCACCGGGCGCTCCGGGAGGCCGGAGTGGACGTCGACGCTGCCGACGAGCTCTCCCCCCGCCAGGTCGACGATCAGCCGGCTGGCGAGGATCGCGGCCGGCTCCGCGGCGTACGGATCGACACCCTTCTCCCAGCGATTCGAGCCTACCGTCCGCAATCCGAGCCGCTCCGACGTCTCGAGGATCCCGATCGGCTCGAAGTTGGCGGCTTCGAGGAGGATCTCCTCGGTCGCCTCCGACACCTCGCTTTCCTGCCCGCCCATGATCGCCGCGAGCGCGACCGACTTCTCGCCGTCCGTGATCATCAGGTCGCTCGGGTCGAGCTGCCGCAGCGTCCCGTCGAGCGTGCGGAGCTCCTCGCCCGCGTGTGCGCGCCTGACGACGATCCGGCCGTCGGCGAGCAGGGAGCGGTCGAACGCGTGCAGCGGTGAGCCGTAGACGTGCATCACGTAGTTCGTGATGTCGACGACGTTCGAGATCGAGCGCATCTCCGAGCGGTGGAGCCTCGCCCGGAGCCAGACGGGAGACGGCCCCACGTGCACGCCTCTGAAGACCCTGCCGAAGTATCGCGGGCAGCCGACCTGATCCTCGACGGCGACCTCGACCCATTCCGGGTGCAGGATGGGTGGATCCTCGACGTCAACCGGCAGCAGCTCGCCGTCGCAGAGCGCTGCGACCTCGCGCGCCAGCCCCACCATCGAGAGGAGGTCGACGCGGTTCATTGTCGGCGTCACGTCGAGCACCTGGTCCCGGATCGGGAGCACGTCGACGAGGGGTGTCCCGGGCTCGGCGCCGTCCTCGAGCACGATGATCCCGCTGTGGTCGTCGCCGAGCTCGAGCTCGCGCTCCGACAGGATCATCCCCCGGGATTGCTGGCCGCGAAGCTTGCGCTCGGCCAGGGGAGCCTCGACCCCGGGAAGCAGGGCACCCGGAAGCCCAACGGCAACCGTCGCGCCGGCGCCGAAGTTCCAGGCGCCGCAGACGATCTGGCGCGGCTCGCCTTCACCGACGTCGACCTGGCAGAGCTGGAGCTTGTCCGCGTTCGGATGCTTCCCCGCCTCGAGCACCGTGCCCACGCGGAAGTGCCCCAGGTTGCCGTCGACGTCGGGAACGCCGACCTCGATCAAGCGTTCGACATCGAGGGCCGACACGGCCAGCCGGTGTGCGATCTCGTGGGCGGACGCGTCCACCCGGACGTACTCACGCAGCCACGAGAGGGGAGCACGCATCAGAACTGGGTCAGCAGTCGCAGATCGTCACGCCAGAGCTCGCGCAAATCGGGGATGCCGTGGCGAAGCACGGCCATGCGCTCGAGCCCCCAGCCGAAGGCGAACCCGGAGTACCGCTCCGGGTCGTAGCCGACGAACTCGAAGAGACGCGGATCGACCATCCCGGCTCCGCCGATCTCGATCCAGCCGGAGTGACGGCAGACGGGGCAGCCGGCGCCGTCGCAGACGTGGCACGAGACGTACGCCTCGATCGACGGCTCGGTGAACGGGAAGTAGTGCGTGCGGAACTCGGTCCTGCGCTCCTCGCCGAACAGCTTCTTGAGCAGGAGGTCGAGCGTCCCCTCCAGGTCGGCGAGGGTGACGTGCTCGTCGACCGCGAGCCCCTCCACCTGGTGGAACGTCGGCGTGTGGGTGGCGTCGGGTGTGTCCCGGCGGTAGGTGCGGCCAAGGGTGACGATGTAGATCGGCGGCTCCTCCGCCTCCATCGTGCGGATCTGCGAGGGCGACGTCTCCGTGCGGAGCACGGTCTCGTCGTCGAGGAAGACGCTCGCGAGCCGGGATCGCGCCGGATGACCCGGCGGGAAGGCCAGCGCGTCGAAGTTGTACCGCGTCGTCTCGACCTCCCGGCCGTCGACGACGCGGTAGCCGAGGCCGAGGAAGATGTCCTCCACCTCGCGGCGTATCTGCGTAATCGGGTGGAGGTGACCGCGCGTCCAGCCGCCGACCGGCAGCGTGACGTCGACGCTCTCCTCGGCCAGACGGCGGTCGAGGTCGGCGCGGGCGAGCTCCGCCTCACGCGCGTCGAACGCCGCCTCGAGCTGCTCGCGAACGGCGTTCAGCGCCATCCCCGTCTCGCGGTCGCGGACGTCTCGCAGCGCCTGCTTGAGGGCGCTCTTGCGACCGAGAAACTCGACGCGCGCAGCCTGAACCGCATCCACCGAGCTCGCCGCCGCGGCGGCGGCGAGAGCTTCGCTTTCGAGCGCCTGCGCGTCCATGCGGCGCGAGGGTACCGCAGGGCGACCCCGCCAGGTGCGCTTGAATCCTGCGAGGGATGGCCCTGTACGACTCGATTGCCCGCCTGTACGACTCGTGGAGCCGCTCGGTGACGGAGGACATCGAGTTCTACGTCGAGGAGGCGCTCGCGTCCGGCGGCCCTGTCGTCGAGCTCGCCGTCGGCACCGGCCGCGTCGCCGTCCCGATCGCGGAGGCGGGAATCGGAGTCATCGGCATCGACCTCTCGCAGGGGATGCTCGAAGTGGCCCGCGAATATGCGCGGGAGCAAGCGGTCGAGGATCTCGTCGACCTGCGAGTGGGCGACATCTGCGCCCCACCGGTGACGGAGCGCGTGCCGCTCGCGATCTGTCCCTTCCGCTCTCTTCTGCACCTGCCGGACAACGCCGCGAAGCTGTCGGCGCTCCACGCCGTGTACGGGTTGCTCGAGGAGGACGGCCGTTTCGTGTTCGACGTCTTCACACCGAGCCGCGAGGACGTCGAGGCGACCGACGGGCTCTGGCTCGAGCGAGAGCCCGGGATCTTGGAGCGTGCCGACTGGGACGAGCCAGGGCGGACGTTGACGCTGTCCGTCCGCCGCGGCGAGGAGAGAGCGACGATGGCTCTCCACTGGTGCACGGCCCCCGAGTGGCTGGAGCTGATCGGGACGGCAGGCTTCCAGCTCGAGCATTTCTGGGGCTGGTTCGACCGGCGTCCGTACGCGCAGGCGGAGGACATGATCTTCTCCTGCCGTCGGCTCGGATAGGCTGCCGCCATGCTCTGGGTCGTTCTCGTGCTCGTCGCGATCGTCCTCCTGCTCGTTCTGTGGGTGGTCGGGATCTACAACCGGCTCGTCCGGACGAGGAACCGCGTCGACAACGCGTGGGCGCAGATCGAGGTGCAGCTCAAGCGGCGGCACGATCTGATCCCGAACCTCGTCGAGACGGTGAAGGGGTACGCCGCGCACGAGCGAGGCACCTTCGAGGCGATCACGCAGGCGAGAGCAGCCGCGCAGCGGGCGCAGGGCCCGGCTGCAGCCGGACAGGCGGAAGGCATTCTCAACCAGGCGCTCGGACGGCTCTTCGCGGTCGCCGAGGCGTACCCCGAGCTGAAGGCGAGCCAGAACTTCCTCGATCTCCAGGGTCAGCTCCGCGACACCGAAGACCAGATCGCGGTCTCGCGGCAGGTCTACAACGACACCGTGCTGACGTTCAACAACGCGATCCAGACCTTCCCGGCAGTGATGCTGGCCAACTCGTTCGGCTTCACGAAGCGGGAGTTCTTCGAGATCGAGGACGCCGGCGACCGCGCCGTGCCGCAGGTGAGCTTCGTGCCCGACTCGAGCACACCGCCCGCCGCCGAACCGCCGCCGACGCCGAGTGACGCGCCGGGCACGAGTTCCTAGAGGCGTCGCCCTCGCCGCTGTCGCGGCGCTCCTCGCACTCTTCGTCTCGAGCCCCGCCCACGCGACGTCGTTCGCGCTTGCGGAGGCGAATGTCGGCGTCGCCGTCGAGCGCAACGGCTCCCTCCTCGTCGAGGAGCGGATCACGGTCGCCTTCGACGGCACGTTCACGTTCGGCTATCGCGACATCCCCTTGCGCACCGGCGAGTCGATCGACGACATCTCGGTCGCCGAGGGCGGCCAGACGTACACCCCGGGCGGATCGGCGGAGAAGAAGCCGGGTCTGACGCCGGGCACATTCGGGGTGGCGCGGTCGGCGCACCGCGTCTCCATCGTCTGGCATTTCCCGGCGGTTGCGGACGTCCACACGTTCACGATCCGCTACCGCCTGACCGGCGTTGCCGTCGCCTACGACGACGTCGTCGACGTCGACCTCCAGGTCTGGGGTGACCAGTGGCAGACCGGTTTGGACAGCCTCCTCGCGACACTCGCTGCTCCGGGGCCTGTGCAGCGCGCGTGGGGCCACCCCGTCTACGTCCGAGGCGACACGACGCTCAACGGCAACAGCGTGGTCCTGCGGGCGCTCGGCGTGCCGTCCCACCAGTTCGTCGAGCTGCGTGCGCTCGTCCCCCGCTCCGCGTTCACATCGACCGCCGGCATGAAGGTGGCGAGCGGCAACGGACTGGCGAAGATCGAGGCCGAGGAGCAGGCGGACGCACAGGCCTATGCCCGTGACCACGACCGGATCGAGAACGCGAAGCGCCATCCGTGGTGGCCGCTCCTCGTGCTGCTCGCCGTCGGCACGCTGCCCGCAGCCGCCGTGCTGGCCGCTGTCTGGTGGCTCTACGGCCGCGAGCGGCGAACCGCGTACGACCGCGAATACGAGCAGGCGCCGCCGACGGACACGGCGCCCGCGCTCGTCCCGAGACTGCTCGCCCAGGGCGGAACCGCGGGGTCGTTCGAGTTCACCGCCACGCTCTTCGACCTGATCCGGCGCAAGGTGTACAAGGCGACCCCCACGACCACGGAGCGCTCGACCTGGGGCGGTCTCCACAAGGAGCAGCTTTCCGATCTCCAGATCGGCGCGGGCGAGAGCCACGGCGACGGTCTCGAGCCGTGGGAGACGTCGGTCGCCGAGGTGGTCGACCATGTGATCGGCGACGGCACCGCGAAGCTCTCCGAGTTCCGGGAGACGATCGAGGCGCACCGCGAGGCGATGAGCAAGCGCTTCACGGCCTTCAAGGAGCGCGTCGCCGGAGCGGTCACGCGTCGCCGCTGGTTCGTGTCCGCGGGTGCGGCCCCGCTCGGCCTCACGCTCGTCGTGTTCGCGATCGTGGGCACCGTGTTGCTCTTTCTGGGTCTGCACGCCTGGCGTTCCGTCTACCCACGCTGGCGCGACGTCGTGCTGGTCGCGCTCGGCGTCTGCGCGCTCGTCGACGCCGCGCTCATCCTCGTCGGCTTCACGCAGCAGCGGCTGTGGCGACGCCGAACGATCGCGGCGGAGACCGAGGCCGAACGCTGGGAGGCGTTCCGGCGCTACCTGACCGACTTTCCACGCTTGCAGGAGGCGCCGCCGGCGACGCTCGCGCTCTGGGAGCGCTACCTGGTCTACGGCATCGCCTTCGGAATCGCCGACCGTGTGCTCCAGGCAGCGCACCTGGCGATGCCGAAGGAGATGCACGACGCGAGCTCGATCTACTGGATCTCACCGAATGTCGGACTCGGCTCGGGGCCTTCCGCGATCGCGATCAACGACCTCGCCGCCGGGTTCGGCTCGGCGCTCGCGCCGCCCTCCTCCGGATCGGGCGGCTTCGGCGGCGGCTTCTCGGGTGGTGGTGGAGGCGGCGGCGGAGGCGGCGGAGGCGGGTTCGGCTAGCCCTTCCCTCGCCGGCGCGAGAGCTCGTACAGGGCGATCGCCCCGGCCGCCGCGACGTTCAGCGATTCGGCGTCCTCGCCCGGAAGCGGGATCGTCACCTTGTACCAGTCCGTCAGTGGGTGATCGGGCAGGCCCTCGCGCTCCGACCCCAGAAGAATCGTCAGCGGCGGGTCGGGAAGATCAGCCTCTGAGAGAGGCACGCCGCCGTGGGCGACGAGCGCGATCCGGGGCCCGGGGGCGTCGTCCCAGTCGCTGAGCGGGACGCGGAAGATCGCACCCGCGGAGGCACGCAGAGCCTTCGACCCGAGTGGGTCGGCGCATCCGTCGGAGAGCGCGATTCCCGCCCCGAAGGCATCGGCCGTGCGGACCAGAGTGCCGACGTTGCCCGGATCGCCGACCCGCCAGAGCGCGAGGGTGGTCTCGCGTGCGAAGCGCGGCAGGTCCTCCTTCCGGTAGACGCCGATCACGCGAGAGGCGTGCGGAAGCTCCGAGACCGAGGCGAGCAGCTCGGGAAGGATGTTCTCACCGGCGACGAGGAGCTCGAACGCCGGCTCGATTCCCTCGGCCAGCGCGGCCGCCACCAGGTCTTCGCCCTCGCAGGCGAAGAGCCCCGTCTCCTCGCGGTGCTTGCGGTGCTCGAGCTTGCGCACGAGCTTCAGCGTGGCGTTGTCGCGCGAGGTGATCACGAGGGACAGACGCGAGTCTGTCTGTCCCTCACGCTGCTTTCTGGTCGAGCGCGGCCTTCGCCTTCTCCGCCACGAGCGCAAACGCCTTGGGGTCGCTCACGGCGAGGTCGGCGAGCGACTTCCGGTCGAGCTCGATCCCGGCGGCGTGCACCCCCGCGATGAAGCGGTTGTACGAGAGCCCGTTCGCCCGCGCCGCGGCGTTGATGCGGATGATCCACAGCTGCCGGAACGTACGCTTCTTGTTCTTGCGGTCGCGATACGCATAGACGAGCGAGTGCTCGACCTGCTCCTTCGCGTAGCGATAGTGGGTGTTCTTGAGGCCCCAGTAGCCCTTGGCCTGGTCGAGCACCTTGCGCCGCTTCTTGCGCGCGTGAACCGATCTCTTGACCCGCGGCATGGCGCTACTTCACCCCCAGCAGCTTCCTGACGCGCCTGACGTCGGTGGCCGCGACGTCGTTGTCCTTGCGGAACCCGCGCCTACGCTTCGACGACTTCTTCTGCAGGTTGTGGCTCTTCATCGCGTGACGGCGCCGAAGCTTCCCCGCCGCGCTGAGCTTGAACCTCTTCTTCGCCCCGCTCGCTGTCTTCACCTTTGGCATCTGGCTTCACTCCTGCGTTCTTCGTCGGGCCGAGCAGCATCACCATGTTGCGACCGTCCTGGAGCGGAGGCTGCTCGATCTGACCGATCTCCTTCAGCTCCTCGGCGAGACGGAGCAGGAGGGCGCGTCCCCGTTCCGGATGGAGGTTCTCCCGCCCCCGGAACATGATCGTCACCTTCACCTTCGCCCGCTGGTTGAGGAAGCGGACGATGTGACCCTTCTTCGTCTCGTAGTCGTGGATCCCGATCTTCGGTCTGAGCTTGATCTCCTTGACGAGGATCTGCAGCTGGTGCTTGCGTGCGAGCTTCGCCTTCTGCTCCTGCTCGTACCGGTACTTCCCGTAGTCCATGACCCGGGCCACGGGTGGATCGGCGTTCGGCGCCACCTCGACCAGGTCGAGGTTCTTGGCGTACGCGTACTCCCGCGCCTCGTCCGTCGTCTTGATCCCGATCTGCGTCCCGTCCTCGTCCACGAGCCGAACGCGGGGCACGCGAATCTGCTCGTTGATGCGATCCTGATGGACGACCGGACGCGTCCTGTCCTCGGGACGGCGCCGGGGTCTCAAAGGCCTTTCACCAAGCTCTACTGATCCTTCCTGTCAGACAACACGAAAGCCGCTGCAAGCAGCGGCCCGGTTCCTCGTCGTTCTGCGACTCGGTTGAACCCCCGCGGGCCTGTGTCCGGGAGGTGAGGGGCGGGTCCGCTCCTGCTTGGCAGGGTCAAATCGTAGCAACCCGCGCCTGAAATTCCGAAAGCAGCT
>Ga0066710_100005229_pt1 | contig 11763 bp, 9 predicted proteins | sample GraSoiAngelo_159_FD_79666 | JGI IMG/M metagenome (GOLD analysis project Ga0066710, IMG submission 79666) | Grasslands soil microbial communities from the Angelo Coastal Reserve, California, USA - 14_1009_16_40cm | ecosystem: Environmental > Terrestrial > Soil > Grasslands | place: USA... | reverse complement strand
GTCGAGCCGTGTGCTATATTTGGATCGTCTCTCTAATACAGGTCTCCGGCCTCGGTAGTATTCAGATTCAGATTTTTCCCGAAGTAAAATGCAGCTTGAATCTCCCCTCCGTACGCGAAGTTATTCTCGAACTCCATGCCGTTCCAGAACCAGCGCCAGACAACGCCTCCTGCTACCTTGTTCGATTCAACCGTAATGCCGCCCGCCGACAAACTGAGGATGATCTCATCAGCGTTTACGAATCGAGGGTAGCCATACACGCCAAGAGAGTTAGAGCTGTAGCCCGAAAGGTTTTCCGAAGGCGCCATTAAAGCGTAGTCGCCAGTAGTGGAATTCAAATCTTCGGAGAGAAGATCGAGTCCAGGGAGCGTACCCTGCGACCAGGGATAGCCCAGATTCTCCTCCATGTTGTAGCCAACCGGCACGCTAATGCCGTCTGCGTGGTCGGTTCCGCTGGTATTCAAATAGCGATTTAGCGGGGTCCGGCCTGTGGCAGGCTGGTCAGGCACATAGTAGATTTGCCCTTCCAGGGGAAATATATTGCGCTCGTCTGAGCCGACGCTCGTCATCCGGTCCGAGCCGTTCACCAAGACCCGATACAGCGTGCGCAGAACCGTGGGAGTTGGAACCGCAGAGCTCGGAGTAGATGGGCCTGTAGGCATACTTGTACTACCTCCGCAGGCATTCATGATGGCCAGCATCCATACTATGCCGATCAATTTGAACCTATTTCCTGTCATCACAAACCTCCGGTCACTGCACGGTTAAACTCACCGTCGTGGAAATTCCTTTGGCGACTTCAATGCGTTCAAAATTGACGAGAACGGAGAGCCGTTCTCGTCTAGTGGCAGTTCAATTTGAATGTCCTTCTATCCGGTCAGCGTCGACGGTCAAGATCGCAGGAAGCGGGACTGCATTGGGCAGTACAATAGAATCAAAAATCGCCCGAATCTGTTTACCGTTGTTGACGAGCACGCCCGAGATGGTCGAAGTTCGGACCAAGTTACCGGAGTCGTCGTAAACATTCGCGAGCAGCAAAATTGAGCAGTCACGGTTGACGGTAAGGGTTCCGGTAAGCGTTTCGTGGGCAAAGTCGCCCCCCACGCTTCTGTCTTGGCTTCCCGTTACATCCCCGTTCGATTGGAAGGTGATTGAACCGACAGCGGCAACCGGAGCTGGGCCCGTGGGTAGGATGAGAGTGCCGGTAGTGGTGAACCCGTAAGTGCCAGCTGCGGTGGTGTTTGTGCAGGCGGCATAGACATGCGGCGCTATAGAAAGCAGGAAAAGCGCCAGCGCTGCGAACATCTTTGTGCTTTTCATATTTCCTCCGGGAAAGATTCGTGGGTGCGCATCACCCGTTGGCGCGTGTTATCTCAAATGTGCGAAGGCGAGTAAATCCCGCGCATCTCTCCTGTTTTGCTCTTGTGTATATCCGGCTGTATCGAGGGCGAGAGTTGTGGCCTACCCCGCGGAAACGACTGGTGCTAAACTCTCCTGCCTAGATGCGGGGGTTGGCAGTGATGGAAGACTTCCGTTCATCCTATGGGACAATTCGCTTCGCAGCTTTTGAGCTGGACTCCAGGGCCAGCGAGTTGCGTAAACATGGCGCAAAGATAAAACTCCAGGATCAGCCCTTTCAGATTCTGCAGATTCTGCTGCAGCGCCCAGGCGAGATCGTCACGCGTGAAGAACTGCAGCAAAAGATTTGGCCTTCCGATACCTTCGTGGACTTCGACCACGGCATTAATAATGCCATCAAGCGGCTCCGCGAAGCGCTGGGGGACTCGGCCGAGACGCCGCGCTTTGTCGAGACCCTCGCGCGACGCGGCTATCGCTTTGTGGGAAAGATCGAGCGTGATGAACCGCGGATGCGGTCGTTGGCCGTCCTGCCTTTAGAGAATCTGTCGCACGATCCTCAGCAAGAGTATTTCGCCGAAGGATTGACTGAAGCTCTAATCACTACCCTGGCGAAAATTGGCGAACTACGAGTCATTTCACGAACCTCGGCAATGCTCTACAAAGGTGTCCGCAAACCTTTGCGTGAGATTGCTAGAGAACTGGAAGTGGACGCGATCGTGGAAGGAACTGTGCTGCGTGCAGGGCAGCGAATACGCATCACGGCCCAACTCATTGATGCGACCAACGAGACGCATCTCTGGGCTGAAAGCTACGAACGTCATTTGCGGGACGTCCTGCACTTGCAAGCAGAAGTTGCCGAAGCCATCGCAAAACAGGTCCGGGTCAAGCTAACGCCGCAGGAGCGAGCACATCTTGCACAGACTCAACCCGTCAACCCCGATGCGTACGAAGCCTATTTGAAAGGACGTTACCACTGGCTACGGCGCAGCAGTGAGGAGCTACCGAAGGCTGTCCAGTACTTTGAGCGAGCGATAGAGATGGATCCGACTTACGCTGCGGCTTACGCGGGTCTCGCCGATAGTCTCTCTGGCCTTGGCGTATATTTCGTTGCGCCGGATCAAGGCTGCGGCAAAGCCAAGCGATTGGCGCTGCAAGCCCTCGAAATGGATCCTGGCCTTGCCGAAGCTCACTGCTCATTCGCGTGGGCTACCGCGTGGTACGACTACGATTTCTATGCTGCGGAAAGAGAATTTGAGCGATCGATCGAACTGAACCCGCGTTATGCTACCGCGCATTTGTGGTTCGGATTCTGCCTTGGCGCGATGGGGCGCTACGAGGAAAGCTACGCCGAGTTCAAACGCGCGATTCGCTTGGATCCGCATAATACGTATACCTACGCAACCTTCGGATTCGTCTGCTACCTCACGCGCCGATACGATGAGGCGATCGACCACTTCAGGAAGTCACTAGAGCTGGACCCCGGTATCGGGCAAGCGTACTGTGGCCTGGGGTGGGCTTACACATACAAGTCAATGAATGATGCCGCGATTGAGGCAGTAAGCAAAGCCCTTGAGCTCTCGCCTCGTGCTTCATTGTTCCTTGGCTTCCTCGGCGAAGTACACGCCGCCGCGGGCCATCAGGAGGAAGCTCAGAAGATACTCGTTCGCTTGCAGGAGCTCTCGAAAACGCAGTATGTTTCGCCGCACTTTGTAGGTCGAATCTATCTCACTCTTGGCAAAAAAGAAGAAGCTCTTACCTGGCTGGAGACCGCCTACCGCGAGCGAGCGGCGTTGATGGTTCTCCTGAAGACCGATCCCCGATTTGACGAGCTACGGCCGGATCCACGCTTTCAGGGCCTGATGCGCCGGATGAACTTCCCATAAAACCGATCTAAGGTTTTCGTGACCACGCGCCAATGAGTCCGGGTGAAAGGACCACCCCTCCGCCAGCGACCACTTCATCCCGCATCCGCTGTGCGAGAGTAGGAATATCCACTTCCGCTGCTGTGCCGATCTTCCGCTCCTCCATGACTGGCAACAGGCTCTGAATAGCTGCCGCGATGATCTCATACGGAAATCCCGCGCCTCCCCCGATCAAGGCATCCATGCGCAGCGAAGGTCCAGGCAAACCTGCCGCCAAAAATATTGGATATAACTCCAACCCCAACTGGATTCGCGCGCCGGTTGCACTTAACGTCTGCTTCATCCAGCCCAAAGCACGCTCAAAGGTCGTAACAGCCGGGAGGGAGCGGCAGTTTCCCATATCAAACTCCTGAAAGACCATCAATCCTCCGGGTCGAACATGCCTCGCGAGTCTCTGGATAGCTTCGACCGGATCGGGATAGTACATGAGGACAAGCCGGCCCACCAGGGCATCAAATTTCTGGTCAAACGGCATGAGGGCTGGGTCGCCTTCAAGAAATGTCACATTCTTGATTTCTCGCGAAGAAGCGCGCGCCGTTGCCCATTCAACCGCCGCGCCTACGCGGTCTACACCAATAACGTTGCCACTTGGCCCCACCAACTCGGCGGCTAGGAACGCCACGTCTCCAGCGCCTGAGCCAACGTCGAGAACGCGCATGCCTGGGCCGATCCCAGCCTGCTCGAATAAATGACTAGTAAACGGCGCGAAGGCTTGCCCCTGATGGCTGAGACGTTCTAGTTCTTGCTCCGAATGACCCAAGGCATAGTTGTATTGCTCAGCTTGTGCAGCGTCCATCTCTCACCTTTCTAGAAATCGAAGCGAACTCCCAGTTGGATCTCACGTTTGGGCAAGGCCGCGGTGAAGCCCAGTGGCTGGCTGGGGGAAAGACTGGCTGTCCCGTGAACGTCGAATGGCGGAGCGAAGGCAGCCCCCACAATGTTGTTGACCCTCGAAAAGTTCGTTCGATTCGTGATGTTGAATCCTTCCGCCGTAAATCGCAGAGCACGCTGCTCCCCAAGTTTGAAGCGTCGGCCCAAGCGCATGTCGAAGACGGCGTAATTGGGACCGAGACCGCTGTTGCGTGGAGCGCCCGGGGGACGGTCATTGGTGAAATGATTGTCGCCATTGATGTCAGCACCCGCCAGGAGATTGAAGGGATGGCCGCTGTTGTAGGAAACAATCGGAGCCAGCTCAAAGCCGGAAAGGGCGCGCAAATGCCAAGGGCTATCCAGCACGGCTGCGAACACCACTTTGTGCCTTTGATCAAAGTCCGACAGGGATCGTTCCGCGGGCAAGTTCACTTCATTGAATGCGGCGTAATCAGTGTTGAAATCGGTAGAGTCGTCGAGGGCTTTGCTGTAAGTGTAATTGGCCAACAGTGAGAAGTGGTCACTGAAGCGTTTTTTTACTTCCAGAATACCGCCGTGGTAGATCGCACTTGCGATGGAAGAATATTGGTTGTTTTGTAAAAGCGCTGGGTCATCGAAGCATGCGCTGGTGCGTTGCCCCAATGGATTCACGCATGGCGGCACACCCCAGTCCTGGAACGGACGTCCGTTGGTCGGCAAACCGTTTGCGCCCGCCACTCCACTTACAATTGGAGCCGTCGGGAGCAGGTTCCTGTCAACGGCCCAAGGCAAATGGGTGGTATGGACATAAACATAGTTCGCAGAGACAGACAGGCCCTTCCCGACTTCGCGCTCAACTCCCAGCGAAGCCTGCTGCGACTGAGGATTCCGGTAGTTAGGCTGGCCGAAGAAGAGTACCGTTCCGAGCGGCGGTGAGCCGGTATTGCTGACGGGCACAAACGGAGCCAAATCAGACTGCGTGATACATGAATTCGCTCCCGCCGGGGGCGTACCGCATAGGATCTTCCCTTGCGCAAACATCGCTCCGAAGATCTCAGCCGAATTCGCCGGAGGAGCACCTTGGATTGTCACTAAAGTATTAGCAATCTGCCGGATACCATTGACGTTGCCGAGCGTCTTCACCACGGCGGGAATCTGGAAATAAACCGGCGAGTAGAAAATGCCGTACCCGCCACGCACTACGGTTTTGTGATCGTTGAATGGGTCCCACGCAAAAGAAAGTCGCGGAGCAAAATTTTTCTTATAAGTATTCAGAGGCCCATACTGCGAATCGAGTTCGTAGCGCAAGCCGTAGTTTAGGGTGAAGCCACTCCGGAGTTGCCAGGCATCCTGCCAGTAGCCAGCTGTGAAAGGTCTGGTGCTGACATAGTGGGGATCGCCAAAACCCTGTTCATAGAATGCAGGTGCACCGAGGCTCCACGACTGAAGAGTGCTAATAGAAGCTGCAGTCACGGAGGCCGGCAGTCCGCAGCCACCCTGAGCAATCGGCACAGAAGGTATCTGCAAGCAGTTGCTGAGCACGATGCCGGGCAGATCCAGAAACTCAAAGCGCCCAGCGAAGAAAGTGTCCGACGTCGTATTGTTGCCGCGGATCAACTCGTAGAAGCCCGTTCTCATGGTGTGATGGCCGCGAATAAGGGTTACATTGTCTGCAAATTCATAACGCCGCGCGGTGGTGTGGCTCGGCAGAAAGATGCCGCGTCCAAAGAATCCATATCCCTGAACGTCCAAACCCGGCCCGCCCGGATCATTCGTGTCCACGTTGAATTGGTACCAGTTCCACTGCAGCCGTGCTTCGTTGACAGAATTCGCGCTGAATTGATGGAACCACGACCCTTGCAGTGTGCTGTCCCAGTTAAGCACCGAAGTGCCCCGAGAAAAGGCAATCAAAGCTTGAACGTCCGGGTCCGACTCTTTGAGACGGGCAAACGTGTAGTGTAGGAATGCCTGGTTGCTGTTATTGAACCGATGGTCCATTCGGGCGGATGCCTCGTGTTGGCGGGTTGCAAACGGGAACAGTCCGCCGTCTTTCTCAAATTGGTTCACGACGAACTGGTTCAAGGCGAGGTGCCCTGGGCTGACGAAAGGGTTGCCGGCAGCTGTCGGGTCGACAGTCAGAATACTCTGCAGCCCAAAAGCACACGTGGCAGCGGGGAGGAAGGTTGGCGGGCCACCATTTGCAAAGTTGGAAATGCAAGGAACCATTGGGTTTCCAGGATCGTTGGCCAGCGCACTCAATATTGGCGCTTGTGCTGGAGTTGGAGCAAAGATGTTGCTCTGAGTCAGTAACGGAACTGAATCCTCTGCGTCAGACCGCAGACCTTCGTAGCCAACGAACAAGAACGTTTTCTCTTTCTTGAGGGGAAAACCTAGAGTGCCCCCGAATTGTTGGCGGTTCAATGCATTCTTGATTGGTGTACCGCTGGCGGTTAGCGAGAACTGTGCAGGCACCAGCGCGGGGCTGAAAGCAAATGGGTCGCGGGCATCCATCGCATCGTTGCGAAAAAAGCTGTAGAGCCCAGCATGCATGGTGTTTGTACCGGACTTCGTCACAATGTTGACGGACGCCGCGCTGGCATTCCCCAACTCGGCGGAATAATTGCTGCGGTTAATCTGAAATTCTTGCACCGCATCCTGGCTTAGGTTCAAGCGGACGCCGCCCGCGTCATCATTCGCTTCCCCTCCATCTACGGTTATGTTGTTGCCTCTGCCATTGCTTCCGTAAAACGACAGGCCGCTCTGAGGCGTCTGCTTCACTCGAAAATCGGCATTGTCGGCAAGGGTGTTCGCATCGCTAACGCCCGGCATCAGTAAAGTAAAAGTGAGATAGTCTCGTCGGTCGATCGGCAATTCCCGAATAGAATGTTCTTCCACAACATCAGCCTGGGACCCTCTTGCAGTGTCAACAACAGGAGGATCCGACGTCACCTCAACCACTTCTCTCCTGGCCGAGACGGTCATTCGAAAGTCCACGACAACTGTCTCTCCGAGGTTAAGCAGTACATTTTTCTGGACTTGGGACTCAAACCCAGGCATCGCTGCGCTCACCTCGTAGTTTGCGGGAGACAACCCTGTTAGTCGGTACTGACCGCCGGAGTCAGTCACTGCTGTGCGCCGCATACCTCTTCCGGTCTCCACAATTGCCACGGCGACATTCTGCATGACCGCGCCGGAAGAATCCCTTATTGAGCCCTTGATATCCCCCGAGGCACCCACGCCTTGAGCAAACAAATCGGCTGCAAAACCCAGCAGTACGACACAGCGGATCAAAACACGGCGCTTCATAACTCCTCCCTACGACGACGAACGGAGTAAGACAGAGAACCGATTAGGCCAGGGTCAAGATGGTCGGGCTGAATCTACGCTTTCGGGTGTGGGTGTAGAAGCGTTCTTCATTCCTGAAATCCTCATCTCGTGTTCGATTTCCCCTTTTGCCTAATTCCCCGGCGATTTCCTTGATGCAAAGTTGCGCCCAGCTGATTCGCGGGCATTTCCGATACCGCAATCGCCATCCCTAGGACAACTGACTCAGGTAAGAGCAAGACAAGCTGTGTTTATGCCATCGATCGCATTCGCGATCAATACCGCGTATCTCTCCTGTTGCGCTCTAGCATGTCTCCGAAAGGAGTTGACCTGAACCCTTATAAGGAGGTAGGTGTCAAAGTTCGTTAAACCGTCCAACTGGCACGCGCTCCAGAAACGGGTCCTGGGCGAATCGTCCGCAATCCGAAAGCGATCCAACTTTACCCCGAGGTGCGCGATGTGAAGATACGAACCGTATGGGGTCGTGCGGAGCGGCACTTCCTTACCGGCACGTTTCTATGTGGGCACCATCCCAGCACAAGATCGAACCCAAATTGCACCCAGACTCTCTGGCCTGCCATCTGCAAACCGCTGAAAAATGGAACCCGAACAGGGAGGTTTCGGGGGTCAGGGTTCTGAGTTGCTTGTTGATGGGGTTCGTATTGGCGACAGAACGCGAACCATCCCGAGAAATCGCGACGCTTACATATTGATCGTTCTCCCCGACCGGGCCGGGTGTCTTCCCGTTTTTCAAAAACCGCTAAGCGGCTGCTGAAAAAGTTTAGGAGACAGACCAAAACTACTCGGGTTTTTCGTGACCGTCATGCTCGTATGAAGGCCCATGTAAGACGCACCAGGGCGTATAGCATCGCAGCACCGAGGAGCACCTTGACGCCGACCGGGCCAAGTACACTCAGCAGCCCGAACAATCCAAAGCCCATGATGAGGGCGCCGCCGCCGACCACAAAGTTTCGCCTCCATCGCGGGTCTTTCCACCAGTCCTTGCCGGCCCGTTTCGCCTCAGCGATAGAAAAGCTATCGTCAAATCCTTTGCCCCAGGTCTTTCCGCGAAGGCGATATGCTGAGACGAACGACCGAGGATAACTGGTCTGCCTTGCGGTCTCCTCTACCTCTTCGGTGGTCAGAGGCCTGCCGTCCTTGACCGAGAAATAAATCACAGTGCCCATGAAAATCAGCCAACCCAAAATTGTGATGCTGAGTGTGATCGCCACTAGCGTCCCACGGTGCAGGTCGGTTAACGTATCGATCCGTTTCAGCGCAGGAATGCTATCCGCGCCAATAATGACAAACAGGGCCAGCATCAACGTAACAAACCATTGCAAGAATGCTTTCATGCCGACATCTCTTGTGTAAGATCCTCTCTGCCCATCCAAGAGCTGTCCTCGGGACGATTGAAGTCGTACCGGATGCGGGCCACGTCTCCGACCTTCCAGGTGGACGCTTCCTCGGGAGGGAGATAGGGGCTTCGTCCACTGTGCTCTCGTCCTTCGTGGTCGCGATAAATGTAAGAGATTACCCACTGCTGCACGCGATTAACACTGAGCGGGCTTTCTGCAACTTCGGTTATGGTTGCCTCAGTTGCGTAGCCACGCTGGTTGGCGCGCACTTGCTTTAGGCAGCCACGGATGCCCTTGAAGCCGAGAACGAAACCGGTTATCGCTACCAGGGCGCCAGGAACTGTAATTAATGCGGGTACGTAGCTCTGGGACTGACCAGCAAGTCGACTCGTCCGCCAAGAGGCTAGATACTCAATGCTCAGGGATTGACCCTGCTCCAGGTGTTGCCAAAGCTCGCGACTTACGCGACTCTCATCATCGATCACACCGCGATCCTCCGTGGTGTACCGGTAGCGCACATAATAATTGCGAGTCCTGCCCCGTAATGTGCGGGTTTCCTTGGAAAGAACAACGCCCTCGGCCAAGCGACCGTGAGCACGATAGGACCATTGCTCCCAAAGCATCACTCCACCGATCACAAAGACCAGCGAACCTCCCGCAGCCAATAGGATTGCCACCCACATCAGCGGCGATTGTTTCGCTAATGCAAATGCCGATCGGGTCTTCATGCAATCTCCGCGCTAATACACGACGTTTCGGGACGAGGGGAGAAACTTGCCGGAAGGGTCTTTGTATCCCCGAATGTAAGGCCGCCGGGGCTGGCGCGCGGTTTCATCACCGTAAAACGATCCGTCATAGAGTTCGATCCAACCTGGGTGGCCGGTAGTGGCTAGTTTACCTTCCCCTCGGACCCCGCCGCGTGGGACAAAATTTCCGCCTTTTATCTGGCCTCTGACGAAAAAGCCCCTATGAGCCCCATTTTTTCCGTTGTGAATACTGCCGTCCGCGAGGAGTTCGTAGGCACTCGCCGCAGCGCCAGTTTTCGAATCAGAAGCATCATTATTCTTGTACGGTGAGCTGGAATGACTCGGAAACGCTACAAGCAGCACGAGCGTTAACACCACGGTATTCAAAATGGAACCTCTACTAAGAAAACATTCTAAAACCCTCGCAACTGAAGAACACCAGGAAACCGCCCGCTAGAACGCATACGGCTCCCGCTGCAGCTTGCAAGGCTAAATAAAGCGATTCACTCTTCTCATAAATTCTATTGGTGCTGGGATCGGCCGGTTGATAGGCAACCAGAATGTTAGGCGCATAGCTTCTCCGGGTACGTATCCAATCCTCACCTTCCACGATCCGACCGTCAGGAGCGGCAAAACGATAACGGACCCTGTACCAAATGCGTCCTCCACGTCCCAACGGAAAAGCAAACCATGGATGCTCCACCCGCATAGCCGTTCCCTCGACGATTTGTTGCTCGCCTTGCTGTTTTGTTTTGCGCAAACGAACGCTACTTCGATAGACATCAGTCGCACTCCCCGCCAAGAGCCACAGGCCAACCAAAAACAAACCAATCAAAGCTACGACCAATTTGGCAGGGGCCAGGGTCGAACTCTCATTTTGTTTCCAGCGGACCTCGAACGTGTTTGGTAACTCAGTTTTTATCGGCTTAACGTTTTTCCGACGCATCTATGCTGCCGTCGGCTGGCAACGAGAAGCCAATTGCGCCACATTTTGCTCCTGCCCACCCCCGAAAGCAAATGACAAAACCATGGGGGCTTGGGCAATCGCTGACGCGAAACTATCAACTGGCTTGACATGGAAAATCGTGGGAGCTAGAGTTTGCGCGGTGCGCCGGTAGGCCTGGTTATTATCAATCTCATCGCCACCCGGACGGGAGATCCTCCATGAAACGCTCTTGCACCTTGATCTTTTTCACCGTCTGGCGGAGACGACTAAGCGCGAGAGAAATGTCGACTTCTTTTGAACTCCAACGCCAACCGTGACACGACGCGGAAAACACGGAGATAGTTCCCGTTTTGCGGTGATTTCGTGCGCGATGGCACGTCTGGGTATTGTCGCTCTTGTTTTCTCAACCCATGCTGGTGGACAGGGTACAAAACCTCCTGACTTTTCCGGACTATGGCTCCGAGACGACGGAGGTATGATAAAGATTTCGCAAGATGGTACCAAGATCAAAGCGGTCCACGTCAAAGTAGTCCCCGAGAATCACGAACTTTACGGATTTGCGCCTGGTGACACCCATTTTGAAGGTGTTGCACATGGGCGCACTATTAGTGGCAACGTGATGGGCCACTTACCCATCGCAAAGTGGAAGTCTCTATGTCCAAGGGGCTGGGCCTTCTGGAGCGAGAACGAACTAGCCTTGTCGGAGGACGGGAACACCCTTGAGGGTCGATGGAAATACAGTGAGGTTAGCGACAAAGATTGCAGCATCATTCGTCAGCGGTGGCTCACTACGAAGTATGTTCGATCACGTGCCCTCGCAAGCACTGGGCCCGGCCGCCTCAGTGTCATGGCTCAGGGACAACAGCTCAAGGCATTACAGTTGGAACTCATCCTCGATGCTTCCGGTTCCATGTGGGAAAAGGTGGAAGGCCGCGTTAAAGCAAACACTGCGAAAGACGTTGTGACCCAGATCATTGAGAAACTACCCGAGGATCTGCAAGTGGCGCTGCGTGTATACGGACATCGGATTGCGCCGGGTCGCCCGGGAGCTTGCCAGGATTCGGAATTAGTCGTCCCGTTTGCAAAAATCGACAAACGGCGTCTGATCCAACATATCCGGATGATTCGTCCACTGGGCACAACGCCGATCGCTTACTCTTTGCGTCAGGTCATCGAAGACTTTGGCGGCGCCCCGGGAGAGAAGATGGTGGTTTTGGTGAGTGTCGGTATAGAAGAGTGCCGAGGAAGTTCCTTAGTGG
>Ga0066710_100005228_pt1 | contig 11763 bp, 7 predicted proteins | sample GraSoiAngelo_159_FD_79666 | JGI IMG/M metagenome (GOLD analysis project Ga0066710, IMG submission 79666) | Grasslands soil microbial communities from the Angelo Coastal Reserve, California, USA - 14_1009_16_40cm | ecosystem: Environmental > Terrestrial > Soil > Grasslands | place: USA... | reverse complement strand
TCAAGTCATCAATACCTCTCAAATCGCGAGCAGCGCCACGCTGACGGCGCGAGCCCCGAACGGCAGCTTAATTGGCGAGACGAATCCTGTCATCGTCGCACTGCCTGCGGGGGGCGCCATGCGACGTTCAGTGCAGGGCCTGTTTGGTTTGTCCTCGAGCTTTTCATCGGGCTTCATCACCGTTCAGACCGCAACTCCCACAGTGACTTCCGCAGCCATTGGCGTGGCGCCAGGCGGATTTGTCGTGAGTCCCGGCGCACCGGCGCCAAGTACGAACTTTGCCTTTGCAACCGACGCCCCGAACCCTCAGTTTTTCACCGGTTTCACATTTTTGAATCCTGCGGGTACGCCGGCAACGCTGACAATACGCGATCTTTTGGATGACGGCAGAGCCGTAACACGAAGTAGTCTGAGAATCGATCCGCAGTCTTCGATAAGCCGTAACTTGACTGAACTCCTGCCGGAAATTCGAGACGCCGGCTTCATCCACATCGCGTCGGATGTTCCAATCAGCGCGGCCGCTCTCTACGGCCGGAATGACAGCACGCTCCTTGCGAATCTTTCTCCAATGCATTCGCAGCCGGACTACAACCCTCCGGATCCGACAACCTTTCTGATCACGGGAACCGTGCGGCACAATAGCGCCTCGCTGTCCGGTGTCAGTGTGCAATTGGCTGGTTCTCTCACGGCCTCCACTGTTACCGATGAATCTGGAACCTTTGTTTTTCCAAACGTGCCCAATGGTTCATATACGGTCCGTGCTGGAGCGACCGGCTACGCGTTCAGCCCATCTGCAAGTGCGGTGACGGTTCAGTCCGACAGCAGCCGCGGAAATGATTTCGCCGGCACGCTGGTGACACCGACGATCACAACCGTGCAGCCTTCGGCAGTTGTTTCCGGCAGCGGATCGACAGCGCTGATCGTGGCGGGATCACCGCTCATGGCAGACAGCGAGATCGTGTTCGATGGGCGATCGTTTCCGACGATACTGACGACGGCAGATGTGCCCGTGAAGCTTACCGACGCTGCTGGTGCCACCACGTTGGTGAATCAGTCCCTTCCCGTTCTCAAGGCGACTTTGGACGCGGGCAGCGTTGTCGTACCGCGTATCGGTGCTTTATCCATACGAAACAATGGTCCGGGAGGTAGTATTTCTTCTGCTCCGGCTTCGCTCCCGATTGGTACTCCTGCTCCGGTCCTGACAGGCGTTGGCGCTCTGCCGCAGCCGCTGCTTGCCGGAAATGCGGGATTCACAACCACCGTCGCCGGTTCGGGCTTCCTCCCCGGCGCCACCGTATTGGTTCAAGGTGTAGCGCGGCCTACCACATTGCTCACACCAAGTACCGTACAAGTGACCATTCCGGGCGAGGACCTTGCGAATGGCGGATTCCTGAAGATTTCCGCAAGCAATCCGTCGCCGACAATTGGTCCATCCAATTTGCTCGATCTGGCGGTCACGAACCCCGTGCCCGGTGTGCTTAACATTTATCCGACCACGGCTGAAGTACGGCTCGAGCCAAACTCGCCGCCCATTCCGCTCACGGTCATCGGTTTCGGTTTCAAACAAGCGGCAAAAATAAAGGTCGGAACGTTTGAGATACCAACCACCTTCATCAGTGCAACGACACTTATAGGTGAGATACCCCAGAAGGCGCTGCAGATCGGTGGAGCATTCCCCGTCATCGTTGTTAATCCGGCGCCGTCGCTTGGAACATCCGAATCGTTGCCGCTCCTCGTGACGAACCTGCGGCCGGTTCTGGACTCCATCGATGCCGGAGTATTGTTGTTTGACACCTCGCGTCCCGGGGAGGCTTTCCCGGCGCCGATTGTCATACATGGTTCGAATTTTGGACCGAATTCAGTGTTTGAATTGAATCCTCCGTGCACGCCTCCTGCAGACACAACGGGCGATGCGTTTGGAGGAGGCGGTTCAACTGGTGGAACCGGTGGCACTAGTGGAACCGGTGGAACAGGTGGCACCAGTGAGACAAGCGGAACGAGCGGAACTGGCGGTACCTCGGGCACCACGCCATCAGGACCGGTGCCTGCGTCCGCGACGCTTGTCACTTCTCACGAGGCGATCATGACTGCTTCGATTGCATGCCCAGGCACCTATCAAGTTCGGGTGCGAACGCCCCAACCCGGCGGTGGCTTGTCGGCGACGCTCTCGTTTGGCGTCAGTGAGTTTTCGCAGCCGAATTCGCCGGTGATCAAGTCATTGTCGCCGGAATCGACGGCTGCCGGATCCGCATCACGTACTCTCACGATCAACGGATCCAATTTCCAAGTCGGCGCCGTCGTTAGTTTCGGAGGCGCGGTATTATTTCCAAGCACGATTACGACTACGACAATGACGGTACTGGTGCCTTCTTATTTGCTCGCCGTACCTGATGTGATACCTGTCGTGGTGACAAATCCGAGTATCGGCGGGTCATCAAACAGAATGTTGTTTACTGTATTTCCAGGATCGCTCCCTTAACTTATGTTGGACTTAACAGACAGGACTCTCATCACCGAAGGAGATATTCGGGCAGCGGGCGCTGGGTCCACGCTGCGGATTAATCAAAGAGCGTTGGTCACGCCGCTTGCGGCCGACCTTGCCCGCGAGCGCCACATTACGTTGGAACGAATTGTTGTGCTGGCGGTGTATGACCGCCGGAACGCCCGGAAGATCGCAATCGGGGCCGATCACGGTGGCTTCGAAATGAAGGAAGCGCTGAAGAAGGTGCTCGATGAGCTTGGCTACAAGTATCAAGATTTTGGAACCAACTCAATGACGCCCGTGGATTACCCCGATATTGCCCAACCCGTTGCTCTTGCTGTTGCCCTCAAAACGTGCGATCTCGGGATACTGATCGATGGCGCGGGTATTGGTTCTTGCATGGTCGCGAACAAAGTTCCGGGAATTCGCGCAGCCATGTGCTACGACGAAGCGTCCGCGCGCAACAGCCGCGAACACAATGGCGCGAATGTGCTGACCCTGGGGGGCAAGATAATCTCCAATGAGAAGATGCGCGAGATCGTCCGCGTCTGGCTCTCCACCGATCTAACTGAAGAACGCCACCGCCGCCGTGTCGCGAAAATCGATGCTCTGCTGCGAGCGCCTCGCGGAATGACGCCGTAGCCGCCGGCTTCTTCCCCACAAAACACGCTTCGGACTAAGATAGACACCCATGCGGCTGTCCCCGGGCGTGCGGCTCGTTGTTGCGATCTGGCTCGTCTTTCTGTGCAAAGGGGTGTTTTACGCGGCGCTGTTTCCCATGTGGGAGGGATACGATGAATTCGCCCATTTTGCATTCGTCCAACACCTCGCAACTCACCATGAATTGACCGTTCCCGAAAATCGTATCTCGCGGGAGATCGAGCGATCGCTGGAACTCGTCCCATTACCCCGACCGCTGACGCAGCTTTTATCGGCTTATACCAATCACGACGATTATTGGAAGCTGCCGGCGGACGAACGGCTCCGCCGTCAAAACGACTTGCTCAGAATACCTGTCGTCGCACAATCGGAATCGGGAACGGCCTTCCTATATGAAGGCAAGCAGGCGCCGCTGTATTACTGGTTCATGTGGCCCATTCATGCAATGGCAGCCGGTACGACGCTTCCGAATCGAGTCTTTCTTTTCCGGCTGATGAACATCTTGCTCGCTTCGCTGGCCGTGCCGATCGCATTCATTACAGCCCGGCGCGTATTTTTAAATTCTCAACTTGCCGTTGCCGTCTCTGCGTTGATTGCATCGATGCCGGAGTTGTATGTCGATGCCGCTCGCGTGGGCAATCAAGTCCTGGCGATGATTCTGTACTCCCTGTTTACCTTGCTGTGTTTGAAGATCGTCCACAAAGGCACAACGTATCTACCGCTCGCCGGGGTCGTCCTCGGCTTGTTGATGCTGACCAAGGCATACTGTATTGCCGCGGTTCCCAGCCTGATGCTAATCGCGATCCGATGCGTGATAAAAGCGCAGGCCGGGCAAAAGGCGCGCATCTGGTGGTCAGCTATTGCTGCATTTTCGTCGGCAATCTTTATCAGTGCGTGGTGGTACTTGCGGAATTATCGCCTGTCGGGCGCAATCATGTGGTTTGATGCGGCCCCTTCTCAATCCATGACTTTGCGGCAAATTTTGCGGCATGCTGCAACTGTGAAGTGGCTCCCGGCACTGGATTCCCTCGTTGCGTCGCATGTCTGGTTTGGAAACTGGAGTTTTCTGTCGGTCCGAAGCTGGATGTATCGTGTTTTTGAATTTGGTGCCGTTCTAGCGGCGGTCGGTTTGTTCATCATTGTTATCCGAGCTTTCCGGTCGCGCGCTGCAGCAGAAGAACAGATCATCAATCCAGATGATCTGTTCGTGTTGGGCAGTATCTATGGAGCATTTATCGCTGCACTTGCCTATCAAACTCTGATGAACTCGATTAATTTCGGCGTCGGCGCGTCAGCCGGATGGTACTTGTACACCGTTATCGTGCCGGAAGTGATTCTGATAACCGCCGGACTGCTGGCGTTTCGGTGGGGCAAGGAAATCCTTGCCGCTGGGGTCATGTGCTTCTTTGCACTCGAGATGTATGCGACACACTTCGTCTTGATTTCCTACTACACCGGACTGATTGCACACGTTCCGAAAGGAGGATTGCGATCTTTTCATGTATCGCAGTTGAAACAAATTGGGCTTACCGAACTCCTCGCGAGGCTTGAAATCAATCGACCGCTCTTCATGACGAACCCGGTCTGGCTTACGTTGTGGTGCTTGTTTTTATTGAATTCGGCGGCGTTGGTTTATATCGCCCTTATGGTAAGGAAGGCCGATGTAGGCTGAAACGCGAATTCCCCAGGTCAGGAGATCGGACTTTGGGGAGTAAAATTCTTGTATGGCCAATCCAAACCGCGCATATGCCGACAACGTCTCCGGCAACTTCTTCGTCGATGACACGTGCATTGATTGCGATTTGTGCCGGCAGATCGCGCCTTCCGTGTTCAAGGAAGAATCCGATCACTCGGCCGTTTATCACCAGCCGGACTCCGTCACTGAAAACCACAGGGCGGCAATGGCTCTCGTAGCGTGTCCGACCGGATCGATCGGCACGCGCCGCAAGGTGGACTCACGAACCGCCGCGGCATCGTATCCTGAGCTGATCGATGAGAACGTTTATTTCTGCGGGTACGCTTCTCCCAATTCCTACGGTGCATCGTCTTACTTGATCACGCGCCCTGAGGGTAATGCCTTAATCGATTCGCCCCGGTTCGCGCGGACGCTGGTTCGGCGGATCGAGGAAATGGGCGGCATCTCGCTCATGTTGTTTTCGCATCGCGACGACGTTGCCGATCACGAAAAGATCCACGAACACTTCGGCTGCCCTCGCGTAATTCATCAGGCCGATGCTCGAGGAATCAACGCGGAGCAACTACTGGAAGGCGAAGAACCTACTGCGTTAGACAAAGACATCCTGGCGATACCTGTGCCCGGTCACACGCGGGGCCATGTTGTCTACCTGTATCGGAACAAATTTCTGTTCACAGGAGACCATTTGGCATGGTCCGATAATCGCCGCGGCTTAATCGCGTTCCGCGATGTGGCATGGTACTCTTGGCGCGAACAAACCAGATCGATGAAGCGTTTGCTCGACTTCCCTTTCGAATGGGTGCTGCCCGGTCATGGACGCCGCGCTCATCAATCCCAAGACGCGATGCACCAGAGTCTGATCAACTGCATCGAATGGATGGAGAGAACAAAGTGAATTCAACCAGACGGATTATTATCACGGCCTTGCTTTACCTGTTGATCGTGCCGTTCGCGGCGGGACAGACGGTCAAATTTAGCGAGCATAAGCTGAAAAGCGGACTGCGAGTCATCTTGTCCGAAGATCATTCGGCGCCGACCTATTCCATTTCCATCACCTATAACGTCGGCTCTCGCGATGAACGCCGGGGACGCACCGGTTTCGCGCACCTATTCGAGCACATGATGTTTCAGGGATCGGAAAACGTCGGCAAGGGTGAGCATTTCATAATCATCGAGAACAATGGTGGCGGGATGAATGGGTCAACCAACGCCGATCGTACCGAATATCACGAAACCTTGCCTGCCAATCAACTGGATCTCGGATTGTTTCTTGAAGCCGATCGGATGAAATCGCTCGCCATCACACCTGCGAATCTGGACAATCAGCGCGAAACGGTAAAAGAAGAACGGCGGCAGCGATACGACAATCAGCCATATGGGCTGGTGTTCGATACGCTGTTCGAAACGGCCTATGATAATTTCGCGTATAAGCACTCCACCATCGGTTCAATGGAAGACCTGAACGCCGCAACCGTCAAAGACGTTGCCGAATTTTTCAAGATATATTACGCGCCTAACAATGCCGTGCTGTCGCTGGTCGGCGACTTCAAAACAAGCGAGGCCCTGCAGAAAGTCGAAAAGTATTTCGCCGCTATACCGTCACAATCTCCGCCGCGGCCGCCGGACTTGACCGAACCCAAGCAAACTGGCGAACGTCGCAAAACGCTCGATGATCCACTCGCGCAGGTCGCGCGGTTGGACATCGCATTCAAGATCCCGCCAGGCAACACGCCCGACTGGTACACGCTTTATGTGCTCGGTGAGATCCTTTCGACCGGGCAGTCTTCACGTCTTTACCAGAGCCTCGTACGAGACAAGCAGGTTGCAGTTCAAGTGAACGCAGGCACGTTCGAACGGCCGGGTCCATCAATATTCCTGGTGGATCTGTTCATCACGCCGGGCAAAGATCCGAAGGAGGTCGAGAAGCTCGTGTACGAGGAACTGGAACGCGTGAAGAATGAGCTGGTCACGGATGCTGAGCTTCAGAAAGTGCGAATGGAGGTGAAGCGTGGAAAGGTCGAGCAACTCGTAGGTACGTTGTACCGCGCGCAGGCACTTGGCGAGAACGCGGTTTTCTACAACGATCCGAATATCATCAATACCGGAAACGATAAGCTGATGAGTGTAACGAAGGAACAGATCCAGAAAGCCGCGCGCACATATCTGATCGACTCGAATCGTACAGTGTTGACGACGGTGCCTAAGCCGCGGACGGGAGGTCCCCAATGAACAGCGGGAAATTCTTTCTGATCTTTCTGACATTGATGGCCGCCGTCGTGGGTCCGGCCTCCGCTCAGGAGAGCCACTCAGCCGATACCAGCAAGGTCGAACGAAAGAACCGCGCGCCGGTGTCGAAGGACGTGCTCAAGGTTACGCTGCCTCGAGCTACTGAGGCGACACTCTCGAATGGGTTGACGGTCCTGGTCATGGAAAACCACCGGCTGCCGATGATCTCCCTGCAGTACAACATCAGCGGAGCAGGTCCTATCTTCGAGCCCTCGAACACTGCCGGTTTGGCGAACATCACAGCGCAGATGCTGCGAGAAGGCACGAAAACCAAGACCAGCGTGCAGATTGCGGAGCAGGCGGCACAGCTTGGGGCTGAAATATCGGCATCTGCCGGTTTTGGCTCGTCCTCCACAATCGTTAATGCGTCGGGGCTCAGTGACAACTTGGATCAATGGCTCGCATTGACTAACGACGTTCTGTTGAACCCCACCTTTCCTGCAGATGAGCTGAGCCGGCTGAAGCAGCGGCTTAAAGCGCAGCTGCGGCAACAGCGGGCGAATCCGAATTTCTTATCCAATGAAAGATTCAGCAGGGCGGTTTACGGGGCGCATCCGGCAGCGGTCGTAGCAGCGACAAACGAATCGATTGATGCGATCACGTCCGAAATGCTCACAAAGTGGCATCAGGACCGATACGCGCCGCAGAACGCGATTCTCGGCATCACCGGAGATGTCAAAGCGGCAGAAATTGTGCAAAAACTCGAGAAGGCGCTTGCGGCATGGAAGAAGACGGATCTGAAGGAAGTCTTGCCGCCGAATGCGAGGGCGGCCGCTTCGAAGAAAGTCCTCCTGGTCGATAGACCTGGCTCTGTGCAGACGACTGTTGTGCTCGGCAACATCGCGATCGACCGCCGCGATCCCGACTACATTGCACTTACCGTCGCGAATCATATTTTAGGCGGCGGGCCCGCAGCCAGGCTATTTCTCAATCTGCGGGAAGAGAAGGGATATACGTACGGTGTCTACAGCAGTTTCACGGCGCTGAAGTATCCCGGGCCATGGCGAGCGGGCGGAGATGTCCGCACAGAAGTCACGGAAGGCGCCATTACCGAGTTCCTTAAAGAGTTCCAGCGCATCCGCGATGAAAAGGTTCCGGCAAGCGAACTGGAAGAAGCAAAGCGCGCCATTGTTGCGGGCTTCGCGCTATCGCTGGAGAGGCCGACGGAGTTGCTGGGGTACGCGATTGTCCGCAAAATCTACGGCTTTCCTCCCGACTACTGGGATACGTATCCATCGCAGGTGATGGCCGTCACCGCCGATGACATTCAACGCGTCGCGCGCAAGTACATCAACCCAGACAATCTCCAAGTGGTAGCCGTCGGCGATGTGAGCAAGATCAAAGGCACGATGGAAAAGTACGGCCCGGTTGAGATTTACGATGCGGAAGGTAAGAGAATCGGAAACTAAGACATTTCTCTCCGCAGTCTCTATGGGTTCAGGCCGTCTCGGCGAGCCATCCAATACGGGAGAATGTAGTCGATTGCGGCGGTCTCGATCGTGCCGAAGCCACCTCCAAACAATAAGAACGGGCTGCGCTGCCACAGAAAGTCGGTGTTGACGCGCTCGTTCACAGGAATGGGACTGCATGCTCGATCAGCGCCGCAGGCAGCATATTTGCCTCGCAAATCGATCCAGTAATCACGGCGTGGTCTCTGCAACCAGAGCTGCAGAAGAAGGACCGTGGCGGTATCGTGACCCGCGTCCGCTCGTTTCAGGTCTCGATCCAGCATGTTGAAATGGGCATTTCCATGCAGCTGGGTCCGTTGCCGCAGCTTGTCGTAGGCATGCGTGTACAGTGTTTTGTATGTGGAGCTGTCTTCCTCCAAACGGATGAGATTGTACAGGTTGATGTAATTCAGATTGAACTTGAAGTACGAGTCGTGCTCGTCAAGATTGTCGAAATAAATCGGAAGGGCTACCGAGGAAGCGTAAACGCTGCGGTACGCTGTATAAGTCGAGCCGAATTTCTGAGGATTCACCCGCCGTCCAACCTGAAGAAAGCTCAACATCTGATCCGGTCGATGCAGGAAAGTCGTACTGATCCTGCCATCCGGCATGACTACATTCCAACTATGGGCCAGAAGATAATTCAGTACCCGCGTCACATCTCCACGAATGACGTTCCGCATGTTCGCGTCGTCGATCAGGTCATACGCCACGCCCAAACCGAACATCACCCCGGAATATTGGTCGCGTGACGTGTTGCCGATCCAGAAGTAGTCCCGACCTTTGAGCTTGTTGTAGTAGATCCCGTGACCAGCCTCCTCTTTTTGAATCGCTGCTAGGTAAGGTGAATCAACCGGCACAAGACATCGTGCCAGAAGGTCATTGCCGGTCACGTCGAGGAGAGCATGGACTCCGGCCAGCGCTTGTTTCGTATTACTGAGCGCTTCCGAAGACCGTGTGGCCCCGTAGCGGAAGGCTTCAGCAGCGAGATAGTGTCCGGTCCAGATCGCGGAGTCGCCAGCCCTGGTGTACCTCACAATCTGCGAATAGTTTGGTGAAGCGGGATCCGATGACGCGAAAACGGGATCTAAGATCGTCCCGAAAGGCATGTGCAAGATCTGAATGTTTTGGGAAATCGCAAGAGCATCGCTGTCCGAGGCAGCACCGGTTTCTACGCTGATCACTACAAGCAAGATGATCAACAGGATCTGCTGTGCCTTACCATGTGACCGAAACATGCGTATTCCTCCATATCAAATTTGCTCTCCACTATACGGTAGCATCCTGACTCCACACGCGCACGCCGAGCCCATGTCGTGGGTAGCCGGTGTTAAAATCCTGCTTGATGTTTGGCACGCTTGTATTGTCCCTCTTTCTCAGCTGGGTGCAGGTAAGCTCAGATACCTACATCGTGAAATCGTCTGCGGGTGAGGAGCGGGCGAAACGGGTGCTGAGGGAGCTTGAGGGTTTTCACCAGCTCGTCGGCACGACACTCGTGTTCCGTAACACCGAACTTCCGGAGTTGCCGATCGAAGTGTTGCTTATTGGCGACGAACAGACGATGAAAGAACTGGAGCCGGAGTACAGCGGACGCAAAGTCGCTTTGGCAGGTTATTACCAGGCCGGGCCAGATCGCGACTTCATCGTATTGTCCGGCCGTGTGTTTCCTGAAACACTCACGAGCGTTGTCTATCACGAACTGACGCACTACTTTGTCGCGCGCGGCCTTCGAAGCCACCCGACGTGGTTGAACGAAGGCCTTGCGGAATATTTTTCCACTGCAGAAATTCGCGATGACGAGATTTCGCTCGGCGGCATCTCGCTCGATCGGCTTCAGCTACTGAAGACCAGCTCGATGCTTTCGCTCAAGGATTTTTTCGCCGTCGATTCGAGCTCCCCCTACTACAACGAATCGTCCAAAGCGAGCGTGTACTACGCGCAGGCGTGGGCGTTCATGCATTACCTGATGCATGGCGAGCATGAGTCACGATTCAGGGAGTATTTAAAGGCATTGCAAAAGGCCGATGCCAATCTTCTGCAGTATCTAAATGTCAGTGACCGCGATTTGGAACTCGGCTTTCAGAATTACCTGAAGGTCTTTATGCAACGGTCGACTCGCAACATCGTGAAGGTTTCGGGTGAAGGTCGGGATGTGCAGATGGAGTCGATCCCGGATACTGAAGCGCAGATGTCGATAGCCGAGATCTTCCTTGCAAATGGAAAATTGCCCGAAGCGCGCAGGCATCTCGAATTGCTGGCCTCGCAGGCGCCGAACTCCACACGGGTCTCTTACTATCGAGGGATACTTGCTCGAATCACCGGTGATTCTGCGGCGCGCGAGTTTTTCGTGGATGCTCTGCTGGATCCATTTCTGGCGCCTCGGGCAGCCGTGCAGTTGGTCTCAATGGGCGACATCCATATTCCGTCCGTCCGGAGCATTCTGGAAGAAGCCGCTGTTATGCAAACTCGAAACCCGGACGTGTATCTCGCGCTGACCAAGATCTACAGCGAAGAAGTGCGGCAAATCGAGGAGGCGGTTCGCCTGAAGGAAAGAGGCGCTGCACCGGTAATTCCTGTTCCCTTGCTTGAAGACCAACGCGGTGAACTCGCGCCGGAGTGGCACTCTTACATGCGCGGTTCGGCTCGCAACCTCGTATATGAGTTGCTCTCCGATTCCAGTAAGGAGCCCCGTGTCAACGTCGTCGCGGCACCGTATTATCCGCCTGAGTTGATCGCTAACCGAGTATCCGGTGAAGTCGTCCTGGACGTGCAGGTTGCCTTTGACGGGAAGGTCGGCGGTATTTGGGTTGTATCCGCGACGCCCGAGGTGTTTGGCAGCCTCGCGGCTGCCGCCGTGCACGAATGGGAATTCGAACGCATTCCCGCAAAAATTCGCGTGGTTTTGAAGTTTAAGCCGTAGGGAAATAGCCACAAAAAGGCTTAGCGCGGCGCTGCCGCAACCGAAACTAACTTGAGCTTGCGGGGCGCCGTGCGCTGTCAGCGATCAGCCTTCAGCATTCAGCTTCAGTCGTCGAAAATCGCCGCAATCTCAAAAGTCGAAGGAATCAAAAAACGCTCCACGACCGCCTCCTCGATGAGTTCTTGTCAAACCCATCGTCCTCATTTCGAGGACTGGAGAGGTCCTGGAGCGTTTTTCATATTGAGGTGGTTATGAAGGACTTTCGTCAACT
>Ga0066710_100005227_pt1 | contig 11764 bp, 8 predicted proteins | sample GraSoiAngelo_159_FD_79666 | JGI IMG/M metagenome (GOLD analysis project Ga0066710, IMG submission 79666) | Grasslands soil microbial communities from the Angelo Coastal Reserve, California, USA - 14_1009_16_40cm | ecosystem: Environmental > Terrestrial > Soil > Grasslands | place: USA... | reverse complement strand
TCAGGCGTGGCGCTCCGCGTAGGTCTCCAGCCACAGCACCTGTTCCCTCTGCAGGCTCGGCCGCACCCGCCCCCGCGCGACCTCGACGTGCTTGGCGGTGACGGTTGCCGCGTCGAGGGACTCGCGCATCGCCGCCAGCGCCGCCTCGCGGACGAGCGCGGCGCAGTCCGCCGACGAGAAACCGTCCAATGTGGACGCAAGCGCCGCCAGGTCGACGTCGTCGGCGAGCGGCACGGTACTGCCGGCGGCGCGCAGGATGTCCGCGCGCGCGTCGCTGTCCGGCGGCGGTACGTACACCAGTCGCTCCAACCGGCCCGGCCGCAACAGGGCCGGGTCGACGAGATCCGGCCGGTTCGTCGCGCCGATCACGACGACGTTGCGCAGCGACTCGACGCCGTCCAGCTCGGTCAGCAGCGAGGCGACCACGCGGTCGGTGGTGCCGCCGTCCGACGCCTGTCCCCGTACCGGTGCCAGCGCGTCGACCTCGTCGAGGAACACCAGTGTCGGCGCGGCTTCCCGGGCGCGGCGGAACAGTTCCCGTACCGCGCGCTCGCTCTCGCCGACCCACTTCGACAGCAGTTCGGCGCCCTTGACCGACAGCACGTTGGCCTTGCCGGTACCGGCGATCGCCTTGACCAGATAGGTCTTCCCGCACCCGGGCGGCCCGTACAGCAGCACGCCGCGCGGCGGCTGCACGCCGAGGCGGGCGAACGTGTCCGGGTAGGTCAGCGGCCACAGTACCGACTCGGTCAGCACCTCCTTGACCGAAGCCATGTCGCCGACGTCGTCCAGGCTCAGCCCGCCGACGTCCACTGTGGACTCCGCCATCGAGGTGGGCCGGACGACTTCGAGCGCGGCGTTGAAGTCCTCGCCCGCGACGGTCGGCGACTCGGCCGACTTCTGCCGCAGCGCCGCCCGTACCCCGGCCTCGCGCACCAGCGCGGCGAGGTCGGCGGCGACGAAGCCGGGGGTACGCGCGGCGACGTCGTCCAGCCGGACGTTCTCGGCCAGCGGCATCCGCCGGGTCAGCACCGTGAGCTGTTCCTTGCGCAGGGCCGCGTCGGGCAGCGGTACCGCGATCTCGTGGTCGAGCACCCCCGGCGAGCGCAGCGCCGGGTCGACCGACTCGGGGCGGCTGGTCGTGCACACCACCGCGGTACCCGACCGCAGCGCGTCGTCGATCAGTTGCCGGAACACGGTCGCGAGCGGGGACGGGGTGTCCCGGGGCGCGAGCGCGTCGACGTCGGCGACGATGACGACGGCCGGCATCGCTGTGGCGAAGGCCTTACGGAGGCGGGCCGCGGCCGCGTCGTTGGTCAGCGCCGCGATCTCGGGTGCCCAGACCGACGTGACGGCCGCCTTGACGACGGCCGCGACGGCGCGGACGAGCGCCGACTTGCCGGATCCGGCCGGGCCGGTGATGAGCACACCGAGCGACACCTCGGTACCGAGGCGGCCCAGTACCTCCCGGTGGTGGAAACCCAGATCCAGCAGCTCGGTCAGCTCCTGTGCCTGGGTCCGCAGCCCGGGCAGGTCCTCGATCGAGGGCGCTTCTGGTGTGGGTACCTCCAAAGGGGTTTCGGGGGAGTGGGTGACCGCGCCGTGGTCCCAGCCGACCACGGTGTCCATGGTGACCAGCCCGCTGCCGGTCGGGTCCGCGTCGGTGACGGTGAGCAGCGCGGTCGTCCACGCGTACCCGACCGTGTTGGCGAGGCTGCGCCGCGCGGCGGCGACCAGCGGGCGGGCCTCGGCCGCGGGCAGCACGTCCTGCGGCAGCAGCGACACGTTGTCGTGGACGGTGACCACCTTGCCGAGCAGCGCCAGCCGCAGCATCTCCGGGCTGACCAGCGCGAGGATTTCGGGCGGCCCGTCCAGGGTGACCCGGTGCGCGGCGCGGGCCGGCACCGGCGCGACGGTGACCCGGCCGCCGTCGCGGAGGCCCAGGTTGCCCAGCAGCAGGTCGTCGGCGTACAGCAGCGCGCGGCTGGCCCCGGTCTCGGCCAGCGCGACGATGCCGGCGGTCTCCCGCCGGCCGGTCAGCCGGACCGGGTCGCCGGGCTTGAGCGCGAGCGCGGTGAGTACCTCCGGATGCAGCCGGACGATGCCGCGGCGCGCGTCGAGGGCGGCCGGGCGCAGGCTGGCGGTGAGGGTCAGGGACCGACCATCGGACACGTCCGCGAGCCTATCGCGCCGCCCCCGCCCGCCGATCTTGGAGTTGTGGTGCCCGACTCGCGGAGCGCCGTCCCTTATCAGCCCGACACAACTCCAAGATCGGCGTGGAGCCGCGCGCGCGGCGCGGAGCGGCGGGGCGCGCGCGGTGGAACTGTGGGGATGCTGAGCGGCGGGGCTGCCGGCGGGCTCCGCCGACGTACCGTGGCGGGCATGCCATCTGCGCTGTCCACCCGGGTGCGTCGGGCGCTGCCGCGCCCGCGGCTGACCCGCCGCCGGCTGATCACCGCTGGAGTCGTCCTCGCGGTCGTCCTGGGGGTCGTCGGGTGGGCGGCCTGGCCCACGCCGAAGAGCTACCTGGTCGAGAACCAGACGATCACCGTGCAGACCGGGCCGGACGGCGCGATCCCGGTCGCCCTCGACACGACCTACTACCGGCCCAAGGCCGCGTCGAGGGCCCACCCGGTCGGGGCGGTGCTGCTCGCACACGGCTTCGGGGGTACCAAGGACGACATCGCCGACGACGCGAAGGACCTCGCCGACCACGGGTACGCGGTGCTGGCCTGGACCGCCGAGGGCTTCGGTGCCAGCGGCGGGCAGATCCACGTGGACAGCCCGGACTGGGAGGTCAGGGACGCGCAGCGGCTGATCGACTGGCTCGCGGCCCGGCCGGAGATCCGGCTGGACGCGCCCGGCGACCCCCGGGTGGCCGTGGTCGGCGGGTCGTACGGTGGCGGCCTGGCGCTGATGGCGGCCGGGTACGACAAGCGGATCGACGCGATCGTCCCGCAGATCACCTGGAACGACCTGGCGAACGCGTTCCTGCCGGAGGCGACCGGTACCGGTCCGGGCAGCGGCGTGTTCAAGAAGGTCTGGGCCGGCCTGTTCTTCGGCAGTGGCCAGGCGGCGGACCTGTCCGCGGCCGCCGCGCTGACCGGCCCGCCGGCCGGCGGCGCCAGAACGCGACCCGGCGGGCCGTCCGACCCGTCCTGCGGCCGGTTCGCGGCCGACGTCTGCCGCGCGTACCTGTCGATCGCCACGACCGGTACCGCGACGCCGGACGAGATCGCGCTGCTGCGCCGGTCCAGCCCGGCCTCGATCCTCGACCGGATCACCGCGCCGACCCTGCTCGTGCAGGGCGAGGCGGACTCGCTGTTCCCGTTGTCCGAAGCCGACGCGAACGCGAAGGGCATCGCCGCGCACGGTACCCCCGTCCGCGTGGCCTGGTTCACCGGCGGCCACGACGGCGGCGCGGGCCCGCAGTCCGACCAGGACCGCGTCCGCTTCCTCACCGCGCAGTGGCTCGACCACTACCTGCTCGGCAAGGGCGCGGTGCCGGCGGACAGCTTCACGTACTCGCGCATCGCCGGCATCGACGCCCAGGCCGAGGGCGTGGTGGCGCTGGGCAGCGTGGTCAGCGAGTACCCGGGGATCGCCGGGGCGGGCACGAGCACCGTGACGGTACGGGGACCGGACCGGCCGATCGCCAACCCGCCCAATGACAACCCGGCGGCGATCACCTCGCTGCCCGGCCTCGGCGGCGGTCTCGCCTCGTTCGTCAGCGGCCGGGTCGTCGAGGTACCCGGACAGCACGCCGACTTCGTCTCCGCGCCGCTACCGTCCACTGTGGACGTTGTCGGTGCGCCGACGGTGCGCGTCCGGGCGGCTTCGCCGACCGGGCAGGCGGTGCTGTTCGTCAAGCTGTACGACGTCGATCCGCAGAACGGCCTGACCCTGCCCGACGGTCTCGTGGCCCCGGTACGGCTGACCGGGCTGCCCGCGTCGATCGACCAGGCCGCGCCGGTGACCGTGACCCTGCCCGCGATCGTGCACGAGTTCCAGGCCGGGCACCTGATGCGGATCACCATCGCCAGCGCCGACCAGGCGTACCTGACCCCGGCCGCGCCGACCGTCTACACCGTCGGCCTCGGCGACTCCGACGTCACACTGCCCACAGTGGACAGTGCGCCGATCGCGACGACGGCCGTGCTGTGGCGCTGGGTACTGGTCGGCGTCCTCGGGGTCCTCGCGCTCGGACTCGCTGTCGGGGTGCTCCTCGGCCGGCGGCGGTACCGTCGCGCCGACCGCTCGGTGCACCCCGACCACGCCGACGTACCCCTCGTCGTCGACGGTCTCCGCAAGGCCTACGACGACGGGTTCCTCGCAGTGTCCACAGTGGACTTCCGGGTGGCGCGCGGTCAGGTGGTCGGGCTGCTCGGTCCGAACGGCGCCGGTAAGACGACGACGCTGCGGGTACTCATGGGGCTGACCAAGCCGACCGCGGGCGACATCTACGTCTTCGGGCACCGGCTGACTCCGGGATCGCCGGTGCTGTCCCGGCTCGGTGCGCTGGTCGAGGGCCCCGGCTTCCTGCCGCACCTGTCCGGGCTGCGCAACCTCGAACTGTTCTGGCGCGCCACCGGCCGGCCGATGGCCGACGCGTACCTGCAGGAGGCGCTGGACATCGCCGGCCTCGGCGACTCGATCCACCGCCGGGTCAAGACCTACAGCCACGGCATGAAGCAGCGGCTGGCCATCGCCCAGGCCATGCTCGGCCTGCCCGAGCTGCTCGTGCTGGACGAGCCGACCGACGGGCTGGACCCGCCGCAGATCGCCGAGATGCGGCGGGTACTGCGCCGGTACGCCACCGACGGCCGCGCCGTCCTCGTGTCCAGCCATCTGCTGGCGGAGGTCGAGCAGACCTGTACCCACGTCGTCGTCCTGCACAGGGGCGAGGTGGTCGCGTCCGGGCCGGTCGATGACATCGTGGGCGACTCGCCATCGGTACAGTTCGATGTTTCCGACCCGGTGGCGGCGACCGCGGCGCTGCAGGCGGCCGGCGTGCGGACGGTGACCGGGGAGAGCAACGGCACCCTGGTCGTCGACCTGGACGGCACGCCGCGCGCCGAGGCCGTCGCCGCGCTCGTGCGCGCGGGGGTCGGCGTCGACCGGGTGGTACCGAGACGAAGGCTCGAAGACGCGTTCCTCGCGCTCGTGCGCGGCGACACCGAGGGGAGTGCAGACCGGTGACGACGACGATGGACGGTTCCGCGGTCGGGTACCGGCCGACCCGCACCCTCACCTTCCGCACCGAACTGCGCCGCCAGGCCAGCCGGCGCCGCACCCAGCTCGCGCTCGGCTTCATGGTCGTGCTGCCCCTGATCATCCTGATCGCCTTCGAGTTCGGCGACGACAACGGCGGCGGCAGCCGGCGCAGCCAGTTCGCCGCGCTGGCCGACATCGCGACCGCGGGCGGGCTGAACTTCGCCCTGTTCACGTTGCTGGTCTCGTCGTCGTTCCTGCTGATCGTGGTCGTGGCGCTGTTCTGCGGCGACACCGTGGCCGGCGAGGCGAGCTGGGGTTCGTTGCGGTACCTGCTGGCGGTGCCGGTACCCCGCGCCCGGCTGCTCGGCAGCAAGTTGCTCGTCTCGCTGTTCTCCTGCGCGGTCGCGCTGGTGTTGCTGACGGGTACCGCGCTGCTCGCCGGTACCCTCCGCTACGGCTGGCATCCGTTGCAGACCACGGTCGCGGGCGACATCGCGTCGGGTACCGCCCTCGTGCGGCTCCTGGCGATCCTCGGGTACCTCGCGGTGTCCCTGCTCGTCGTCGCGAGCCTGGCGTTCCTGCTCTCGGTCTCCACGGACGCACCGCTCGGCGCGGTCGGCGGCGCGGTGCTGCTGCAGATCCTGTCCAGCATCCTCGACCAGATCACCGCGCTGGGTAACCTGCGGCTGATCCTGCCGACGCACTACGCCAGCGCGTGGCTGGGGCTGCTGTCGAACCCGGTGCAGACCGACGACATGGTCAAGGGCGTGATCTCGGCGCTGGCGTACGCCGCGTTCTTCTTCGGCTGGGCCTGGTACCGCTTCCTGCGCAAAGACGTGGTGAGCTGACCCACTTGGTGGGACCGGTCGTTACAAGATCGGCAAACGTCCGATACCCTGGTCGACAAATTGAATACCTCATCCAGAGGGGCTGAGGGAAACGGCCCGACGACGCCCCGGCAACCACCACGGACGACTCGATGACGAGGCCGCGCCTGGCAGGTGCCAACTCCGTCCAGACCGGGACATCCGGCCTGGGAAGATGAGAGGTAGGCCTCCATGACGTCGGCCCTCGACGCTCCCACCGACACCGCTTCCCCCGCTCGCCACCTGGTCTGCCGTGGCTGTGGCGCGCAGTTCCCGCTGGCCGCGCAGCACGCCTGCGTCGAGTGTTTCGGGCCCCTGGAGGTCGGTTACGACCCGGCGGCGCTCGCCCGGGTCTCCCGCGAGGAGATCGCCGCGGGTCCCAAGAACATCTGGCGCTACGCGGGGCTGCTGCCGGTGGGCCAGGATCCGGCCGCGCGGGTCACCCTCAACCCCGGATTCACCCCGTTGGTACCGGCATCCGCGCTCGCCGCCGAGGTCGGCATCGCCGCGCCGTTGTGGGTCAAGGACGACTCGGCCAACCCGACGCACTCGTTCAAGGACCGGGTGGTGTCGGTCGCGCTGACCGCCGCGCGCGGGCTCGGGTTCACCCGCTTCGCCTGCGCCTCGACCGGCAACCTCGCCAACTCGGTGGCCGCCCACGCGGCGCGGGCGGGGGTACCGTCGATCGTCTTCGTCCCGGCCGACCTGGAGCCCAGCAAGATCCTGACCACCGCCGTGTACGACGGCGATCTGGTCGCCATCGACGGCTCCTACGACGACGTGAACCGGCTGTGCTCCGAGCTCATCGAGACCGACGACTTCGAGGACACCGCGTTCGTCAACGTCAACGTCCGGCCGTACTACGCCGAGGGTTCCAAGACGCTCGGGTACGAGGTGGCCGAGCAGCTCGGCTGGCGGATCCCGGCCCAGGTGGTCATCCCGATGGCGTCGGGCGAGCTGCTCACCAAGATTGACAAGGCGTTCAGCGAGCTGGTCGAGATCGGTCTGGCCGAGGCGCCGGCCGGCGGGTGGCGGGTGTTCGGCGCGCAGTCGGCCGGGTGCAACCCGATCGCGGTGGCCCTGCACGCGGGTACCGATGTGATCACGCCGGTCCGCCCGACCGGGATCGCGAAGTCGCTCAACATCGGCGACCCGGCGGCCGGCCTGTACGCCCTCGAAGCCGTCAAGCGCTCCGGCGGCTGGATGGACTTCGCCGACGACGACGAGATCCGCGACGCGATCCGGCAACTCGCCCGGACGACCGGAATCTTCGCCGAGACCGCCGGTGGGGTGACGGTGGCGGTTCTCCGCAAACTCGTCGAATCCGGGCACCTCGATCCGACCGCCGAGACGGTCGTCTTCAACACCGGCGAGGGTCTCAAGACCATCGATGCGGTCGCCGAACTCGTCGGTCCCACATACCGGGTGCGGCCCTCGCTGCGGGCGGCCCGCGAGGTCGGTCTTATCCGATAAGAACCCTTCTAGAATACGTTAAGTTACTGACTCCCGAGCCTCTGACCTGCGCGTTTGCCGAGATGAATTCGCTGCGTAACCGGCAATTTGCGGTGCGTCCAGAAACCTCTGCCTAGGGACTTGACGAGTTCTTGAGGGTGCGAGCACGATGCTCCGTGCGGGAGGATGGATCGCCGCGAGGCCCCGAACTTTCGGGAGGCCAGCGACCCCAGCGCTGCATAGCGTTGTGCGATTCGTCCTCTCGACCATTTCCAGGGTAAATCGATCGCGTAGGTGGGCGATCGGTGACAGCCTCGGCGGAATGGACCTCGACGTCCGGCCGGTCGATCCGGACGATGAAGCCGCCCTCGGCGCCCGGCACGCGGTCGCGGCGGCGGCCACCGCCCACGACGTACCGGACTTCCCGCCGCTGTGCCCGGTCCGGTTCGCCGGGCAGTTGCGCGTCCCCGGCAGGTCCCACAGCCGGCGCAGCTGGCTGGGGTACCTCGACGGCGAGCCGGCCGGTGTGCTTGACCTGCTACTGCCCCTGCGGGACAACCTCGGCAGCGGCCACCTTGAGGTCTACGTGGCCCCGGCGCACCGGCGCCGCGGCGTGGGCCGGGTCCTCTACACGCTCGCGATCGACGCCGCCCGCCGGGACGGCCGGGTGCGCCTCACGAGCGAGACGGTGTCGGCGCCGCCGACCGGCGCACCGCGCGATCCGGCCGGCGCGGCGTTCGCCCGCGCGATGGGTGCCGGGGAGGCGCTGGTCGAGGTACGCCGCCGGCTCCACGTGACCACGGCCGACCTCGATGCGCCCGCGACGCCCGGGTACTCGGTGGTGTACTGGCACGACGTCGCGCCGGACGACCACCTCGCCGACCTCGCCCGGCTGGACCGCTCGCTGGAGGCCGACGCGCCACACGGCGATCTCGTCGTGGAGGTACCGGAAGCGGACGGCGGCCGGATCCGCGACGAGATGGAAGCGCATGTGGCGCGCGGCGAGCGCAGCTACCATGCCGCGGTGCGGCACGACGCCACCGGTGCGTTGGTGGCGTGGACCATACTCGGCCTCGAGCCGACCGTCGCGGACCACGCCTGGCAGTTCCTCACGGTCGTCGACCCGGCGCATCGCGGGCACCGCCTGGGGCTGGCGGTCAAGCTGGCCAACCTCCGGTACGCGCTGGGGCACGAGCCGGCACTGCGGGCGATCGACACGTGGAACGCCGCCGCGAACCGGCACATGATCGCGATCAACGAAGCGCTCGGCTTCCGGCCCGTTGACGTATGGAGCAAATGGCAGCACGAGTTCCACTGATAGCCGCAGCCTGCGGTGCGGCATGATGGGGCGCATGACTGCCGCCGTTGTCAGCCACGAGCTGTACACCAAGCATGCCGACACGCTCCAGCGCGCGCTGACCGCGATCGCCGAGCGCGGGTACTGGTCCGCCTTCCCCGAGTCGCCGAGTCCCCGGGTGTACGGCGAGAACGCCGCGCCGAACGGGGAGGCCGCCTTCCGCGCCTACCTCGGCCATGACTTCCCGCTCGACCAGCCCGGCATCGACGGGCAGGTGGCCACCGAGGCGTCGCCTTTCGGGGTACCCCTGGACGTGCGCTACCCGCACAGCTCCGCGGACGCCCTGATCGCGGCCGCCGGCGCGGCGCTGCCGGCGTGGCGCGACGCGGGACCGGCCACCCGCACCGGGGTGTGCCTGGAAATCCTGCACCGGCTGCACGAGCACATCTTCGAACTGGCCAACGCGGTGCAGTACACCACCGGGCAGGCGTTCGTCATGGCGTTCCAGGCCGGTGGCGCGCACGCGCTGGACCGCGCGCTGGAGGCGCTGGCGTACGCGTACGCCGAGCAGACCCGCCATCCCGCGCAGGCGCGGTGGGAGAAGCCGGCCGGCAAGGGCGAGCCGCTGCGGATGAGCAAGACCTTCCATGTGGTACCCCGCGGCGTCGCGCTCGTCATCGGCTGCAACACGTTCCCGACGTGGAATTCGTACCCGGGCCTGTTCGCCTCGCTCGCGACCGGCAACCCGGTCGTCGTCAAGCCGCACCCGCGGGCGGTACTGCCGCTGGCGATCACCGTCCGGTACGCCCGTGAGGTGCTCACCGAGGCCGGCTTCGACCCGAACCTGGTGCAGTTGGCCGCCGAGGCGCCGGACGAGAAGCTCGCCGCGACGCTGGCGCTGCGGCCCGAGGTGAAAATCATCGACTTCACCGGCTCGACACAGTTCGGCGACTGGCTGGAAGCCAACGCGCGGCAGGCCCACGTGTACACCGAGAAGGCCGGCGTCAACACGGTCATCGTGGACTCCACCGACGACTTCGCCGGGATGTGCCGCAACCTCGGCTTCTCGCTGAGCCTCTACAGTGGACAGATGTGCACCACCCCGCAGAACGTGTTGATTCCGCGGGACGGCATCGAGACCGCCGACGGGCACCGGTCGTTCGCCGAGGTGGCCCAGGGCATCGCCGACGCGGTCGGTAAGCTCACCGGTGACGACGCGCGTGCCGTCGAGCTGACCGGCGCGATCGTCAACGACGGTGTGGTGTCGCGCATCGAGGCCGCCAAGGCACACGGCGAGGTGCTGCTGGACTCCCGTACCATCAAGCATCCCAGCCTGCCCGACGCGGTCGTGCGCACGCCCCTGCTGCTGACCACCGACCGGTCCGCGGCGGCCATCGAGGGTGAGTGGTTCGGCCCGATCGCCTTCCTCGTGGCCACGGAGTCCACTGTGGACAGTGTCGCGGTGTTCCGGCGCATCGTCGGCGCGAAGGGCGGCCTGACCGCGAGCGTGTACTCCACCTCGCCGCAGGTGCTCGACGCGGTGGAGCAGGCGGCGCTGGACGTCGGGGTACACCTGTCGGCGAACCTGACCGGCGGGGTGTTCGTCAACCAGTCGGCCGCGTTCTCCGACTTCCACGCCAGCGGCGCCAACCCCGCCGCCAACGCGGCACTCACCGACGGCGCCTACGTGGCCAACCGTTTCCGGGTGGTGCAGTCCCGGCGGCCCGTCTAGCCGGCGCGGCGCACACCCACCACACCGCCGTCCCGGGGTACCCGACGCCGCGGCCGTTCACCTCGGCGATGAACTCCTACCACATGGCCGGCTCGGGTACAGGTGGGCTAGCTGTCCGAATTGCGGGGGTGCGGGGCGCGGGCGCCTCGTGTAGCGTGCGTGTTCGGTCGCTGTACGCCCCGGTGTCCTGGCAGGCAACGGAAAAGCGGGAGCGGCACCGGCTCCGCGGTGGGGTCGGGGGTCGGCAGACCCAGCACCATCGAAGTGAGGAAGTGCACCGTGGCACAGGGCACCGTGAAGTGGTTCAACAGCGAGAAGGGCTACGGTTTCATCGCGGTCGACGGGGGGCAGGACGTGTTCGTCCATTTCTCGGCGATCCAGATGGACGGCTACAAGTCGCTTGAGGACGGTCAGCGGGTGGAGTTCGAGATCGCGCAGGGGCAGAAGGGCCCGCAGGCCGAGAAGGTCCGCCTCATCGCCTGAGTTCTGCCAGGCCGGCCGGTCCGGATCAGACGTGACGTCGCGGGGCACCGAATCTCACAGCACAGGTGAGGCGGTGCCCCGTGGTATTGAGCCGCGTGGTGTTGAGCCGCTGTGGCGCCTTCGCGACTACCGGATGTACTGGTCGGCCAGCACCATCTCGCACGCCGGTTCGGCACTGACGAACGTTGCGTTGCCGTTGCTGGTGTTCGGGCTGACCGGCTCGACCTTGCTCACCGGTCTGGTCGTCGCCGCCGAGGGCGGGTACAGCGGCGGCGCATCATGGTTTTCGCGGATTGTGCGAATGCGCTGCTGATCGGCTCGGTACCGGTCGCCGCGCTGCCCCTGCTGGTCGGCCGGGCGCGGCTGACCGCCGCGACCAGCGCGCTGTACGGCCGGCCACGGTGGTCGGCATCGTGGCGCCGGGGGTGGCGGCGCTGCTGTTCAAGGTGCTGTCGGTACCGTCGGTGCTGGCACTGCTCGGCGCGGGTCAGGCGAAGTCGGGTACCTCCCTGGAGTTCCTCGCCTGGGGCGGCTATGCGACGGTCGCCGCCAACAACATCATCTTCCGCCAGTCGCGAACGCCGGAGCCGTTGCTCAGCCGGGTCAACACCAGCGGTCGGATCCTCGCCTCGGGTGCGGGTACCAGCTTGGGTGCCTTGATCGGCGGGGCGGTCGCGGACGCCGCCGGGGTCGGCTGGGCGATCGCCACCGGAGCCGGCT
>Ga0066710_100005226_pt1 | contig 11767 bp, 12 predicted proteins | sample GraSoiAngelo_159_FD_79666 | JGI IMG/M metagenome (GOLD analysis project Ga0066710, IMG submission 79666) | Grasslands soil microbial communities from the Angelo Coastal Reserve, California, USA - 14_1009_16_40cm | ecosystem: Environmental > Terrestrial > Soil > Grasslands | place: USA... | reverse complement strand
GGGCTCGGGCTGCGGCTCGGGTTCGGGCACCGGAGGTGCTTCCTGCACCGGTTCGGCAGCCGGGGGGCGAAGCTCGACTGGCTCCGGAACTGGCTCTCTGGCCTCGGCGAGGGGCGTCGGCTCTGGCGAGATCTCGGGCTCACGCGGGGGTGGCTGAGCTTCCTGGGCCGGCTCCGGCGCCGGAGGCCGGAGCTCGACAGGCTCGGGCAGGGGCTCATTTGCCTCGGCAGGCGGCGTCGGTTCGGGCTCGGGCGGCGAGACGTCGGCCGTGAAGGAGATCTGCTGGACCGGCTCCGGGGCCGCGGGACGAAGCTCGACAGGTTCAGGCGTGGGTTCTGCAATTTCAGCGGGCGGCGCCGGCTCGAATACGGGCGCGGGGTCGGGCTCGGGTTCCGGCGTGGGCGGAGGGGGCGCTTGCGCGGAAGGCTCAGGAGGCGGAGGAGTCGCAAGCGCCGAGATCGCAGCGGGAGGGGACGCCGGCTCCGTTGGCTCCTCGAGGGCGGGCGTCGGTGTTTCCGCCCGGTGGAGCAGCGGCGGCGGCTCCGCGGGTAGCTCGGATTGAGGCGGCGGCTCCTCAGGTGCGGTCGGCTGGGGCGGCTCCTGCTGGGCGGGGGTCGGCGCAGCCGGAGCCTGCGGCTGGGCCGGCTCCTTGTGCAATGGCGTCGGCTCCGTCGGCTCGGCTCCCTCCCCCTCGTCCGCAGCAGCGGGCGTAACGAAGGGCTCGGCCGTCCGGAGCTGGGGGATCGCCGCCGCGTCGGGTGGCCGAAGCGGCGAGACCGGGGTTCCCCCTTCTGCGGCGGCGCGCCTCGCGACGATGCCGCCGAGCCCGCTTGCGAAGCCGTACTCCGTCTTCAGCACGCCGCCATGCTGCTCTGCGAGCGCGTTTGCGAGCGCAGGGCCCGAGATGAACCCGCGCTGCACGATGATCTCGCCCAGGCGGCGGCCGGTTCGCGCTTGCTCCTCGAGAGCTTGAGCAAGCTGCTGCTCGCTGAGGAGGCCGGCAGCGACCAGGATCCTGCCGAGCTGAGGTGCTGGAAGTTGCGCCGCGTCCACGATTCTAGTATCGGCTTGGCCGTTCGATTCGTGAGAGCAATTGGCGGCGTCCGGGCCGGTGTCGAAACTCGGCCGATGATCACCGAGGAGATTCGACGCTTGTCAACATGGGGCGAGCGTCACCGCCGCCTCTTGGCCCGTCTTACTCTTGCCCTCGGAGTGACGCTGGTCGTGGACGTGATCTGCGCTGTGCTGGTGTGGTATTTCGAGCACGGCGTCAAGGGCGGCGACATCTACGGCTTCGGCGACGCAGTCTTCTTCTCCACCGTCCAGCTGCTGACGGTCTCGTCGCAGATCAAGAATCCGCTGACGGTCGGCGGTCGGTTCGTCGACGTCTTCCTCGAGATCTGGGCGCTCTTCGTCGTCACAGCGATCGCCGGCTCGTTCGCGGCGTTCTTCGGATCCGCGGACAGTGTCTTAAGATCGAGCGCTCACAAATAAAGGCTGTCAGGCTCTCGGGTAATGCCCGACGAGCTGCCGGAGCTGATCGTGAGCGATGCCGCCGCCTGGCGAGCGTGGCTCCGCGAAAACCACGCCGACCCTGCCGGCGTCTGGTTGGTGCTTGCCAAGAAAGGCACGGAAGAACCGACCAGCATCACCTACGACCAGGCGCTCGAGGAGGCGCTTTGCCACGGCTGGATCGACGGCCAAGCCCGGCGTCGCGACGAGGCCACCTACCGCCAGCGCTTCACTCCCCGCCGAAAACGCAGCGCCTGGTCGAAGCGAAACACCGGCATCGCCGAACGCCTACGAGCCGAAGGGCGGATGCATCCAGCCGGACATGCGGAGGTGGAGCGAGCAAAGGCCGACGGCCGCTGGGAAGCCGCGTACGCGGGACCGGCAAGCATCGAGGTTCCGCCCGACCTCGCCGAGGCGCTCGCCGCCGACCCGAAGGCACTTGCGATGTTCGACACCCTCAACAGCCAGAACCGCTACGCAATCCTCTATCGGATCGCTACCGCCAAACGTGCAGATATCCGCGCCCGCCGGATCGAGCAGTTCGTCGCGATGCTCGCCCGCGGCGAGACCGTCCATCCGCAGAAAAGCACCCAGCCGGGATGAACGGGCGGCGCGGTTGAGAGCAGTGCGCCCTCCGTCCACATCGGCGACGATTAGACGTCGGGTCTACAAAAGGGGGGCTGGCATGTATCGGCAACGGATTCGTCAACAAATTCTCTACGGAGAGTTCCGTGAATACATGGAGATCGCGGAGGAGGTCATCGCGCTTCGACAGAAGCTCGGGCTCGCAGCGCCGACTCTGTGGGCGCCTACGTTCGGCACGGCCAACGAGGTCGTATGGGAAATCAACTACCCGGATCTCGCAACCTACCAGCGCGAGAACGAAGCGTTCTACTCAGACGCCGACGTGATGAAGCAATGGCGTCGGCTCTGGCAGCATGCGGTACAGGGTTCCATAAAGGATGAGCTGCTGGAGGAAGCGCCGCACATCGCCTAGCGCACTGTCTGTGTAGGGGTGGCGAGCCCCGGCGTCTCCAACCGGGCTTCGAGTTCCGTTTTCGAGCAGAAATATCGGGCACGACCACGACGAAACCAGGAAGGGGATCCGATGAAAGCTGCGCTTCGCGCCTCGCTCGCCACCCTGGTCGCGGTTGCCGCACTTGTGGCTCCCTCGGCCGCGGCGGCGGCACCCACCTCGATCAGCTTCACGATCGTCGGCTACGAGTACGCCTTCACCTCGACCGCCGGTTCTTTTGCCGGCCGCGCAAGTGGCAATGCGGGCGAGGCCGCTGTCTGGAACGCCTATGTCGAGCATGATCGGCTCGGCTCGAACCTGACCTACGTCAACGGTGGCTCGTTCGGCATGGCGACGACCAGCCCGAGTGGTGCGCTCGATTTCATCAGGGGAACGTTCGCCCACCACGGCGGCACGATCACGACGCTGAACGCGGGTGCGAACTGCACCAATCAGCAGTACCGCGTGAGCGACACGTTGCAGAACGTCGGGACAAGCACGACGTCGGGCGGCTCGGGCAGCTTCGCGGTCACGCTGACGCACTATCGCTACTCGCTGTTTGGGCACTGCGTGATCTACAAGGCACGGGTGTACGGAACCATCAGCTTCAGCTACTGAGAACGAAGGCACGTACGGCGTCAGCTAGTTCGACGGACAGGCAAAAGAAGGAGGCTACGGATGCCCGCGAAGGTCCAGTTCACTTCGGGAGAGTCGATGACGCTGGCAGAGAATCTCGACCAAGTGAACCAACAACTCGGCACTCAGACCGCCGGATTGTTCAATCGCGTCGAGGGTGACAATCACACGCGCGTTACCGTCTTCGCCTCTGCCATTTCGTACGTCCAGGAGATGCCCGACGAGGACATTGGGGGTGGGCTTCTCTAACGACTACCAGGGTCACGCGCCCGTTTCGCGGCGAGTCGGCCCCCCGGAGGGTCTGGTCTGCCCGAACGTTTGGGGGGTTCGCGGGCCCGGCGCGACCGCGTAGAGTCGCGCCGCGACGTCGCCGCTTGAACCCTAAGCGCGCAGCGCCTGCGGTTCACACAGACACGAGTTATCCACAGTTTCCACAGAGAAGTGGGGAGTGCTTTCTGGACCCCAAGCAAGAGCCTGAAAGGCCGCCTGCGCCCGCGCCTGAGTCCGAGCCTCCGGGCGAGTTTGTCTCTGAAGACCTGCGCGCCGACTGCGCCCGCTTCCTCGAGGAGCTACGGGCGCAGATCGAGGGGCGCGCCGATCTGCCACCACGGAGTACAGGGTGGGTGCCGGGCCGCCCGGAGTGACCGCGTCTCCCCAGCGGGTAGGCGCCGCACGAGCATTCCCGACGCCGTTGGTACGCCGACCCCCGTAATCATCCGGATTTGACGTAGCCAACCGCTTTGAATGGGCCGAACCGAACTTGGCAGTGCGCAAACCACGCGTCGTTCGTGGTCCGTCCGTTGAAGCTTAAGCTCTAATGACCTGGCCGCGAAGGGCGGTCAGACCAGGATGAACACACGGTTCTGAGTACGGAGACCGAGCAGGGTCAACGATTATCGTCCGCCGGCCTGAGCGCGGCCGAACCCGTGATCCCGGCGCATCAGTCAGATTCCGCCGCGGCTGACGACGAGGTTTACTCGGGCGCGGGAGGGCCGGCGCGCGCCCGGCCGCGGGTTTTGGGCAATCACGTTTCCCCTTTACGCATGCGAGCGCGCGCGGCGGATGCTGCCGATTGAGCAGTGTCGATCTCGGATCGCCGTCTTCGCCTTGGCGAGCGGCTTGCCCGTCACTTTCGGGACGACGCAGGCGGCGGGGTTGGGCGCACCGGAGCTATTCAGCAGGACCCGCGACGGTGTTCGATCCAGCGTCGGCGACCGCAAGGTCCGGCTTGCCGTCTCCGTTCAGATCCCCGGCGGCGATGCCGTGCGGTGTGGTGTTCGCCCCGACACCCAGCTGAACCTGGCTCTGAAAGGTGCCGTCGCCCCTACCTGCGAGGAGCGAGATCGAGTTCGACTGGAAGTTCGCGACGAGCAGATCGCCCGTACTGTCGCCGTTCACGTCCGCAACCGCGACAAACTGGGGGCTTCCGCCGGCCGCGTAGCTGGTCGATGCCGCGAATACGCCGCCACCGATTCCCAGCGAGGTCGAGACCGCCCCCTGCCCGTGGAGCGCGGCGACCACATCGAGCTTGCCGTCACGGTTGAGGTCGGCGACGGCCACCGATTGCGGTGGGCCTGGCAGCACATGGAGGACGGGTGTGCCGAAGCTGCCGCCACCGTTGCCCGGCAAGACCGCGAAGGCTTGCCCGCCGTAGTCGGCAGTGACGAGGTCGGGCTTGCCATCTCCGTTGAGATCGCCGACGGCTACCGAGATCGGGTTGTTCGGCACCGCGTACGCGACTGCGGCCGACAGAGCACCCGTGCCGTTGCCGAGCAGAACCGAGACGTCGCTCGAGTTCAGGTTGGCGGTGATGACGTCGAGCCTGGCGTCGCCGTTGAGGTCGGCGAGCGCGACGATCTGCGGGCTCTGCCCGACCGGCGTCGACGTCGCGGCTGCGAACGTGCCGTCGCCCTTGCCGACGAGGACGGAGACACTATTCGCGTCGGAGTTCGCCGTTACCGCGTCGAGCTTCCCGTCGCCGTTCAGGTCTCCCAATGCGACCGCTGCTGAAAAGCTCGCTGTCGGGTATGGAGCGGGCGGCCCGACTCCCCCGCTGCCGTTTCCGAGCAAGACCGTGAGGTCGTTCGAGTCCGAGTTCGCCGTGACGAGATCGAGATGCCCGTCGCCGTTCAGGTCCGCGGCCGCAACCGAGGATGGCCCGCGGCCCCCAGGAAAGAATTTGGGGTGCGCGAAGGAGATCGGGCTACTGGTTGCAGCCGCAGCGGTTGAAACCGCGACCACGACCGACGCAGCCGCTAGGGCGAGGCCCATTTGGGCACTCCTCTCGTCACCAGAGGCGTATCACGTCGATGGAAGGGGAATCAATGGCGCGGCACGGCCCGCCCTTTACTTCAGCTTCCTGGTCGGCTTCTCGATCAGCAGCGATTGCAGGGCTTTGAAGAATGGGCGGAACTTGTCAGTGCGCAAACCGGGTGACCCTCACCGCCCAGACGCTCGCGATCGCGTGACGTGCCGGTCTTGCTAAGGAATGAGCAAGCGTCCGTCGTCGAGCACAAGGAGGCCGTCGAGGTCTACCGTGGGCCGGAGCAGCAGCCCGTCGATGTGCACGCCTGCGACATTGACACCGCCCAGGCCAGCGCTTGTGCCGAAGGCGAGATGGATGGTGCCGACCACCTTCTCGTCTTCGAGCACGTTGCCGGTAAGAATCGCCGCCGGATTTGTGCCGATTCCGAGCTCTGCGAGCGAGCGGCCGTGCTCGCCGCCCGCGTCGAGCGTCTGAAGGAGCCAGTCGCCGGCCTCGGTGTCGGCATCGGTCGCGCGGCCACGCCGAACGGTGATTCCAACGGGCGAAGTGAGCCGCCCGTAACCTGCGAGCGAGCCGTCGAAGACGATCGTGCCGTCGCCGACGTTCTCGAGCGGCGCGATATACGCCTCGCCGGCAGGGAGATTCCCGAACATCCCCCGCTGCTGCAGGTTGCCATCGTCGCTGCGGCCCGTCCGTCCGCCGAGGCTGAGAACGATCTCGGTGCCGGCCGCGGAGGTGACTCGAGCGGTCGAAGCTGCGGTCAGCCGCGCTGCGAGCCACTCGCCCTTTCGCTTGAGCCCCCCGTAGTCGACGGGCAGCGCGCGAGTGAAGATCTCCTCCGTGATGGTCGGCAGTGTGGCGATGCGCGCCCCTCGCCGTGTCGCCTCCATCCGGGCCTGCGTCTGGCTGAGGGAGGTGGATGTCGGCGCGAAGACGACGTCCGCGTGCGCCATCGCCTCAGCGACCTCGGCCGGCGGCTCCTCACCATGCCGCGACAAGGCCGGAAATGTGAGCACCGTCACTGCTCGCGCGCGCGGAGTCGCGGCTGCCACGAGCGACTCCGCGATCACCCGCTGTTCGTCGTTGCAGACGACGAGTACCGAGTCGGCCGGCCCAACGCCGAGGCAGTCGAGCGCCGCCTCCGCTGGAGCCGTCAGACTAGAGGACCGCGCCACGCCACCCAGCCTAGTCTCGAGGGGCGGTAGACCGGTTCGACGACTGCCAAGTGCAGTGGGCGCGGCTGGGATCGAACCAGCGACCTCCCGCGTGTGAAGCGGGCGCTCTCCCGCTGAGCTACGCGCCCCGGCAGTTCTGAGCGTAGCGCGGGTACGATGCGGTTGCCCGCGGCACTGAGAGTGTTCGAACCGCGTCAGATCCGGAAGGAAGCAGCGCTAAGAATTCCTCTCAGGTGCCGCGGCTTTTCGTTTTCAAGGCCGATCCCGGCTTGGCCGGCATCGGCTCGCAGCCGTCCTCGTAGAACTCCGATCCGTTCGAAGTCGTAATGGCCGGCGAAGCCGGCCGGACTTCGAACGGGAGCCCGCGTCAGATCCGGAAGGAAGCAGCGCTAAGAATTCCTCTCAGGTGCCGCGGCTTTCTTCAGCGACAGCCGGGGACGGATCGGCCGCCGCAGCGGGACCGGTCGCCGTCCCGCGCATCAACACGCCCGCCGCAACGGCGCCGGCGAAGACGATCGCGCAGCCGACGAGCAGGACCGCGTTCAGTCCGCTGACGAACGCGATCACTGCCGAATGGGCCAGCCCAGGACGGCCGCCGACCGCACGTGTTCCCGCTGAGCTCACCGCAGCGGCCAGCGTCCGGCTGTGCACGTGCGCCGTCGAGGCGAGCGACGCGGAGACGCGATCCTCGAGCACGGCGCCCAGCGCGGCGACTCCGATCGAGACGCCGCTGAGCCGGAAGGTGTTGTTGATCCCGGACGCCATGCCCGAGCGGGCGGGGTCGACCGTCCGCAGGGCGGCGGCGGCAAGGATCGGATTCGCAAGACCGATGCCGATTCCCCCAACCACGAAACCGGGGAGAAGCGCAGTCCAGCGGGAGCCGGTCGTCAGACCGTGCATAAGCAGCAGGGCGATCGCCACCAGCAGCAAGCCGAGCGATGCCAGCACCCACGGGTGTACACGCTCCACGATTCCCCGACTCGCGATCGGCACGACGAACACGAAGGCGGTCAGGGGCAGAAACCGAAGGCCGGCGCCCAGCGGCGACGCGCCGAGAATGTCCTGCAGGTAAATCGAGAGGTATGGGAAGAGCGCGAACATACCGGCGCCGATTGCAAAAGTCGCGACCGAGACCCCGACGAAGGCGGGCCGGCGGAAGAGCGACAGGTCCAGCATCGGCCGTTCCTGTCTTGCCTCGACGACCACGAAGAGGACCAACAGCGCAGCACCGGCGACGAGTACCGAGAGGATCAAGCCGCTCGCCCAACCCTCCGCGTTTCCGCGAAGGAGCCCGAAGACGATCAGGAACAGCGCCGTCGTAAACGTAACCAACCCGGCGAGATCGGTGCGGACCGAACCGACGTCGCGCGACTCGGTCATCCGCGTCCGCGCGACCAGGAGCGCAAACGCCCCGACTGGGACGTTGACGAAGAAGACCCACCGCCAGCCCAGCGCGTCGGTGAAGATGCCGCCGACGAGCGGGCCCGAAGCCACCGCCGCGCCGACGGTGGCGCCCCAAACGGCGATCGCGCTGAAGCGGTCCGCGCCGCGGTACTCATGTCCGATCAGCGCGAGCGCGGTCGCGAACAGCGCCGCGCCCCCGATCCCCTGCAGGCCCCTGGCGACGTCGAGCGCCGTGATGTTCCAGGCGAGCCCGCACAACAGCGAGGCGCTGGTGAAGACCACGACGCCGAACATGAACAGGAGGCGCCGCCCGAATCTGTCGGCGAGGGCTCCCGCGGTCAGGATCAGCGCTGCAAGCGCGAGCGCATATGCGTCGACGACCCACTGGAGCCCGGTCAGGTCGGCGCTGAGCCGGCGCTGGATGCTTGGCAGCGCGACGTTCACGATCGTGATGTCGAGCAGCAACATGAACGTCGTCACGCAGACCGCGACCAACGTCCACCGCCGAGTGTTCAGCGACCCCGATTCCACGGGCGGCATCATAAAAATGAGATCGCTCGCTGCGCGGAAGTCGGCTGACCCCTCCGCTGCCGCGGGCGATAGCATCGAGCCGTGGCCGCCCTTTACCGGAAGTACCGCCCGCAGGGGTTCGACGACGTTGTCGGGCAGGAGCCGGTCGTCCGCACGCTCAAGAACGCCATCGATGCCGGGCAGATCCGCCAGGCCTACCTGTTCGCGGGGCCGCGTGGGACCGGCAAGACCTCGCTCGCGCGGATCCTCTCCAAGGCGCTGAACTGCGAAAAGGGCCCAACCTCCCACCCCGACACCGAGTGTCACATCTGCCGGGCAATCGCCGCCGGGACCTCGCTCGACGTGGTCGAGATGGACGCCGCCTCGCAGCGAGGGATCGATGACATCCGCGACATCCGCGACCACGCCGTCCTACAGCCGGTCGAGGGCCGCTACAAGGTCTACATCCTCGACGAGGCGCACCAGCTCACGGACGCCGCCTTCAACGCCTTGCTGAAGTTGATCGAAGAGCCCCCGCCCCACCTCGTCTTTGTCTTCTGCACGACCGACCTCGCCAAGATGCTGCCGACCGTCCGCTCGCGCTGCCAGACGTTCGTGTTCGCGCGCCCGCGGCTGCCCGAGCTCGTGCGGGTGCTGCGCTGGGTCGCCGACGGCGAGGAGATCGAGGTGCCCGACGCGGCGCTGGCTCTCGTCGCCCGGGCCGCGCGAGGCGCTTACCGTGACGCGGTCTCGACGCTCGACCAGCTCGCGGCGGCCACTGGGAAGAAAATCTCCGTCCAGGACGTGCTCCAGCTGCTCGGCGCGGTCGAGGAGGAAGCGCTCTTCCGTCTCTGCGACCTGATCGTCGATCGCGACACAGCGGGGGCGTTGACGTTCATCGAGGAGCTCTCGGAGCAGGGGCAGGACCTCGGCCGGCTCGTCACCGACCTGCTGGAGCACCTGCGCCATCTGTTGCTTGTCCAGCACATGGGCCACGTGCCCGATTCGCTGCCCGTGACCGAGGAGGTGCGCGAACGGCTGCACGAGCAGGCGAACCAGCTCGGCGAGGCGACCGTGTTGCGGCTTTGCGACCTGCTGGCAGTGGCGGTCGAGGACATGCGGCAGGGCGCCGACCCGCGCCTGCCGCTGGAGCTGGCCCTGGTGAAAGTGACGCGGCCGGCCGCGGACCTCTCGCGCGAGGCGACGGCCTACCGCCTCGAGCAACTCGAGGAGCGTGGCCTGTCCGGACCGGTCCCCGTGCCTGGCACCGGGACGAGTCCGCCGGAGACACCATCGGAGCAGGCACCTGCTCGCGAGCCGCCGGCCGTCGATCTCGAGCAGCTGCAAGAGGTGTGGCAACGGGCAGTTCTGCCGGCCGTCGAGGAGAAGTCGATTCCGACCGCATCGGTTCTACGCGAGGCCCATCCGGCCGGCCTCGCCGGCGACACCCTGACGCTCGAATTTCCCCGTAATGCAGCCTTTCACCGCCAGCTCGCGGAAGAGCCGAAGAACGCGACCCTGCTCGCCGACGCGCTCTACGAGGTGACCGGACGGCGGCTCGCGCTTGCCTTCGAGCTCGGCGCGAACGGCGGCGACGGCGAGCCCCCCGAAGAAGAGCCGGCCGGCGAGGACGACCTGGTTTCGCTGATCAAGGAGACATTCGACGCCCGCGAGGTAGAGGAGTAGTGCTCCTTCCGGTAGTGGTTTCGCGTTTCTGGCGAGTGCCCGGGGTCGCCACGCAAGGACGCAGGGAGCATCAATATGCGGGCATATTGGCGCGACTGAGGACGCCGCATGGCGGCTCCGGGCGCCGCCAGAGACGCACTGACTACTGCCGGAAGGAGCACTGACTATGGCGATGGACTTCGAGAAGCTGATGCAGCAGGCCCAGCAGATGCAGGAGCAGATGGCGAAGGCCCAGGAAGAGCTCGCCGGCGAGACGGTCGAGGCCTCGGCCGGCGGCGGCATGGTCAAGGTCAAGGCGACCGGCGCGCTCGAGATCACGGAGATCACGATCTCCCCGGAGGCAATCGACCCCAACGAGCCCGAGCTGCTCGCCGACACGGTGTTGGCAGCTGTCAACGAGGCCCTGCGCTCGGCCCAGCAACTCGTCGAAGCGAAGCTCGGCGGCGCCATGGGCGGGATGCAGGGGCTCGGGCTCCCCGGCCTGTAAGGGCGATGGCCGTCCCCGATCTCCTCCGCAGGAGCCCGCTCTTCGCCGGCTTCGACGACGAGACGCTGGAGCAGCTCGCCGCTCCGTTCGCGCAGGTGGAGTTTCCTGCGAACCACGTGCTGATCGAGCCGCGGACGCCAGGTGCGGGCCTGTTCGTGATCTGCGACGGAACGGTCGTCGCCGAGGCGCACGGGCGGCAACGCGAGCTCGGCCCCGGCGAGGTGGTTGGCGAGATCTCGCTGCTCGAGGAGGACGGGTTGCGGCGAGCGCGCGTCTTCGCGAAGACGCCCGTTACCTGCCTCGCGCTCGGCCGCGCAGACTTCGATCGGCTGCTTTCGGAGGAGCCCCGGCTCGCCGACGCGATGCGGAAGCTCGCGAGCGAGCAGCTCGCCGAGCTCGAGGGCTCAGGCTGACTCCGGAGCCGGGGCGACCGTCCGCATAGGCAGAATTGGCCGGTGGTTTCACCGGCGATCGACAACCTCGTCGCACAGCTGACCCGCCTGCCCGGCGTCGGCACCCGGACGGCCCACAGGCTCGCGTTCCACCTGCTCAGGGCGCCCAAGGATGAGGCGCTTGCGCTCGCGTCGGCGGTTCAGGACGTGAAGGAACGCGTCCGGTTCTGCAAGGAGTGCGGAAACCTGACCGAGGAAGAGCTCTGCTCGATCTGCGAGGACGCCCGTCGCGATCGGACGATCGTCTGCGTCGTCGAGCAACCGGTCGATCTGATCTCGGTCGAGCGGACGCACGAGTATCGCGGGCTCTACCACGTTCTAGGCGGAGCTCTCTCACCGCTCGACGGCGTCGAGCCTGAGCATCTGCGAATCGACGAGCTCCTCGGGCGGGTCGAGCGAAACGGGATCGAGGAGGTCGTGCTCGCGACGAACCCGAACATGACCGGCGAGGCGACCGCGGCCTTCCTCGCCGACCGCCTCCGCGGGCGCGTGCGGGTTACGCGGCTCGCCAGCGGGTTGCCGGTCGGCGGGGACCTCGAATACGCGGACGAAGTAACACTCGGCCGAGCACTCTCCGGCCGCCGCGAGATCTGAGCAGAGGGCCTCCGGACCTTGATTCGGATT
>Ga0066710_100005225_pt1 | contig 11769 bp, 12 predicted proteins | sample GraSoiAngelo_159_FD_79666 | JGI IMG/M metagenome (GOLD analysis project Ga0066710, IMG submission 79666) | Grasslands soil microbial communities from the Angelo Coastal Reserve, California, USA - 14_1009_16_40cm | ecosystem: Environmental > Terrestrial > Soil > Grasslands | place: USA... | reverse complement strand
TCGTTCTCGACGCGCACGATCTCGTCCGGGCCGACGGCGACCACGTCTTCGAGCGGTACGAATCCCGGCGTGGCACCGCGACGGCGGTAGAGAATCGAGTCAATGCCGGCCACGCCCGGGACCGCCTGTGCGGCGGCCTCGACGGCGCTGCGCTCCAGTGGTATGCCGAACGTGAAGCGGTCGAACCCGAAGAAGCCGCCGACGCCGAGGGCTTGGAGGAGCGCGGCCTGCAGGTCGCCGCGGAAGACGTCGGGGCGCGCGCAGGCGGTCACGATCAGGTCGAGCGCGACGTAGCGCGGCGCTGGCACGTACGACTCGTAGCCGGCGAGGCGATAGCGGTTGAGCAGCGTGATCAGCTCGGTGTGGCGGGCGAGTGGGATCTGGCTGCTGCCCTTCGGATCGGCCGTCGTGAAGACGGTCATCCAGCTTCCCGTCCAGCGGAACACGGTGCCCGCCCGCTGCACCCATGGCTGTCCCTCGGCGGCCGCCTCGTAATCCTCCGCCCGCACCGCGCGCAACTGCCGCACGCGGAACGCCTGCGGCGCCGCGCGGCGCACGCGCTCGTCGGGCTCGGCGTCGTCGCCGCCGGCCGCGGCGAACGGATTGGTGACGCGGTCGGCGAGCGCGGCCGCCGCAGGGCCGAGCCGGCTGATCGAGTCGGCGGCGACATTGCCCGCGGTGCCGCCGCCGACGCGATACGTGACGCGGAACACATCGCCGGGATCGGGAATCTCGCCGAAGACGCCGTCGCCGAAGCGCAGCGTGTCGCCGGCGTCGCCGTCGTAGTCGTCGATGGCGTCGCCGTCGCGTGTGCGCGCGATGCGGGCCAGGCGCACGGGCTCCACCGTCACCGCCTTCTCGAAGGGGTCGGCCGCGAGCAGCGTGCGGCGCCACCGCCACGGCACCGGCGAGGCGCCCGCCTGGACTGGCTGTTCCTCGAGCAGGATGTCCGGCAACGGCGCCACGCCGGCGTCCTCGTGGACGAGCCAGCAGAGCGGCGCATTGGCGAGGGTATGCCGGTACTCGGGGCGTGGTGCCGCTGGGGTGCTGTTGGCGCCATCGCGGCGGGTCGCCAGCGCCATCGCCGGCGCCCCGGACGGCGGCGTCTCGACGGCGAACGCCTCCGTGTAGCGGCGCCCGTGGGTGGCGGGCACGACGTTGCCGATCACGCCCGTGCGGGTGAGGTCGTGGTCGGCGGCCAGCGCGTCCGGTGGCTGCCAGACGATGCGCGTCACCGGCGTCGGGCCGGGGTTCGGCGGCGCCGTCAGCACGAGTGGATCGGCCGTTTCCTCGATGGCCACGACGTGGACCAGCGCCCGCCTGGGCGGGCTCGGCGGCGCCGCCGCCGTATCGATCAGCAGCGGCTGCCCGGGCGTCAGGCCCAGGCCGTGGCCGAGCACCCACATCTCGTTTGCGCCTGCCCGCAGGCAGCGCTCGCTGTCGTCCCACCAGTACGGCGCGATCTGGCCGCGGTTGCAGCGCGGATCGACCGCGTACGTGGTAACGTTCAGCGCGCCCGTCGCGGGATCGATGAGCCCGGTGCCGGTCTCGAACTCGACGGCGACGCCGTCGGGGCCCTGTGCGGAGACGAGCAGGCCCGACGGCATCGCGGCCGCGGTCTTCACGTCGAACTGCAGCAGTACGCGCGCCGCCGTCGTCGGCCGCGGCTCGTAGTCCACCAGGCGCGCGTGACGGACGATCGAGCGGCGCTCGGTCGCCGTCTCCAGCGTCGCCTCGGCGGCGATCCGGTCCTGGATGTAGCTCAGATCATCGGCGACGCTACAGAGCGCCTCCATGAATACCATGCCGAAGTCGGCCTCCGACCGCTCCGTCCATTCGGGGTAGCGGAGCGCGGAGAAGTCCGACAAGGCACGCCGGAAGCTCGCGAAGTCCTTGGCCAGGTAGTCGATCGGCGGCGCGTCGGACGGCAACGGCGGGCAGACGACCGGCGGCGGCGCGCAATCGAGTTCGGACGGGCAGCCGGCCTTGAACGAGAAGCGCGCGTGGTCGAAGAACGGATCGAGGACGGCGCTCACGAGCATGAGTGTGTAGAACGAGAAGTCACCGGGGTCGTCCACCCTCAGCGTGAGCACCGGTCGGTTGGCGGCGTCCACCGACCAGTCGCCGGCGGCGATCGGATGCGCCGGCACGCTCGGGATCATGTCGCCGCCGGTGATGCGCGCGGCGGTTACCGTCCCTTGCAGCGCGATGGTCGTGAGGAAGTGCACCCGAAGTGTCCGCTGGTCCGCGGTCGCGATCTCGACGAAGTCGATGCCGTTTAGCGTCGTATTCTGCGGTGCCAGCAGCAGCTCAAGGCGGTTCTTCTGCGCCATCTCAGGTGACCACGACGGTGAGATCGTCATTCGACTGGGTCTCGAGCAGCACATAGCCGATCTGGATGACGAGCGCGCCCTCGTCGAGGGCGCCGTCCGGCGGCACGACCTGCACGCTCTTGACCTCGATCTGGCCGGCGAGCCAGTGGCCGAGCGCCCGCTGGACGAGGAGCTGCGTCGTCGCGTCGAGCGCGGGCGAGCGTGGGGCGAAGAGGAGCTGGCGCACGCCGCAGCCGAACTCGGGCAGGTCGGCGCGCTCGCCGGGCGCCGTGAGGAGCACCTGCCGGATCATCTGAGCCACGTGCTCGTCGTAGCGCGTGCGCGCGGCCTGGCCAGAGCCGGGGTCGATCCGGAACGGAAACGCGTAGTCGCGTCGCTCCATGACGCTACTGGCCCGTACCCCGGGGCTGGGTGACGGTGACGACGGCCGAGCCCTGCACGGCCTGGTCGGGCCCCGAGCAGAGACCGAGGCTCTGGTCGGTGACGGTGAAGTCGCTCACCGCCTGCGAGCGTGCTGCCGGCTGGGCCCAGTGGATCAGCACGCACGGATGCGGCACGACGCCGATGACGAACGGGCAGCCGGCGATGGTGAACGTGTCCGAGGCCCGCGCGACGAAGCTGCCGGCTGCCTTCGTGCGCGCGTTGCTGGAGACGATCGTGACCTGCCCGCCGTGGGGACACATCAGGACGCTGGCGGTCGTGACCAGGCCGGCCATCACGTCACTTGGAAGGCGCCGTCGTTCACGTTGACGTCGGTGTCGCTCACCACGACCGTGCGCGACCCGCGCTTCAGGGTGATGCCGGACGACGCCAGCGTGGCCGTGTTCTCGTTGACGTCCGTGATCGTCACCGTGCCGCCGTCGTCGTCGAAGAGGATCTTGTGGCCGGCCGTGGTGACGATGGCCTTCACGGTGGCGGTGGCGTCGGCCGGCACCTGGCCGATGAGCCAGTAGCATCCGGTCCAGATCGGATACGAGACGTCACCGCCCTCGAATTCGATCCAGACGCCGGCGCCCGACTCGGGCAGGAACGCGATGCCGACGCCGTCGCCGGCGTAGGGTACGCACGGCGTCGCCCACCCCGTCGGCGCCGTGCCGAGCACGGAGGGCACCTTCGCCTTCACGCGGAACGTCGCGGCGTCGACGTCCGTCACGGTCCCGCGGTACTTGCCGTAGAACCGCGTCCGCATGCGGTCGAGCAGCTCGAGGACGGCCTGCTCGTCGATCGCGTTCATGACGGCCCCGGGCCCACCGCGTTGCGCACGAGCACGAAGCGCATCGTGTGGGCGTCGGTCGTGATGCGGTGGCGGACGCTCCAGACGTAGTAGTCGCCGGAGTGCAGGCTGCCGGTGCCGTCGATGCGCGCCAGCGTGCCCGCCCGCAGGACCGTCTGGATCCTCGACACGTTGACCTCGCCCTCGCACCGCACGAACCAGCCGGCCTCACGGAGCAGCGATTGGCCGCGGAGCGTCAGCTCGCGCTGGTCGTCAAGGACGGTGGTGAGGAGCGTGGTCGTCGGCTTCTGCGCCCCCGCCGGCAGCGTGCCCGGCTTCTTCGCGAACGCCGCCAGGTCGCGCGCATCGAGCGCGCGCAGCCCCGAGTCGGTCGTGTCGCCCCCGATGCCGTCGGGCTGGCCAGCGGCGGAGACAGCCTGGCGAGCGCGGACCGTTGTCGGCCGCGCCACATCCCACTCGACATCGAGAGCGTCCACCGTCCAGTCGAGCGGCGGGTTGAGGCGCAGCGTGACGGCCGGCGGCCCGGTGAGGTCGGGCTTGGCGAAGTAGCCGACGCCCGTGGCCGGGGCGTCGGCGCAGGCGATCCGGCAAAGCTTGCCGTTCCGCCGGGCGAGCGCGCGCAGGAACTGGATGTCCGTCGCGCGCTGGACGAGGGTGTGGCCCTGCTCGGTGTGCGTCGGGGAGTCGTCGCTGATGTTGGCGGCTGCCGGCGCGAAGCCATACTCGCCGAAGATCGTGTTGGCGACGACGCCATCCGTCACGTTGATCCACTCGCGCACCTTCTCCTCGACGTTCATCAAGCACGAGGCGTCCTGGCCCCACACCGCCAGCGTCGAGTCGGTCGTGCCGGTGCGCACATGTAGCCGATGGGCGAGCACATAGCCATCGAAGATGCACTGCGCCCCCTTGCCCTCGGGCGTGGCGACCACCGACACCCGCGCGTATGGCGTGAAGCGCTTGTCGTTCACGAACGTGAGGTCGCCGCCGCGTCCGCGGTTGACGCCGAGCGTGAGCTGCACGGCGCCCGGCAGCTCGACGTGCTCCTCGACCTCCAGCGCCGTGAGGGCGGCGTACACGTCGTCGCCGGCGGGCGCGTCGTCGAGCAGGAGGCGATACGTGCTGGCCATGGCTCAGCGGCCGGCCGCCGGCACCGCGATCAGTGCGCGCACGGCGAGTGCGTCGGGCACGAGCGCGCCGGCGGCGTCGCAGAGCTGCCAGAAGGCCGTCGGGTCGGCGAGGAAGTGCGCGGCGATCAGATCGAGCCGCTGGCCTTCGTGGCGGCGGTGGAAGCCGCGCCGAGGGCCCGGCGCGGGCAGTGGCAGGCGCGTCGCGGCGACGATCGTGCCGTCGGCCATCGTCAGGGTATAGGTGCCCATCCGCTCGTAGCGACTGCCGGGAAAGAACATGCGCGCCTGCTCCGTCTCCGTCACACTGGCAGCATGCCGAGGATCGTCTCGGCCGCGTCGGCGAGGTTCGTCGTGGCTAGCGCCTGGCGCAGGCCCTGCGTATAGACGTAGGCCACGCGCGCCACGTCCGCGATCGGCCCGGTGACGAACTTCATCTCCTCGAGCGTCATCACGCGTAGGCTCACCTGCGCCTCCGCGTAGGTCGGGTTCAGGCGCGCGGCGTCGTAGAGCTTCTCGGTGATCGTCAGCCCCGTGAGCCGAACGGGCACGATCCGTCCCGGGCCCCACACGAACAGCACGGTCGGCACCTGCGACTCAGGCACCGTGCGGTCCACCGGTCCGCTCGACGCGCCGATCGACAGGCCCGTGGAGGCCAGCGCGGAGGACACGGCGCCGACGAGCCCGCCGGCGCCGCCGGTCGTGCCCGGCATCCCGGTCGGATAGAGGAGCATCTCGAGCGCCGCGAGTTGCGGATAGACGCCGGTCTGGGCGACGACCGGCGCCAGCTTGCTGCCGTCGGCGATCAGGTCACGTGCGTCCATCGCGATCGTGAAGCCGAACGTCTCGCCCGGCGTCCCTTTCACCGCGAGCGGGTTGGCCTGGGCGCCCGTCGTCGTCGTGACCGCCTCGGCCTGCGTCCATGTGTGAACGATCGTCTCGGGATTGAACTGAAAGACGATGACGTTGGGCAGGGCGCCGACGAACGTCGGCGTGAACGCCACAAATGCGCCGCGCAGGTACTTGTCGGCCACGGCTACGCGCGCTCCAGCGCGGTCAGCAGCTCGCGCACGATGCGCTCGGCCAGCCCGCCGAGGTCGCTGTCCGCCGCCGCCTCCACACGCACGCGCACGGCCTCGCGTGCGGCCGGCGCGGCGGGCCCCGCCGCCGCGGCGAGGCCGTCGGCGACGAGTTGCACGAGCCGGCGCGCGCGGTCCTCGTCGGCGCCGTGGAGCCGCAGCGTGAGGTGGTCGATGGTCAGGCCCGTCATGTCTGGACGCCGTCGAACGCCTCGCCGCGCATGATAACGCCGTGCTTGGCCATCTCCCGGCGCGCCGCGTGCACGACGTGGCGCATGGTGATCCGGGTGCCGGCGGCGCGCGCGGCGAACGCCGCGCCGAGCCCGGTGGCGGTGATGTCGGCGCCGGTCATCGCCAGCTTGTCGGCGAGCCAGTCCCAGTCGATGCCGTCGAGCAGGGGCTCGCCCGCGGGCGTCGCCGCGGCGAGAACGCGGCGCCACAGCGCGCGGCGCTCCCTCGGGCCAGGCGGCGTGAACTCGATGACGAAGCGAAGCCGGCGCAGGAACGCCTCGTCGAGATCGCCGCGCCGGTTCGTGGCCAGGATCGCGATGCCGTCGAACTGTTCCATGCGCTGGAGCAGGTAGTCGATCTCGATGTTGGCGAAGCGGTCGTGGGCGTCCTTCACCTGCGTCCGCCGGCCGAACAGCGCGTCGGCCTCGTCGAAGAAGAGGACGACGTTCGTCCGCTCGCACGCCTCGAAGACGCGCTTGAGGCGCTTCTCGGTCTCGCCGATGTACTTGTTGACGACGCCGGCGAGGTCCACGCGGTAGAGCGGCAGGCCGAGTGACCGGGCCAGCACCTGCGCGGCCATCGTCTTGCCCGTACCACTCGGGCCCGCGAACATCGCGGTGATGCCGCGACCGACGGGACAGAGCCGGCCGAAGCCCCACTCCTCGTATACCGGCCCGCGCAGGTGCGCCTGGGCCTCCAGCTCGGCCAGGTGCGCGAGCAGCGGCGGCGCCAGCACGATGTCGTCCCAGCCATACGGACACGCGACGCGCTCGAGGACGTCAGCGGCGTCGCGGGCTACCTGGCCGCGGCACGCGTCGAGGACGGCCTCCGCGCCGGCCGGCGCCACGCGGGCGGCCGCGACGATATCCGCGGGACGCAGCGTCCACTCCGACACCGGCGCGGGGACAGGGGCGTCGCTGAGCCGGCGCCAGAGCACGACGCGGTCAGCGCGCGTGAGCGCCGGCAGCGTGACGGAGCGGCGCGCGACGCCGTGCCCCGCCGGCGACGACCGCGACGCCCGCGCGCCGAACACAGTGACCGGCGCGGCCGTCGCCGCCGCCGGCCACAGCGGCGGCGGGACGACCTCGACGTCGTCCCAGTACACGAGGGCGCCGGCCAGGCGGGCCAGGCGCGTGAGCGCCGTGATGCGCTCGGCGGCCACCGCCGCCGACACGTCCGCGCCGACCAGCCGCGCCGCGTCGGCGGCGAGGAGCGGCACGCCGAGCGCGGCGGCGAGCTGCGCGGCAACCGTGCGTTTACCCGCGCCGACGGGGCCGACCAGCTCGAGCTCGATCGCGGTCGGCGGCGCGGGACCGCCGAGCGCGTCGACGAAGGCGCGCAGCGCCGCGAGTTCGGCTGGATAGAGGCAGGCCGCCGGCGCCGCGGCGGGGGGCACGATCTCGACGGCGCCCGCGAGCGCAGGCTCGGCGATCGTGCCGTGGACGAGCCAAGCGACGAGGGCGGGATCGGCGCTCCACGCGACGCCGGCGCTCCACGAATTCGCGCCGCCGTCGGCCGGACGCGCGAGCCGCCACCGCCCGACCGGCGACGCCGGGCCGATCCCGACGCCGGACGGCCACTGGAAAAGCGCGGCCGCCAGCCACGGCGTGGCCGCGCCGAGCGTGGCGTCGTCGTTCAGGTAGCCGTAGACGCGGCGGAAGAACGGCTCGACGTCGGCGGCGACCGCGAGCGACAGGAAGTCCACCTCGTGATCGGCGAGGCCGAATGCCTCGCGCACGCGCCGCCAGCGCGGCTCGCCGGCGGCGCGACGATCCGCGTCGGCGATCAGCTCGCCGAGCCGTCGCGTCGTCGCGTCGGTTGCGTAGAAGCGCGCCTCGGCCGCCCCCAGCGGCCCGGGGTCGGCGAGGATGCGATCGACGTCGGCGTGCGAGATCGCCAGGCCCTGCGCGCCAGGATCGTCGGCGCTCGCCCACAGGAGACGCATCCAGAGGACACGCCGGTGGGCGCGCAGCCGGACGCGCTCGAGCGCGGGCGGCTCGACGGCGGCCGCGCCTACCCCGGCCTCGACCACGTCGGTCGCGCCCCACATCACAGCGTCACCCACCAGGCCGGCGGCGACTCGACGCCGTTGACCCGAACGCGCACGGTATAGCGGCCTGGCGGGATGCTCGAGGGCGTTCGGAAGTCGAGCGTCGTGCCGCCGGCGCCGACAGCAAACTCGCCGGCGGCGGGCGCACCAGCGCTCTCCGCGAGTGGGACGGTATCGAGCAGGACCTCGGTGGTGCCGACCATGAACCCGGCGCCCGTGATGGAGAAGAGCCCCGCGACCGCGGCGAGGATCGGCGGGTCGGCCGTCACGTCGACACGCGCGGCGATGCTGAACGGCGTCGCGTTCGAGCGCGTCGTTACCGGATCGCCCTGGGCGGTGTCGCTCCCCACGCGGAGCTGATAGACGCCGGCCGGTGGCGTCTGGGCCGGCGCCGCGCCGACGGCGGCGGGCAGTTGCAGCGTGTAGCGGGCCGCCGGTGGCGGCGGTGGCTGGGGCGCGACGATCCAGGCCGTCACCTCCTGCTCGGCGCCAGTCGGCGTGATGAGGTACACGCGGCGCGACGTCACTTGGTCGAGGCCCTCGCCGTAGAGATGCAAGCGGGCGCCGGCGGCGGCGAGCGCGGGCGAGGCGTCGAAGCTGCGGATGTCGGGCGCGGCCGCGGTGCCGGCGGGCGAGCGATAGCGCACGGTCCGCACGGTCCCGAGCAGGTGGCCGGTGGCGGCGAACGGGAAGCCGGTCGGCAGCACGGCGAGGCCGACCTGTGTGGGATTCGGCGTGACGGCGACCGTGGACTTCTCCGGCGTGAGGAAGACGACGCTCACCTTGAACACCGCCGACAGCCGCAGCGACGACGTGACGGCCTGCCACAGGCGACCCAGCTCGTCCGACGACTCCACTTCCATCGTCACGCAGAACTCCTCGTTGACGGCCTGGCCGTCAAGCGTCACGGTCGTGCGGACGATCGGCGCGTCGTGGAAGCAGCGCAGCGCGATGCTCATCGCCTGCTGCTCGTTGACGTAATTCGCCTTGTCGAAGGCGGTCACGAGGTAATAGAGGTCGAGACCGAACGGCTGGAGTCGCACGGGCGCCGTCCCGGCGCCGACCGGCCCGCCGGGCGGCGCGTTCCGCTGGAACCGGTCCGGCGTCGCGTGGAAGAGGTAGATGCTGAGCTGGGTACCGCCGTTGGCGCCGTCGCGGACGACATCGGGAGGGAGCCCGGTGATGTTCAGCGTGAAGGGGGGGCCCGCGGCCCAGAGCGGCGAGGCGTCGCGACACTGCGTGACGAGTGTGATCAACCGGTCGGTGATGAGTGACAGGTCGAAGATGCCGATCGGAGCCAGCGCCATCGCGCGTGTCTATCCCTGCCGCAGCCCGAACGGTGTCGCGAGGCCCCGGCACAGCGGCGCCGCGGACGCCGGCGCGGGGGGCGCGGGCCGCGGCGGCGGCGCGGGCGACGCAGGCGGGACGATGTGGACGTCGACGTTGCCGATTCGGACAACGGGCGCGGATTCGGGCTGGGCGTCACGCCGCGGCGCCGAGCGGCTGGGCGCCGCCGGCGCCACGGTGACGGTGGCGGGATGCGGCGCCGCGTCGTAAGCGTCGGACAGCACCGACATGGCAATGCTGCGCGCGGCCGGACGCGGCGCGCTCGTCCGCGGCGATCGGCGGCGCCGCGGTGTGAGCGTCGGCGGCTCCGGCCCGACGGCCGGCTCGACGATGGCGGTTGCGGCGACGTCTGTCACGTGCGCGTCGTCCGCCTCGCGTCGCGCCTCGCTCGCCGTCTGACGTGGCGCCTCGTTCCGCGCCGGGCGCGGCGCCGCCGCCGGCGCGTCGGAGCGGTCGGCTGAGATCGCGGCGCCGGACGCGAGCCGGGCGACGCGCGCCGAGTCCGCCACGTCCTGTCGCGCCATCGGGCGAGCGAATACCGGCTCGTGATCGCGGTCAACGGCCGCAGTCGGCCGGCTCTCGACGGCCGACGATGCGGGTGCCATGTCCGGCGTCGCCGGCGCCGGCCGCGCCGCGACCGGCGCGTCGGCCCCCGCGACGCCGGGTGGCGCGTGGGGCGATGCCCGAGAGGCCGGCGAGGTCGGCGGCGACGGCGCTATGCCGCGCGCCGGCCCCTGCATGGCCTCCCAGCGCTGGAGCAGCGGACGGCACGGCACGAGCGTCGGGCCGTCGGCGGGCGACGGGCCGGCGATCCGGCGGAGATACGAGCGGAGCGCCACGTCAGCTCGCCCCGCTCGCCAGCTCGGCGTAGCGGAGGCGCCGCCGCCGCGGCATCGCCAGGATGCTCGCTTCCGACCAGTGGTACCGCGCGGCGAGAACGTGCACGTCCTCGTAGACGAACGCGGCCTGGTCGACCAGCTCGCGCACGACGAAACTGCGGACGTCGAAGTAGACGGCGAAGCACATGCCGCACTCCGGGCACGCGGCGGCCAGGCTGCGGGACAACGGCGGCGCCAGCGTCTCCATCGCCGCCTCGACGCGCCGGCGCACGCGGCCCGACACGTCGTCACCGAGGCACCGGCGGACGAGCTCGCGGGTGGGACGCGCCGTCGCAGCCGCCGCGCCCTGGTCGGCGACCGTCGGCAGGCGGAAGCGGATGGCCGAGCCAGGCAGCGTCAACCAGCCGGGCGCGTCCGCGGCCGCCACGCCGCGGCCCGGGCGCGGGCGGTGATGCGTGAGGTACTCGGCAATGCCGAACGAGACGTCCGCGCGCGCGCCGCAGGCGGGGCACGCGACCTCGGCGCGGACGCGGTCGCCGAGGACGATCTGGCGCAGGACGAGGACGAGCGCTTCCAGGTCAGGCACGGGCAGCGCGCTGCAGTCGAGCGGCGAGCCGTCGGCGGCGGCGGCTACGCGGGCCACGAGCGCGAGGTCTGCGCCGCCGGGCTCCGCCTCGAGGAGCGCCACGTCGTCGGCGCCGTCGGGCTGGCGGACCGCCACGGCGACGCCGGTCACCGGAAGCCGAAACACGGCTACACTTGCTTCGGCTCGGTCTTGGTCAGGTCGCGCTCCCATCCCTCGTTCTCCAGCTTGATGTGCTCCAGCGCGACGGCGCTGGCGCCGGCGTCGAGATCGGCCAGTGCCTGGTACTCCGAGACCCAGCAGCGGTGGACGATGTAGCGCTGGACGGCCACGCCCTGCTCGTTGCACAGCTCGATGCGCACCTGCCGGCGCAGGTTCTCGAGCGACTGCGACGCCGCGCCCTTGTCGAGCTTCTGGGCGGCGTTGGCCCACTCCTCGAACTCGGTGTCGTGGGTGAGGCCGCGCTCGAGCGTGATCGGGTCGTAGGTTGTCCGCCCGAGGCCCTTGAGCGTGATGGCGCTGCCGCCGACCTTGTGCTCGATCGGCGCCGAAGAGCGCTTGAGCCCGCCCACCTTGCTGACGCCGGCCACCGGCGTCGTGCTCTTGCCGAAGTAGACGAGGAAGCGGAAGTTCTTGTAGGGGTCGAACCGCTCGGTGTTGACGCTGAACGGCTTGCTGGGCATCGGCGCTCTCCGCTATGCCTGCGTCTGGCCGGCGAGTTGCGCAATCTTGACGATCACGAACTCGGCCGGCTTGAGCGGCGCAAAAGCCACGATGATATTCACGATGCCGTTGGCAACGTCGGTCGGCGTGGTCGTCGAGGCGTCGCACTTGACCTGGAAGGCCTGGCTCGGCGTCGTGCCGGCGAAGGCGCCCTGGGCGAACAGCGAGAGCATGAAGTTCTCGACCGTCGTGCGGAGCGCCACCCACAGCGTCTCGTCGTTCGGCT